>Ga0194126_10007264_pt1 | contig 15489 bp, 15 predicted proteins | sample TA2KigC150mmetaG_FD_148641 | JGI IMG/M metagenome (GOLD analysis project Ga0194126, IMG submission 148641) | Freshwater microbial communities from Lake Tanganyika, Tanzania - TA2015035 Kigoma Deep Cast 150m | ecosystem: Environmental > Aquatic > Freshwater > Lake | place: Tanzania: Lake... | reverse complement strand
GGTGTTGAAAAAGTCTTGTTATACAGGCTGTTCAAAAACGCACACATGCAAGGCGTGCGAAATTATGAGGAATGAGGCGTACTTTGCCGTACGCCGCAGTGACGAATGATGAGCACAACGCAGCAGATGGGCGTTTTTTAACAGCCTGTTAGAAAATTGCGTGCGTCGATATCGCGTATGAAGAAACTGATGCATGCCGGCTGGGATTACCTGCGTTGAAGATCAGCGCCTGATCTTGTGCCGGTTCATGCCTGGCAGGCTGTATTTTTCAGACGTGCTCTGAGGGGTCGATCTCGTGGTTTTTCAGAAAGCGTTCAAGAGATTCGCGGTTGTACTTCACATAGCGTCCCATCTTGATATAGGGCGGCCCCTTCTTTTCACTGCGCCACTTGTTGAGGGTATGCACACTTACCTTGAGATAAACACAGGCCTCTTTTACGCTGTAGAGTTCCATCATACATGTCCTGAAGACAGCCGCAGATTTTTGATGCCTGCCAGCATACTGTTATAACACTCCTGCCAGACACAGCTCCAGTCGGGGCACCGCGCAATTACATGACAAGCGATTCAAGATGGCTCACCACCTGGCGCGATGGAACCGAATCTATCGTTATACTGTCGATCATGTACTGCAAAGAGGCCATGTCGCGGCGTTTGCGCGCGATTAAATCACAGCAGCGCGAGCGTAGCACCTCAACTTCGTAAGGGATTTTGGCCTTCACCGGCAGAGCACCCAGACCGTTTTTAAACTCGGCGTCAATTCTGCTGACCTCCTCCATCCGCTGACGCATGCGTGCACCCAGCTCCAGAATGGTCAGCTCAGCTTCATTCACAGTACAGCAATAATGATCTGCATATGCCATGTCGGTCTCCTGTGAGCGGCTCATAGTACAATATATCTATGCCTCAGGTCATTTCAAACACTAACCAGCTATATTTAATTTGATCTCATTGGTTTAAAATTCATAATAGTTATCGAAACGATATCTTAAAACTTAAGATATTAAATTGTAGTATTTAATTATATTAAAAAAATAATTTTCAAAAACTATAGATTAAATAGTATCTCGTTGTATTTTGTTGTAAAAAGAAAGATGTTCAGACAGGGATAATCCGGAAGGTTGCAACACAGGGGGCTCACGAGCGATCGATTGAAGGCATGCGCGAATATGTCAGAAACAGCGCTGCTGCCCTGCCATCATATGCATCCGATGAACAAAAGGGGGTGGGTGCGCGGGAAGAAAACCCGGGCGAGCGGACTCAAAACTCGGGGAACGTCTCATCGTCAACAAATTTGAACCCGGAATGGTAGCCTTCGGATTCATGCCGCTTCAGCCAGACAAGATGCGCTCTGCGCCGCACCCGTCGGCCTTCATGCTCAAACTGCATTTCAAAAGGGAGATCGCCGGAAAGCTTCAGGCAGATACCGCCATCTGATATATTGACGCCCAAGGCATTAACGATATCGAAATCACCGACGCACTCTATCCTGGCGTTCAGGGGATAGCGCGGCATGCGCTCCTGTATGGCGATATCCATACAGGCATCGAGCTGATTCTCAAGCTCGTCGATCCTGCGGCGCAAGGCCTGAATTTCTTCCTGCAGCTGTTCTCTGGTTGCGTTTGCCGGGCGCGTTACCATGGATGCCTCCCTTTGAAAACATCGCGTCGACGCAGCGCCTTGTCTGCCGCTTTGCACGCGGTGCAGACCGCGGCCGGTCAGCCTTACTGCTCAGGCAGCTCAACCCAGCGGGAAAGCGCGCCGATGATCTGGCGGGCCTGATCCCTGCTTGAAATATTGAACTTGCTCTGCTGGCGGTACTCGTTGTTGATCTTGCGGTAGCGGCGGATGCTGTACTTCTCCGGCCCGTAGACGCTCTTGGCCTTGTCCCAGTCCTGGTAGCGGAACATGATGGTCGACCACGCGCCTTTGGTGAGAACTTCTTTGTCGAGCTCACGGACGAGCTCAATGCCTTCTTCGCTGTAGCTGATGGTGAGTTCCTGTACGTCGGATGCCATGGTTCAACCCGTTGAAAAAAATAGTATCAATACTGCCGACTGCCAACATTCATACCGTGTTTGCATGGGCAATACAAGACAATTCAGCCGCTACAGGGGCAATCGCGAGGTCGCATTAAGATCATACGGAAACGGAACGCCGCGCGCGATGCGATGAAACCCGGCCAGCGCAATCATGGCCGCATTGTCCGTGCACAGAACCGGCGGCGGCAAAAACACGTCAAGACCTTCGCGGGCCGAGCGCTCCGTGATGCGCAGCCGCAGCCTGGAATTGCAGGCAACACCGCCTGAAACAGCCACAGCCTCAACACCGGCCTGATGTGCCGCCCGGATGGTTTTTTCAACCAGAATATCGACAACCGCTTCCTGAAACGAGGCGGCCAGATTGTGCAGGCTCTCACCCGTGAGGGCCTCGGCGCCGCACCCGGCAATATAGGTGCGCACGGCTGTCTTGAGTCCGCTGAAGCTGAACTCATGCGAATCTTCATTGAGCATGGGGCGCGGAAAGCGGATCGCTTCAGTATCGCCCTGAGCGGCAAGCCGGTCGATGACAACTCCGCCGGGATAGCCCAGGCCGAGCATTTTGGCGACCTTGTCAAAGGCCTCGCCCGCGGCATCATCACGGGTGCAGCCAAGCAGTGCATAGCTTCCGATCGCAGTCACATGATACAGGCTGGTGTGGCCGCCGGAAACCACAAGGGTTACGTTGGGAACAGGGACCGGTCCTGCCAGATGGGGGGCCAGCACATGGCCTTCAAGGTGGTTGATCCCGACAAGCGGCAGGCCGCGGCTCCAGGCGATGGCCTTGGCAACGTTGATGCCGACCAGAAGCGAGCCGATCAGGCCGGGTCCGCGCGTGACCGCTATGCCGTCGACAGCATCCAGCGTAATACCGGCGCGATCGAGCGCCTCGGTGATGACCGGGATAATATTTTCCTGATGGCGGCGCGATGCTATTTCCGGAACAATGCCGCCGTATTTAGCGTGATAGGCCTCCTGCGAGGAAATGACATTGGACACAATCTCGGTGCCGCCGCGCAGCACGGCCGCTGCAGTATCATCACAGGAAGTTTCAATGCCGAGGATAATCACCGGTATCTTTTTACCTTGTTTTTTATAACCCGCAGGAGTATATACAACCTCTTATTAAAGCTCATCCACTGTGTGACGGCACAGTGTAGCGTATTTTCCCCGTCAGCACAATGCAGGATTTTCAGCAGGACCGCCATGGACATCAAAGCCGACTTTCTTATTCTGGGCAGCGGTATCGCCGGGCTGACCTACGCGCTCAAAGTGAGCCGCTACGGCAGCGTCGCGATCGTCACAAAAAAAGACAAACGTGAGTCCAACACCAACTATGCCCAGGGCGGCATCGCGGCCGTGGTCGATCCCGAGGACACACCGGAGCTGCATATCGCCGACACGCTTACGGCCGGGGCCGGCCTATGCCGCCCGGATATCGTCGATATTGTCGTGCGCGAAGGCATGCAGCGCATTCAGGATCTGGTGGAATGGGGTGTGCCGTTTTCGCGCCGTGCCAAAGGAAAGAACGCCGAATTTGATCTGGGTCGCGAGGGCGGACATTCGCGCCGCCGCATCCTGCACGCAGCCGATTTGACCGGCCGGGAAATCGAGCGGGTGCTGCTCAAAAAAATTGCCAGATGCCCGCACATAACGATGTATGAAAACCACATCGCGGTCGAGCTCATTACCTCAAAAAAACTCGACAACCATGCTGACGGCCCCAATCAATGCCTGGGCGCCTACGTGCTTGACTGCAAAAAACAGCAGATTCACACCTTCATAGCGCCCGTGACCATGCTGGCAACCGGCGGGGCCGGCAAGACCTATTTGTATACCAGCAATCCCGATATCTCAACCGGCGACGGCATTGCGCTGGCCTATCGCGCCGGAGCCTGCGTTGCAAATCTTGAGTTCATCCAGTTTCATCCGACCTGCATGTATCACGCCCAGGCAAAAAACTTCCTGATATCGGAGGCCCTGCGGGGTGAAGGCGGCATCCTGCGACTGAAAAGCGGCAAAGCTTTCATGGCAGGCTATCACCCGCTCAAAGACCTTGCCCCGCGCGATATCGTGGCCCGAGCCATTGACGCCGAGCTCAAGCGCAGCGGCGACGACTGCGTGTATCTCGACATTACGCAGCGGCGCAGTGACTTCCTGAAAAAGCGCTTTCCCAACATCTACGCCACGTGCGCACAGTACGGCATCGACATCGCCGTTGACCCTATCCCGGTCGTGCCGGCCGCGCACTATATCTGCGGCGGTGTATTGACCGACACCTCGGCCCAAAGCACCCTGGCCGGACTCTACGCTGTGGGCGAAGTGGCCTGCACTGGCCTGCACGGCGCAAACCGGCTCGCGAGCAACTCCCTGCTTGAAGCCATCGTGTTCGCGCACCGGGCTGCGCTGGCATCAGGAGTACGCGCTGCTTCACGTGCGCGCCCGAACCGTGCAATCCCGCCCTGGGATTCGGGCAATGCGCACAACATCGACGAGGCGGTCGTCATAGCGCATAACTGGGATGAGATCAGGCGTCTTATGTGGAATTATGTCGGCATCGTCCGCACGACCCGTCGCCTGGAGCGCGCCCGCCGCCGGATCCACATGCTGCAGAAAGAAATTACGGAGTATTACTGGAATTTTATCATTACCGCGGACCTGATTGAGCTGCGCAACATCGCGACCGTTGCCGAGCTGATCGTAACATGCGCCCTGCGGCGCAGGGAAAGCCGCGGCCTGCACTACACGCTTGACTACCCGCAGAGCGAAAAACGCTTTGAGAAGCGCGACACCATCCTGCAGATACAGCCCCGATCCCGCGGCAGGAACTCAGGGGCGCAAACCGGCAAACAGGCCGAAGCGTCCGGTTTTTCCCTGTTCACCACGGTGCGAAAAGAAGACATCTGAGCGGCAGCGTGTGCAGAGCCCCGCGACCTCGATATTGCCGGGCAGCACCCCGCTGCCGAGAAGCTGCAGCCGGTTTGCCTCCGGCAGATCAATGGTGATCGCGCGGCAGTTCATCATCATGCAGCGCCCTGCCCCTTCGAAGCCGGAGCGGAACCGCCCGGCGACATCCTCGCCCACCTCACAACAGCACGGTCCGATCGACGGCCCGACCCCGGCCAGCAGATCGAACGGCCGGCAGCCGTAACGGGTGCGCATGCGCTCCACGGCCGCTGCGGCGATGCCGGCCAGTGTTCCCTTCCAGCCTGCATGCACCAGCGCAACGACACGGTGCACCGGATCGTAGAGCAGAATCGGCACGCAGTCGGCAACCCGCACGAGCAGGGTTATACCGGGCAGGTTCGTGACGAGCGCGTCACACTCACCGCACATGCGCCAGGGAACACCCGGATCATCCGGTGGAGGTTCATCAATGCAGGCAATGCTGCTGCCGTGCACCTGCGTGCAGCCGCACACAAGCCCTCCATCAAGGCCCAGCGCATCAGCCACGGACGCTGCCCTGCGCCGCACCCGGGCCGGATCATGGCCGGGACTCCAGCCGAGATCAAACTCTGCGCCATCATCAGCCGGATCGGTCCGCACGGAAACCGCGTGCGCAAGAGCGCTGCAGCCGCGCAGCTGCTCAAAATACATCAGGCTCAGATTGCCGTTTATCTCACGCTGCATGACGCACAACCGGGAGTAAATTAAGATTGATAATCCCGTAAAAAGGCCCAAACTGTCACCTCGAACGAAGTGAGAGGTCTTGTAACTGTATAAAAATTCAAGATTTCTCCCTTCGGTCGAAATGACAAAAAAACCATTTTCTGACTTTTTACGACGCCATCAAGATTTACTGAAGCCGTAAAAAGTCCCCACTGTCACCCTGAGCGAAGCGAAGGGTCTCCTAACATACTAAAAAGACGAGATTCTTCGTTTCACTCAAAATGACAAAACAGCCTGATTCAGAATTTTTACGAGCGTGGCAATATTTAATGAAGCCCTAAAAAGTCAAAAAATGCTGATTTTGTCATTCCGGCCCGCCGCGGCAATCCCGTGTGACGACTGTTTACAGTACCCGCCTGATTTTAGAGCTTTTTTCTTTTTTCTGGAGCCTTTATACAGAAAAGATGTTCACCCGTTCGTGGTGAGCTTGTCGAACCATGATCGGGTTTCAGTATCAAATACGTTGTCAGCTCACCCTTCGACAGGCTCAGGGCGAACGGAGGTGTTCTATCGCAGGCTATACATATTCAGATAAACACTGTAACAATCAGGAAACGGCAAAGGTTTCACGGATGAACGTGCCGTCACGGCAGACAAGGTACGGACCGTGTGTGTCGTCCCATGAACCGATAGCGAAAAAACGTTTCTGCCCGCTGCTGAACGACTCTTCCACATGGGTATGGCCGCAGATAACAGCATCGACGCCACGATGGAAATACGCCTCTATCGCGTCGCGGGTAAATTGAAAGCGCGGCCCAGGCGTCTGTCTCTGAGCTCCGGGGTCTTTGCTTCTCAGGATAAAGGTGCGAACGACATAATTGGAGAGCATGCCGGGCAGCAGTCGGTCAAGCAGCCGGAATACAGGCCAGACATTTTTTTTATAGATCAGAAACGGGGTGTCGTTCAGGCACAGAGTGTAGCCGTGCGTGATATGCGCCCGCTGGCTGCCGAGTTCAATATCGGCCTGCTCGCCGAGCAGGGTTATGCCGAACGACTCAAGCATGGAGGAGCGCACCAGAAAATCACGGTTGCCGTAGATGAACCCGACTGTTGCGCCTGATGCGCTGAGTTCCCGCAGGCCCTCCAGCACCGGCAGCATGCGCCTGTACATAGCGCGGTTGTTTGCCCAGAAGTCGAAAAAATCACCCAGCAGGTAAAGGTTGCCGCCGCAGGATCGCACATGCGCCAGAAAGGCGATAAAGGTCTTCTGCCGCCGGCTGCTGTCAAGGCCGAGGTGAACATCGGCAACAAAAAACGTATCGGGCATCCCGGAACTCTCTTTCACGGTATGCGTCATAAACACCGCAGCGGGCCGATGCCGGTGCAGGTGTGTGAATGCATACACTGCGGGGTTCGTGCACGGCGAGGATACGGACGCAGGATTTGGTCAGTCCTCTTCAAACTCTTCAAAATCCTCTTCACCGGGCTCTTCCCCAGCGGGTTCCTCGAAGAGGTCTTCATCGTCGCCGGCCTCGGATTCGTCCTGACTTCTGAGGCGCACCTGATCTTCCGGTTTCAGCTCATTGATCCTGGCTGAATCGCACTGCTTGCATGCCGGATGTGCCGGATTGGGAACGCATATCTCCAGCGGAATATGCCGCGGCATGCTGCGGGCCTTGCATAAAACAGTTTCGCGTGTCATGTGAATACAAACTCCGAGATGAGGATGCTCAACAACCCCCCTGCGGCGCGTCGCAAACGCGCCGCTTCATTGTTTTATTGTATCGCCGGCGTAACTCGAAAGGTAGCGGCTGAATTCATTGTGATGATCTTCTTCATCAGAGAGCACGGACTCAATCAGCGTGTGCAGCTGAGGATGATCCTTCAGGGTCTCGAGCTGCGCACTGTAGCGATCGCGTGCCTCCTGCTCAAGGGCAATGTCGGACTCAAGCATCTCAGTGATCGAGGAGCCGGAATGAACCGGCCAGTCTGTAAAAACGGGCGCTCCGCCCAGCTTGTCGATCATATCGGAGAAATAGAGAATATGGGCCATTTCATCGAGCGCGGCCGACTTGAATGATTCGCCCAGCACGCTGTCGCGGCTGTAGACCGAGATGCGGTGGCAGATGTACTGCAGGGTTGCCCTGAACTCGGCATTCATATTCTCCTGCAGCAGGTCAATGATCTGCTGCCGTCGCGGGTCATCCGGTTTTTTATCCACGTGTGTCCCTTATAGCCGGCCCAATTTTTACGCACGGGGAATATATACTAAAACACATACCCCGACAAGAATAAAGCACGCAAAAGAAATTTCCACATATGCACGGGGCGTGCCATTGCGGTGCTGCCGGGCTCGTTGCGCATGATCGAGCGTACCGGCCGCAGCAGCCGGAAAATTTTGCAGTGCATACCATGCAGTACTATGCTACTATTTTATTTTTTTTCAACCTTATTTTTTCAGGCCGCACAACGGCCTTTCATGAACATGGTACCCGAGAGGATTGCAGAATATGGCAGTACAGGATGAACCAGCAGGCAGTGATTTTATCCGCGACATTATTAAAGCCGACCTGGACTCCGGGAAGTACACCCCGCAGGCCGTGCATACCCGGTTTCCGCCTGAACCCAACGGATACCTGCATATCGGGCATGCCAAGTCGATCTGCCTGAATTTCAACATCGCCGCACAGTTCGGCGGCCTGTGCAACCTGCGCTTTGATGACACTAACCCGTCGAAGGAAGAAGTCGAGTATGTGGAATCCATCATCAGGGACGTACGCTGGCTGGGCTATGACTGGCAGGAGCGCATGTTCTACGCATCCGACTATTTCGAGCGCCTCTACGAGTGTGCCCTGGGTTTGATCAGGGCCGGCAAGGCCTACGTGTGCAGCCTCTCCCCGGACGAGATCAGGCGCTATCGCGGCACCTTCACCGAACCCGGCACAAACAGCCCGTACCGGGAGCGCAGCGTAGCGGAGAACCTTGACCTGTTCGAGCGCATGCGCAAGGGCGAGTTTCCCAATGGGGCGCACGTGCTGCGCGCCAAAATCGACATGGCATCTGCCAACCTGAACATGCGCGATCCCGTTCTGTACCGCATCCTGCACGAGAGCCATCACCGCACCGGTGAAGTTTGGTGCATCTATCCCATGTATGATTTCACGCATCCGCTCTCGGACGCCTTTGAGGCTATCACGCATTCGATCTGTACGCTTGAATTCGAGGACCACCGGCCCCTGTATGACTGGGCCCTTGAGAACGCTGAAAACCTGCCGACACGGCCGCAGCAGATCGAATTCGCCCGGCTGAACCTGACCTACACGGTCATGAGCAAGCGCAAGCTGCTGCAGCTCGTGCGCGAGGGGCATGTGCATGGATGGGATGATCCGCGCATGCCGACCATTTCAGGACTGCGCAGGCGCGGCTGTCCGCCCGCTGCTATCAGGGCGTTTTGCGACCGCATCGGCGTTGCAAAAAAAGACAGCACGGTCGATGTGGCCCTGCTTGAGCACTGCGTGCGCGAAAAATTGAACAAAACAGCTTCGCGCTACATGGCCGTGCTGCGGCCGCTGAAAGTCGTCATCGAGAACTACCCCGCAGACCAGGTCGAGCACATGCAGGCTGTCAACAATCCCGAAGATGCTGCCTCAGGCACCCGGCAGGTGCCCTTCTCGCGCGAGATATACATCGAGCGCGAGGATTTCATGGAAGATCCGCCCAAAAAATTCTTCCGGCTCGCACCGGGCCGTGAAGTGCGCCTGAGATACGCCTATTTCATCACCTGCACCGGGGTTATCAAAAACGAGTCCGGCGAGGTGGTGGAACTGCGCTGCACCTATGATCCGGCAACACGCGGCGGAGATGCCCCGGACGGCCGGAAGGTGAAGGCCACCCTGCACTGGGTCTCGGCCGCGCATGCTCTTGCGGCTGAAGTGCGCCTGTATGACCGCCTGTTCAGCGTTGAAGACCCGGACCGCGACGGCGCGGGCGAGAGTTTTCTCGACCGGCTCAATCCCGATTCGCTGGAAACCCTGTACCCGTGTTTTTGCGAGCCCGCGCTTGGCTTTCTTGATTCCGGGCAATGCTGCCAGTTCGAGCGCATGGGCTACTTCTGCGCTGATCCCGACAGCACCGCTGATCGCCCGGTGTTCAACCGCACTGTCGGGCTGCGCGATGCCTGGGCACGCATTCAGCAGAAAGGGACGGATTGAAGACGCGATGACAAAAACCGCCATGGCACCAGCTGATTTCAAAGCCGGCTATATATCGCTGGCAGGCCTGCCCAATGTGGGCAAGTCAACCCTGATGAACCGTATTGTGGGCTCAAAGCTTTCCATCGTCACGCCCAAGCCGCAGACAACACGCGGCGTTGTGCGCGGCATTCTGACCACTGACAAAGCCCAGATGATTTTTTTCGACACTGCCGGCATTCACCGCCCGCATGACCGGCTGGGCGAGTGCATGGTGGAATCGGCCCGGGCCACGTTTCGCGACGCTGATATCATCTACCTGCTCACTGAGGCCTGCGAGCCAAAGCCCGAACAGATAGAACTGACTGCTCAGGTGCGCGAGCTTGGCAAGCCGACTTTTCTGATCATCAACAAGGTCGATCTCGTGCGCAAGGACACGCTGCTGCCCCTGATCGGGCATTTCACCACGCTGATGGATTTCACCGAAATCGTGCCGGTTTCGGCCCTGCAGGGCGATAACGTGGATGAACTGGTTGAGCTGACCGTGCGCTGTTTGCCGAAGAGCCCGCCGTATTACCCCGAAGACATCATGTCCGACCAGATCGAGCGCGACTTTATCGCTGAATTCATCCGCGAGCAGGTATTTAAAAACACCCGCGAGGAAATCCCTTACAGCAGCGCGGTTGTGATTGACGAGATGCAGGAACGTCCAAACGGCGGTGCCTATATCCGCGCCAGCGTCATTGTCGAGAAAGACTCCCAGAAAGCCATTGTGCTGGGCAGCCGCGGCAGCATGATCAAAAAAATCGGCACGGATGCGCGCCGCGAGATCGAATCCTTCATGGGCTATAAAGTTTTTCTGGAGCTGTTCGTCAAGGTTGAAAAAAAATGGCGCGATGACCCCAGGGCGCTCAAACGCCTTGGATTTTCCTGAGCGCCCCGGCTACCCCGCACAAAAGCACATGAGCGCAATGCATTAGACAGGGTGTTGAAAAAGTCTTTTTATACAGGCTGTTCAAAAATGCGCAGATGCAAGGCGTGCGAAATCATGAGGAATGAGGCGTACTTTGCGGTACGCCGCAGTGACGAATGATGAGCACAACGCAGCAGATGAGCCCGTCCTCCGCAGTAGACCTGCTACGGAGGATGGACGTTTTTCAACAGCCTGTTAGACAGGCATATGCCAACTGCAACTACCTATCAGGAGGAAAGCCTTGAAAGTCAGAACTGTTAACACAGCACTGGACAAGCTGAAGGAAGATGTCATTGTTGCCGGAATCTTCGAAGGTCAAAAAAAACTTGCCGGCGCTGCCGCAGAAATCGACCGCGCAACCTCCGGCTTGATCAGCGCCGCACGCGCCGATATCACAGGCAGGCTTAACCAGACTTGCATGCTCTATGCCTCAAAAGGGCTGGCATCAAAGCGGGTTCTGGTGATCGGCCTGGGCAGGGAAAAGGACCTTACCCTTGACCGGATCCGCGGTATCGCAGCCCGGGCTGTTAAATGCGCGCGCGAGGCCGGCCTCACCAGCGCTGCCCTGCCCCTGCAGCTGATACCGGGATCCTCTTGTGAGCCTGCCCTTCGTGCGGCTGTTCTGTGCGAAGGCGCGCTGCTGGGCCTGTACACATTCCGCCAGTACAAAACCGCGCCTGATAACGGTGAGGCTGCGGAGTTCAAGCAGATTACAATCTGCGCCGGCAGGGAGCATTCCCCGTCCGTGGCCGCGGCTGTCAGGGACGCTGAAACAGTGTGTGACGGCGTCTGTCTCGCCCGCGACCTCGTGAACCATCCGGGCAACACTGCAACGCCGACCTATCTTGCCGACACTGCCCGCAGAATTGCGAAAACATGCGGGCTTGCCTGCAGCGTTTTTGACGAACAAAAAATCAAGCGCCTCGCTATGGGAGGTCTTCTGGCCGTTGCAAAAGGGTCGCACGAGCCCGCGCGCTTTATCGTGCTTGAGCATACAACCCCGAAGACCGCACACAACGCGCCTGTAGTGCTAATCGGCAAGGCAATTACCTTTGACAGCGGCGGCATTTCCATAAAACCCGCGGCCAACATGGAGGAGATGAAAACCGACATGTCCGGCGGAGCCGCAGTCCTTGGCGCCCTGCAGGCCTGCGCGCAGCTGAAGCTGCCCCTGCGTGTTATCGGCCTGATCCCGGCAACGGAGAACCTGCCCGGCGGCAGCGCGCTCAAGCCGGGCGACATCGTTACCTCCATGGCGGGCAAAACCATTGAAATCATCACGACCGATGCCGAAGGCCGGCTGATCCTGGCCGATGCGCTGCAGTATGCGCAGCGCTACAAGCCCCAGGCAGTCATTGACCTTGCGACCCTGACCGGGGCCTGCATCATCGCCCTCGGCAACGATGTATCCGCCGTCATGGGCACAAGCGAGCCCCTGATTGAGCGCCTGCGCGCGGCCGCTGAGCAGACCGGTGAGAAAATCTGGCCTCTGCCCCTGTATGCCGAGTACGATGAGCAGATCAAAAGCGATATCGCCGATGTGAAGAACGTGGGCGGCAAAGGCGCCGGCAGCATAACGGCGGGGTGCTTCCTTAAAAAATTCGCGGGCACCGCTCCCTGGGCGCATCTCGACATTGCCGGTACGGCCTGGGCCCAGCAGCCCAAACCCTACGCTCCCAAGGGCGCAACCGGAGTCGGCGTGCGCCTGCTCGTTGAACTGCTGCGCAAATGGCAGCAGCTAAAGCCGTAAACAGCAAGGTTTTTTTCTCCCGCTGAGTCGCTGGGGCGCAGGGTAAAATAAAAAACCATTCATATTTTTCACTCTCAGCGGCTCTGCGCCTCTGCGCGAGCTGTCATCAACATTTTTTATCCCGCAGAGTCGCTGGGGCGCAGGGTAAAACAAAAAACCATTCATATTTTTCACTCTCAGCGGCTCTGCGCCTCTGCGCGAGCTGTCATCAACATTTTATCCCGCTGAGACGCAGGAGATTATTCCCCAAGAGCTCTCACACATCAGCCGCTCCCATCCAGCAGGATACCGTTCCGCTGACGCTCCACGGCACCAGTGATCTTAATCGTAATGGGTTAAAATCATTGACAAGAGCGCTCTTTTGTCGCACTCCCGACTTTAGCGTTCCCGCACAAAAACACGAAACAGGGCTGGATACAAAAGGCTTGAGACCAGCGCTGTCAGTACAAGGGTGCTGTTCATCTCCGGGCTGAGCATGCCCATTCTTTCGCCGAGCGTGCCGGTGACGACAAGCATGCTCAAGGGGGCAGCCATAAGCAGTGCCGTGCCGAACCCCTGGCGCGCATCCAGCCCCAGCCTGCTTCTGAAAAGCACAAACGTCAGCCGGCCGGCAAAAAGCAGCCCGGTCAACCCGAGCGCTGTAACCAGCGCTCCGGGAGAGGTGAGCATGCGCAGCTCGAACGCGGCCCCGATGCCGATGAAAAAAAACGGGGTGAAAAAGCCGAACCCGACAGCGTGTATTTTCTGCTCGAAGATGCCTCTGTTCCTGAATACGCTGTTCAATACCGCGCCGGCCATAAACGGGCCGAGCACAGCCTTAACGCCGGCATACTGGGCCAGCAGCGCACCGACAAACGCGACTGCTATAACGGCCCGAATGCCCTCTTCAAAAGGATCATTGCTTTCCAGCACACGGCTGACCCAGTCCGGCCGCCGGCGGCTTACGGCATGCATAAACAACAGAAACATGACTGCCGCAGCCATGAGCACCACGAGCTTCAGGGCCGCCACAAGCGACATCACCGAGAAGCCGTAATCATGATACACAACCAGAGCAGTCAGCACGGCAATAGAGAGCAGCTCGCCGATATGGGCCGCATCGATCATGACAGTGCCTGCCGGAGTTTTTATCAGATCGCTTTCCCGAAGGACCGGCAGCATGATTCCAACCGATACCACTGAAAGCGCCACGCCCAGATACCATGGCAGACCCAATAGATGCACGGCCGGGGGCATGACCAGAAACGGCAGCAGAGACAGCGCCAGCATCCACAGAGATGCGCGCAGATTGTTCAGCATGCGACCGATGTCGAGCTCCAGGCCGGCAATGAACATCAGGTAAATAAGCCCCAGATCCCTGAGCAGTGTAAACCAGTCCGGCTGAGAGCCGATAACCGTATTGAACAGCAGCATGCCGAAGGCAATTTCGCAGGCTGGCGCGGGAATCCTCAGCCTGCGGGATATAAAAGGTATCGCCGCCGCGCCGGTCAGCATCACGCAAATGAGCAGCAGATTGTTTTCCATACATATTGCCTGGAGACAGTTAGTGGTGCAAAAACCGGCACAACCGTAATCACGGCTTGGTTGCCCGGAACGCTTAAGGAACGCTTAAGTAATTGCATTCAACGATTTTTTTTGCAACAATAAATGGCAGGGGCCAGACAGCATGCTTGAAATTCTCCACACAAGGAGCCACCATGCAAACAGCATATTTCATACGCGCGGCCGCACTGCTGCTTGCCGTGCTGGCCTGCGCGGCCGGCTGCGGCCGCAGCGATACGGACACGATTCGCCTGGCCTATCTTCAAAGCGATCTGCATCACCTTCCCGCGTTTATCGCCCTGGAAAAGGGGTTCTTCGCTGATGAGGGACTGAAAGTTGCTGTCAGCGGCATTTTTCGGGCCGGCCCCGAAATGCTGAGCGCGTTTGCCGCAGGCGAGCTTGATGTCGGCTACGTGGGACTGGCGCCGGCCGCGACAGCCGCCCTGAACGGTGTGGCCGACATCAGCATCCTGGCGCAGGTCAATATCGAAGGCTCAGCCGTGGTCTGCCGTTCCGGTTGCTGTTCAACGCTTGCGCACCTGCGGGATAAAACCGTGGCCATACCCGGACACGCCACCATGCAGGACTGCCTCATACAAAAGGGGCTGCGCAGCGCGGGGCTCACGCCCGGCATGCTGCGCCTGATGGTGCTCAAACCCCCGGAGATGCTGCAATCGCTCAGGGCCGGCACCATTGACTGCTTTATTGCATGGGAACCCTACCCCAGCCAGGCCTTCGTCGAAGGGCACGGAGAAATTGTGGAACGCTCCTCCGGACTGTGGCCGCAGCATACCTGCTGCGTGCTGATCGCGCACGGCCCCTTCAGCCGCAGCCGGCCTGACAATGCCCGTAAAATTCTGCGCGCCCATGAGCGGGCCTGCCGCTTTATTGCCGACTTCCCGGCAGAAGCCCTGAGCATAGCGGAGCGCTACACCGGCATGCCGCGCGCCGTGCTTGAGCAGGCAATCGAGCATATGCAGTTTATACCGGCAATAGACCGCGAAAAAGTGAGCGCCTTTGAGAAATTCCTCTTCGAACTCGGCTATGTAAGGCCCAGCCGTGGAACACAACGGCAGCTTGAATTTTTCCAATAAAGCACAGTAGTGGACGATGACATTTCAAATTGTCACCTGTTCATGTAACCGTAGATGCGAGACTAAGTCGTAGCCATCGCGATTACAGCCATTTCTGCAGAGGATTACTCTGCAATGTTGATGAAGCAGTAAAGAGTCTTTTCGGTGTCATTGCGGGCAGTCCTGCGCAGGCGGGACGACGCGGCAATCTCGTTTATTTGAATATGTAAAAACCTGAGATTGCTTCGCTTCGCTCGCAATGACCACATAAGAAATCTTTTAGGGAACCATCAATTTTAAGTGTCATGCCGCA
>Ga0194126_10007262_pt1 | contig 15491 bp, 12 predicted proteins | sample TA2KigC150mmetaG_FD_148641 | JGI IMG/M metagenome (GOLD analysis project Ga0194126, IMG submission 148641) | Freshwater microbial communities from Lake Tanganyika, Tanzania - TA2015035 Kigoma Deep Cast 150m | ecosystem: Environmental > Aquatic > Freshwater > Lake | place: Tanzania: Lake... | reverse complement strand
TTACCGGGATATCCGCGAATGACACGGCCTGGATGAACAGCAGGCCCATGCCCGGCCACTGGAAGACCGTTTCGGTGATGATCGCAAAGGCGATCAGACCGCCGATCTGCAGCCCGGTGATGGTCATCACCGGCACCAGCGTATTTTTTAGCGCGTGTCCGAAATGCACGGCAAAGTTCGTCAAGCCTCGGGCGCGTGCAAACTTGATGTAGTCCGTGCGCAACACTTCCAGCATTTCGGCGCGCACCAGCCGCATGATCAGCGTCAGCTGGAATATGGCCAGTGTAAAAGCGGGCAGAGTGATGTGATGCCACCCTTTGGCGGTCAGCAGCCCGGTCGTCCACCAGCCGATCCGCGTGATTTCCCCTCGCCCGAAACTCGGAAACCAGTTCAGGTTCACGGCAAAAACCAGGATCAGCAGGATGCCTATCAGGAAGGTCGGCAATGACACGCCCAGCAGGGAAACCGTCATGAACACCTGGCTGAGAAAGGAGCCTCGCCTCAGTGCCGCATAGATGCCCATCGGAATGCCGATGACCAGAGCCAGCAGGGCAGCCACCAGCGCCAGTTCCAACGTGGCCGGGAACCGTTCGGCGATCAGCCGCGAAACCCTGGTTCCCTGGCGGATACTCATGCCGAATTCGCCCTGCACGGCATTGGACAGGAAATGCCAGAACTGCACAACGAAGGAGCGATCCAGCCCCAGTTCATTGCGCATTTCAAGCACCTGCTCGGGCGTTGCATCCTGCCCAAGCAGGAAAACCACCGGATCACCGACAAACTGGAAGAGCATGAAGGCGATCAGTGCGACGCTGACCATGACAACCAGGGCCTGCGCCAGACGTCTGACGATGAAAGCAAGCATCGGCTATGAAATCATTGGTTAGTCAACATTCACCGGATCGGCTCACTTGATTTGCAGCACGCGCCAGTCAATGCGGTTGTCGGCTCGGTGAATCACATCGACGCTCTTCTTCATCGCCCAGGGAATGACCTGGTTGTGCAGCGGAAGATACGCCACATCCTCGTTGGCCATCGCCAATGCCTTGGTCATCAGTTCCGTGCGCAGCGCCAGATCGGTTTCCTTGCGCGCACGTTCCACCAGCGCATCGATCTGCGGATTGCTGTAGCGGCCCACGTTGTAGTTGCCGTCGCCGCCGGCGCCCACCGAGCGAACCAGCGACTGCAGGCTATAGAAGGCATCGAAGGTGGGCACGCCCCAGCCCAGCATGTAGATGCTGGCTTCATATCGCTGGATCATCGGAAAATATGTAGTCAGGGGCTCGGTGCGCAGCTTGGCCCTGACACCGATCTTGGCCCACATCGACGTGACTGCCTGGCAGATCTGCTCGTCATTGATGTAACGGTTGTTCGGGCAGGAGAAGTTCACCTCAAAGCCGTCCTTGTAACCGGCTTCGGCCAGCAGTTTCTGGGCCGCAGCGACATCGTAGGGATAACGCTTGTGCACGGCCTCGGTCCAGCCGTTGACTTGCGGCGCCACCAGGGCTCCGGTCGGTTGCCCCAAGTCACGCAGCGTCACGCGTGCGATCGTGTTGATGTCGATGGCCTGGTAGAGCGCCTTGCGCACCCTCACGTCCTTCAGCGGGTTCTTGCCCTTGATGTTGCTCCCCGGCAGTTCGTCGCGGTGCTGGTCCATGCCGAAGAAGATGGTGCGGTTTTCCGGACCGTCGATCACTTTCAGATCAGAATTGGAACGTATACGAGGCAAATCCTGCGGGCTTGGATCAAGTACGAAATCCACCTCGCCTGAAAGCAGTGCGGCCATGCGCGTGGAGACGTTCTTCACCGGGGTGTAGATGATCTCTGTGACATTCCCGTCGGTCTTTCCCCACCATGACGGATTCCGGACCATCACCAGTTTCTGGTCAGGCTGCCACTCCTTGAGCATGAATGGCCCGGTCCCGTTGGCATTGCGGTGCGAGAAGGTCTCATCCTTGGTCTTGATGTCCTTCGGCATGACCGATTTGTTCTTCTCGGCCCAGGCCTTGTTCATCATGCGCAGTTCCGTGAGCTGGTTGATCAGCACCGGATTCGGATCTTTCGTGAAGATGTCAATGGTGTTCGCGTCAACCTTGATCACGCGATCGATACCGTTGGTGTAAACCGCATAGTTGGAGGTTTTGCTCATTGCGCGTTCAATCGAGAACACCGCATCGTCGGCCGAGAAGGTCGATCCGTCGTGGAATTTGACGCCCGTGCGCAGGTTTAGTCGCAGTTGCGTGGGGGTAAGCTGTTTCCAGCCGGTTGCCAGTATCGGTTCCGGCCTGAATGTGCGGCTGTTATACCACACCAGCGATTCATAGACCGCTGCTTGAATGCCATTGAGCAGCGCATTGTTTTGCGAGTGGATATCCCACGTCGGGATATCACTGGCGCTTGTCCATTTGAAGGTTTTTGCATGCAGCGTCCCGCTCCCGAACGCGATGGCCATGCAAAGGAAGACGATAGGCAGTTTTTTACATTTCATGTGATTACCCCACAAAGTTAAAGATTGAATATTCACTTACGGCTGCAGATATAAACGCTTGATAAGGCAGTGCTTTCAGCAGTGAAAAGTATAGGGGGGCTCTTTTTGCTTGTCAAGAGAAATTTTGGCATCAAAGGGATTGCAAATGGCCGCCGGACGTCAGTGATCTCACCCTGTGGTTATGAGATCAAGAAAAAGCGTTCATGATCCCCTTTGGGTCCAGCATCGCCTTCATGCGTTCAATATAATCACGATAACCCGGGTCGAGCTTCTCGGTCAGGACGGGCAGGCTGAGGTCCGGCCTCACCTTTTGCCGCAGCGGCCGCCTGTGCGGCCCACCACCTCGTCGGTGTCGATGATTTCGATAATTTCGCAGTTGTTGGGGCAGTCTTCACAGACAACACCCCGGGTGTGAATGTGGTGGGTCCAGATGGCGGCGCCGCGGAAACGACTTTTGGCAACATTTGCCTCCATGGCCAGCAAAGCGGCGCCATAGGCCCCCATCACCATGTGGTGTTTGGGAACGATGACCTCGCATCCCAGAGCATTTTCAAACGCCCGAACAATCCCAAGGTTGGCGCTGACGCCACCCTGGAGCAGCACCGGTGCGCGGAGCGGCTTGCCTCTGGCCACGCTGCCGATGAAGTTCCTTGCTAAGGCGTGGCACAGCCCCATGAGAATATCTTCCTGGGTATGACCCATCTGTTGCTTGTTGATCATGTCGGACTCGGCAAAGACAGTACAGCGGCCGGCGATGGCCGTTGGATGCGTCGAACGGATGCTGCGCCGGCTCAACTCCTCGATGGAAATGTCCAGCCGACGGGCCTGGGAATCGAGAAAACTACCGGTGCCGGCGGCGCAGACAAGGTTCATGGCAAAATCCACCACTGTGCCGTTTTCGACGATGGTCACCTTGGAGTCCTGCCCGCCGATTTCTATGATCGTACATACGTCGGGGTGCAGCTCGATGGCTGCCCGGGCGTGGGCCGAGATTTCATTCTTCACCACATCCGCCCCCATCATCGCGCCGATGAGTTCCCGTCCGGACCCGGTGGTGCAGAGCGCACCGATTTCCATTTCCTTGTCTTGCATCAACCTTGCAAGCTCTTTCATGCACGCCTTCACTGAATCGATGGGGTTGCCGCTGACACGCACGTAAGACGCAAAAAGGATATTCCGGTCTTTGTCCAGGAACACCACATTGGTACTGATGGAGCCCACGTCGATGCCAAGAAAGCCGCGCCGCATCAGATTCTCCCTTGCCTTTTAGTCCGTCCTAAGCACCGACGCCGACGACTCCATAGTATGTCTAAAAATGCTTCCACCCTGGTGGCCATTCCCAAAGCGCATGTGTGTTCATCGAAGGAAAGGTGCAGGACGGGAATGTCCATATCTTCGCTGACTCTTCGCAAAATGGGACGGATACTCACCTCCGGCATGCAACCGGCGGGGCAGACGTGCACCATGGCATCGAAGCCCGCGTGAGCACAATTGATGGTATGCGCCACCGAATCGCGGGAATGCCCTCCCACTTCACACCCCAGATATGGCTTGGCCACCACCGCCAGCTGCTTGGCGGTGTTCTTTTTATAACCCATCGTTATACCGAAGTTGTTTCCTATCTCCCCACCCAGCAAAAAGAAGTTTTTGATTTCCACTCCCCTATGCCCCAGAATCTGTTCCAGGTTCTGGTTGAGCTGACGGTCGCGCAGCAGCGAAACCTCACCGACGAGGCCGATTCGCAAAGGGTCGCGCTTGTTGTCGATGCCTATGGCCGCAAATCTTCGGGGCAGATCCTTACGGAACAGGCGCACCTCTTTCTTCGTGTGGATTTCGGAGAGCTCTCTTAGGCACCGTTCCATGAGTAATGATGTTTCGCCGGTGTTTATCTCGCGCGCCCGTGTGCAGGCTGTCTGCATTTCGATGGTGTCGATGGCTCTGATTTTCTCCACCCCGATGTATACTGCGCGCAGCAGGGGGATGAGTGGCGGGTCGAAATAGCGGAACACCGGCGGCTTGAAGCCGTCAAACCCCAGACCGAAAATTCGGATCTTGCGGCCCATGTCTTTGAGCGTTTCTTCAAGCATCCCCCGGTAATAGTTAAGGCGGCAGGCGCCGATACTATTGACCATCAGGGCGTTTTCCACCCCCGCGTCGTCCGCCTCGATGAAATGGCCCAGGTGCGCTTTGAAAGGGAGACACACGGATTCGGGTGCCGCGGCAATGCCCAGAGCCATGGCATGGTCGTTGGTGTAGGTGGACCACCAAGGCTCGGCGCCCATGCCGTTCACCATGGCCGCAAGGGCCACCGTGTAGTTGCCCAGATTGGGAATAGCAAGGCGCTCCTTCATTTGGCTGCCCTCACCCGTTGCCAGGAAAGTGACTCCACAAAGACCTCCAGTCTTGTGTCCACTCCCGTTTTGCCCGAGTGCTCGTCCATAGTCAGCAGCATGTACGGCACCCCTTTATTCCTGCATACACGCTGGAAACGCTCGACCATCATGGAGTCCGCTCCGCAGTTGAAGGTGCTGATTTGGATGACGCCCGCATACGCATGCGGGTCTAAACCTTGCAGCTTATGGTACATTTTATTGAAGACGCACCATAGGATATCACCCGGTTTGATGTTGTTGTCGGCAAAAGTCATCCGTTCCAAAGGCGCTTCAAGCTTTTTCATTTTCTGGATGATAGGGTCGGCGATGAACTGGTCGTGGAGGGTGTAAGGGTGCCCGAGAAGCAGAAATCTCCGATTGTCGCATTGTTCCTGCTGTCGGTGCGCTTCCTCACGATGGAACTCTTCCATGGCCGCAAAAGCCTCCTGTACCGCAAGATTTGCCGTCCTTCTGTCGGCTTCAAGGGTCCGTGCCAGATTTCGCAGGGTCTTTGACAGGGGCGCTGCTGTTTCGTTGATCTCGATGGAAATCAGTGGCACCCCCCTGGCAATTCCTGCCCGGGTGGCGTCCGGCAATGCGCCGAACCTTGGGCAGCAGTTGTGCCCATTGACTATGGAGAGGATCCGAGGAACAAAGATGGCATCCACACTGCCAATCAAAGACAATAAGTGTCCGTCGAACAGCTTTTGGGGAAGACAATTCTCCGTTTCCGTTTGTGCACAGGCCATTTCCAAGGTCTTTTGGCTGGATTGCAACGACACCACCGGTTCGTGTCCGAGCCGTTGAAAGAAGCACTCCCACAATCTCGGATAGGAGTGGTAATAGAACGCTCTAGGGATACCTATTTTCACGTTCCTACGATTCTCTTTCAAGCGTCTTTATCTTGATACGAATTTCTTTCTTGTGCGAGAATGAACAGGGACCGCGTTATTGTATGTAAAGGATGTCATTGGAATATCTGTTAAGGCATTGCTTCCGACGGTTGAAAGTATAGGGGGGCTGTTTTTGCTTGTCAAGTGATATTCAGGAATCGAAAACAGATCGTATATAGCCGCCGGCCGACAATGATCTACCCGTATGGTCATGAGATCAAGAAAAAGCGTTCATGATCCCCTTCGGGTCCAGCATCGCCTTCATGCGCTCGATAAAATCACGATAACCCGGATCGAGTTTTTCGGCAAGGAGGAGCAGAAAATCGGTCCCCACCCGGTGAGGGACGGCCCCGATCCCCATCAGTGCTTCCATCAACTCCCTGGCCTGCTCGAGCGCCTCCGCTCTGCTTTCCGGCCGTGCCGCCTCCCAGGAAATGCTGGCGTGGGCCAAAAAGACAGGCCCGCCGAAGGGGTATCCGCGCAGCTTCAGATCGAGGCCGTATCTCTTCCCGAAAACCTCGGCGATGGAAAAGGCCTCGACCATCCTGCCGAGGGGCACCATCGCCACGATCATGATCCTCTGCCCCTTGCCCAGCGCCGCGGCCGGGAAGGACCCAAACCGGCCCGCCCACCATTCGGGAAGATCGCCCCTAACCGCCACCTTGCCGCCCTGCTGCCTGCACAGCCGACAGGCTTTTGCCATGTGACGCTGCACGTCCGTCCGGTCACCCTCCGTCCGGAGAACCAGCAGGTATCGACTTGCCTCGGGGACGGATCCCTTGAGCCCCGGGATTGCGGCAAGGAGCATCTCCTTCGGCACGAGACGCTGCTCGACGAGGGTGGAGATCCCTCCAGCCCGCTGCGCCTGCTGAAAGCTCTGCAGCGTGTCGACGGCAGACTGCGCGTCCGGAAAGCAGGCGATCTTGGTCAGCGACACCTCCGGTTGCCGGTAGATCTTCAGGGAGGCCTCGGTGATGATCCCGAAGGCCCCCTCCGAGCCGATGAATATCCCCGTCAGGTCCGCGGGGAAAAAACGCCTTCCCAGATGGCCCGCTGCGGTGGTGAGGGCCCCGGCGCCGGTGGGAACGATCTCGCCGGTGGGGAGGACCACCGTGAGCCCCACGATCTGGGTCGCCTGATCCTCATGGACGCTGCTGGTATGGGGGCTGGTCCCCCAGGTCTGGATGTGCCCGCCCATCGTCGCAACCTTGCCGCTTTCCGGGAAGATCATGATCCTGTACCCCTTCGACCCCAGCGCCTCCTCCAGCTTAGAGAAGGTGATGCCGGCCTCGACGGTCACCGTCATCAGCTCCTCGTCGATGGATATGATCTCGTTCATCCGGGTCATCTGGAGAAGAATTCCGTCCGCCGGCGGCCGGGTGCTGGACCACCAGCCCGTCCCTCCCCCCTTTGGCCGGAGGGGTGTCGCCGTCCGGTTGGCCGCCTTGAGGATGGCTGAGACCTCCTCCGCCGTCCGGGGCTTCAGGATCAGCGAAGGGCCTTTCCGGGAAACCCATTCAGGGCCGATACATTCGGAAAATTCCTTCTGCAGACGATCGATCTTTTCCGTGCCGCTCCCCATCCTAGTCCTCTTCAAAAAAGGTATGTTTGATGGTATAGCCGATAAAATTGTCCATCCGGGGGGGACTGACCATCTCCAGCGCCTCCACATCCCCCAGGTATTCGATGCCGTGCAGGGTGTGGGAAGGGACAACCCAGATGTCGCCGGCCTTCAAGAGGCGGGGAGCCTCCTTTCCGGTCGTCACCCGGGCCTCCCCCTTCTGGATGATGATGATCTGTTCCGCCTCATGGTGGTGCCGGGGGATCGTCCCGCCCCCCTTCACGGTAATCTCCGTCAGCATCATCCGCTCCGTGGAGAGGATGCGAATCTTGATCGCATCCGCGTTTGGCCGGCCGGCCAGATAGCTGATGGTCCTTTGCGGAAAATCTTCCCAGCGATGGGTTGTGGCCATGACAGTTCTCCTTTGATAAGTATTTGTGTTGGCATGGGGAGGGGGCTGATTTGAAATCTGTCCCCAGATCTCCCAGATCTCCGTTGATACGAATCAATATCCGTCCTTAACCGCGGCCGATATGGCCCGGAGGTTGGCCAGTGGTGTTGTGAGGGGAATGGCGCACTCCGGCCCTATGATATCGACCCCCGCATCGATGGCGTAACGGGCCTGTCTGTAGACATCCTCCGGCGTCCCCTGGAGCAGGGTCTGGGGGTTGTTCAGATTGCCGACAAGGGAAATCCGGCCGCCGATTTTCTCGACCGCCGCCCTGGCGTCCACCTGCCACTCAAAGTGGTAGGCGTCAACGCCCGATTCGGCGAAGAGCTCCAGACGGTCGAGGCAGTTGCCGCAGACATGAAGGATCATGGGTCCGCCTACAAGGGCGGTGATCTCCTGGTGAATGGGAAGCAGATAGTCTCTGTAGTGGTAGGGACCGACCAGGTTGCCGGTGGCGTGATCGGCCATGACCACAACGTCGGCGCCGGCCCGAAACTGCGCGTTGGCGAAGGCGATGGTGACCGGCATGAGCTGCCTCAGCAGGCGATTGACCTTGTCCTTCTCGCCGAGGCCGACATGGAGCAGAAAATTCTGCGTTCCCGCCATATGGTAGGAGAGCGTCCAGGGGCCCATGACCTTGCCGACGATCGCCGCCTTCCCCCCGACCTCCCTGCGCAGGATGGACAGGGCATCGAGAACGACCCGCATAGAAGGTTTTTCGAGGATGTTTTCAGGGACGATCACGTCCGAAAAATCCATGTGGGGCGCCGTCTTGGCATCGGGCATCCGCGTCTCGTTTCCCCAATCCATCTCGCAGCCAAGCGCGGCCGATTCCTGATGGACGCTGTATTCCGGCATGACCGAGTCAAAACCGGCCAGTTCGTGGCCCGCCAGGGCCAGGTCCGCCATCGTGCGGGGGTTTAGATGGGCCTCCGGGAAAAAGGCCCCGCAGGCCCTCATCATCTCCACACAGGCCACCGATGTGGGGTTTCCAGCCGGGGGACGGCTCCCCTGCCTGCCGCCGTAGAGCGCCGACATAAAGAGGTTGTAAGACGTTGCTTTCATACTTCACCTTCCTTTCAGGCATCCATCAGCAGCTTTATCGCCATGACCAGGGCCACCCCGACGAAGATTCGCTTGATCCAGACGTTTCCGATACGGTCGGAATATTGGGCGCTCGCGTATGAGCCGATGCAGGAGCCGGTAAACATCACCAGGGCCAGGGGGAGGTGGATGGCGCCGTGATAGGTGTAAGTGGCCGCCGAAGTAACGCTCATCATGATCCCGGCAACCTTCGTATTGGCGGCGCTCTCAAGAAAAGTCTGATGAAACACGAGAATCATGATGTAGGACATCAGCGTCCCCATTCCGGCCCCGTAAAAGCCGCCGTAGATACCCGACAGGAGGCTCAAAAACACGCCCAGAACGTATCTTCCGACGGTCGGGCGGCGCTCCGTTCCCATCCCCACCACCCCCACTCGCGGATTGGCAACCACGACAACAAGAAAGGTCACCGTCAGCGCCACGATGAACTTTTTCAGGAGTTCGGGGCTGATCTGCAGGGCGAGGTTCGCCCCGATGAAGCCTCCTATAAGACAGGGGATGCCGACGATGAAGGCAAGACCGTAACGCATCATCCCCTGGCGGTGAAAGGAATACAGGCCCGCCATCGCAATTCCGCTGGTCCCCAGCCGGTCGGTGCCGATGGCGGAGTGGGGCGGAAGACCCATCAGAATCAAAAGCGGGATCGTGATCAGGCTGCTCCCGCCGACCAGCGTTCCAAAGGTGCTGCTGATCATGCTGGCGCAGAAGATGATAATCGCTTGCGTAAGATCCATGGCGTATCGGTGATACCTTTCCGTTCGTACCGTCGGGCCAGGGGGCTCTCAGGAATTGAAGAAAATGACCGAGCCCATTCTGACGAGATATTTTCGCACAGACACATAAGACAAGAGGCCAGGGGATGTCAACGAAAAGGATAAAATGAGGCGCCGGTGCTGCGCAGGATCGTCTCGACGGCGGGACGATCCGCCGGGCCTCTGCCGACATGGTGCACGCGCAATCCCGGTGGGATCGACAAAGACATCGCCCCCCCGCTGAAGGATGTCGCCCGTTGATTTTCTCACTTAATGCCCCTTCACGATCGCCTTCGGGCAGACCCACCAGGTTTTGGGTCCCCAAACATCCCGGAATGCGGCGTGCGTCCATATTCTATTGTTGACAAAGGGCCGGCTTATTGGATATTGTTAGCATTGATTACCCGCGTGATCACCTTGCTTCACCCAACCTTATTAAAACGGGAAAGAGCCATGAAACGATTAAAACCTTTCGAGTATCTGGAGCCGAACACGCTGGAGGAGGCGATCGGAATCCTCGTCGGCGAAGGACCGCGCGCCCTTCCCCTGGCCGGGGGCACGGACCTCCTGGTGCGGATGAAACAGGGCGTTGTTAGCCCTTCACTCCTGGTCAATCTGAAAAGGATCGCCGGCCTCGACCGCATCGAGCGATCGGCGGCAGGGGGAACGACCATCGGCGCATTAACCTCGATCGCCGCGGTGGAGCGGTACGAACCCCTTCGGCAAAGCCACCCTGTTTTGATCCAGGCCGCGGGTCTGCTCGGTTCACCTTCGATACGCAGCCTGGCGACGTTGGGCGGCAATGTGGGAAGAGCCTCGCCGGCCGCGGACATGGTTCCGGCCCTCATCGCCCTGAAAGCCGGCATCGTCGCCCAAGGTCCCTCCGGGAAAAGGGAGATTCCGATCGATGCCTTCTTCAAGGGACCCGGATCGACCGTTTTGGGACCCGCGGAGATCATCACTGCGATTCTCCTGCCCGATCCGGCCCCGGCCTCGGGGGCGGCCTACCTGAAACTCGGCCGCCGGGAGGGGATGGACTGCGCCCTTGTCGGGGTCGCGGCAGCACTGTCCTGCGGCGGAGACGAACGGGTAGTCGATGCCCGGTTGGCCATTGCTTCGTGCGGACCGGTACCGCTGCGGGCTGAAAGCGCGGAAGCGGTCCTCCTTGCCGGCCCTCTCGATGAGAGCCGCCTCAGAGAGGCCGCCCGGGCGACGGCCGGGAATTCATGCCCGATCACCGACATGCGGGCGTGCTCCGACTATCGCAAGGAGATGGTCGAAGTCCTGGCCTACAGGGCGCTGCGTGCGGCCTGGCAGACGGCGCGTAGAGCACTCTAAACAGGGGGAAATGAAGAGTAACGACCTCTCAAAAGGTCATAGCACCATACAACGGGACGGCTTCGTAAAAAGGCCCCCGGCTTTCGCCGGGGCAGGCTCCGGCAAGGCGCGCGAATTTTGAGGAATGAGACGTACTTTTCCGTACGCCGCAATGACGAAAAATGAAGCGCAACGCAGCATCCGGATTTTTTACGTAGCCGTCAGGAGTGGGATGGAACGATGAAGACGATCATAGAGCTAACGGTGAACGACGAAATTCGGCAAGCGGAGGTGGAACCACAGGCCACCCTGCTGGAGGTCCTGCGGGGATATCTGCATCTGACCGGGACCAAGGAGGGTTGCGGGCTGGGCGATTGCGGGACCTGCATTGTCCTGGTGGACGGCATGCCGGTCAATTCCTGCCTGATGCTGGCGGCCGACGCCCGGGGGCGGAAGGTCACCACTATCGAAGGGCTGCAGAAGGAGGGAAAGCTTCATCCCCTCCAGCAGAGCTTCATCGACGAGGGGGCGGTGCAGTGCGGCTTCTGCTCGCCGGCGATGATCCTCTCGGCTAAGGCCCTTCTGGACGAAAACCCCCGGCCGAATCAGAATGACATAAAGCGGGCCCTCTCCGGGGTGCTCTGCCGGTGCGCTTCCTACAAAAAAATCCTCGCTGCGGTACAGGCCGTTGCCTCGAGAGAGGAGAAATAACATGGAAACCAGCTATATCGGAAAATCGGTCCCTCGCCTCGATGCCCTCGACAAGGTCACGGGCCGGGCGGTCTACTCCGTGGACGTGGATCTTCCCGGAATGCTCCACGGGGCGCTCCTCCGCTCGCCCTACCCCCACGCCCGGATCGTCGAGATCGACCTCTCCGGGGCCTGGGAAGTTCCCGGCGTGCGGGTGGCGATCACCGGGAAGGATTTTCCCTTCACCCATGGCGGAATGATCAAGGACCAGCCCTTCCTCGCGATCGACCGGGTGCGTTACATCGGGGAGGCCATAGCGGCGGTGGCCGCCGAGACGGAGGCGGCCGCGCAGGACGCCATCGCCCGGATCCGGGTGCGCTATGAGGAGCTGCCCGCGGTCTTCGATCCGAAGGACGCCGTGGCCGAGGGGGCGATTCTACTCCATGAGCAGCAGGACGGCTATACCCGCGGCCCCAACTATCAGTACGTCCCGGGGACGAACATCTGCACGCTCCGGAGCTACGCCCGAGGGGATGTGCAAGCCGGCTTCGCCGAGGCAGACGAGATTTTTGAAGACGAATTTTATATCCATGCCGTGGCCCACACGCCGATGGAAACCCACGCCGCCGCCGCCCAGCACTCGCCCGTCGACGGCAGCTACATCGTCTGGTCGGCTTCGGACGGCCCCCACCGCCGGAACAAGGAACTGGCAGACGCCCTGGGGATCCCCATCAACAAGGTCCGCATCCTCACCACGGACGCCGGGGGCGGCTTCGGCGGCAAGGGAACGCTGGTCGCCGAGGCGCCGGCCGTGGCCCTCGCCCGCCATGCCGGGGGAAGACCGGTCAGAGTCGTATTTTCCCGGGAAGAGGAGCTGTCGGCGTCGCAGACGCGCCACGCCGCATACCTCTTCCTCAAAACCGGCGTGAAACGGGACGGGACGCTGATCGCCCGCAGCGCAGACCTGCTCTGGGATAAAGGCGCTTACGCCTCCAAAGGCCCGGAGGTCACTTACCGGGGGGCCCTGACGATCTTCGGCCCCTACAGGATTCCGCACATCGAGGTGCGCACGCGCCTGGCTTACACCAACAAGCAGATCGCCGGCGCCTACCGAGGCTTCGGCACGACCCAGGTGACCTGGGCCTGCGAGTCGCAAATGGACATCATCGCCCACCGGCTGGGCATCGATCCCCTGGAGTTGCGGCTGAAAAACTGCCTGGTTGAAAACGACAAGTACATCAACGGTCAGGTCATGCAAGGCGTCGGTCTGACAGAAACGCTGGTGCGGGCGAGCCGTGAAATCGGTTGGGGGGCGCCGAAGCCGCCGGCGTCGGGGGTCCTTCGTCGCGGCAGGGGCATCGCGACCATGCTGAAGGGGACGGTGACCCCCACGAGCTCGCAGTGCGCGATCAACGTCAATCAGGACGGCTCCATCATCCTGCTCACCAGCGCCGTCGAGGTCGGCGCAGGGCAGAAGACGGTCCTGGCCCAGATCGCCGCCGAGGCGATTGGCGTGGACCCCTCCGCCATCATCGTTCCGAACTCCGACACGCTCAAATCGCCGTTCGATTACGGGACCACCTCGAGCCGTGTCACCTATCATAACGGCAATGCCGTCCGCATCGCCGGAGAGAAGGTGCGCAAGAAAATCCTAGATATCGCCGGCGAGGTCCTCAAGAGCGACCCTGCCCGCCTTTCCCTCTCCTGCGGAAAGATCTTCGAAGAGGGTGTCGGCGAGAGGGGCGGGCTGAAACAGATATTATCCCAAAAGTTCCCCCGCGGCGGGATGATCTGGGAAGAGGGCTTTTACAGCGCCTCCGGCTCCCCGCTGCTCAAGGCGGATCAGGGGCTGCAGGCGATGAGCAGCATTTTCTGGATGTTTGCCACCCACGCGGTCGAGGTGGAGGTCGATATCGAAACGGGCGTGGTCAAGGTGCTGAAGATCGCCGCCGCCCACGATGTGGGACGGGCGATCAACCCCATGCTCTGCGAGCAGCAAATCGAGGGGTCGGTGATCATGGGTCTTTCCAACACCCTGCTGGAAGAATTCAAAATGGAGAAGGGCCGCGTACTGAACGACACCCTGGCCGATTACAAGATGGCCACGATGCTGGACCTGCCGGAGATCGTGTCGATTATCGTCGAAGCGGGCCACCAGGAGGGGCCTTTCGGGGCCAAGGGAATCGGAGAGCCGGCGGCGGCGCCGGCGGCGCCGGCGATCGCCAACGCCCTATTCGACGCGATCGGGGTGCGCATCAAGGACCTGCCGATCACCCCGGAGAAGATACGGGCGGCCCTGAAAAAGAAGACCGGGTGATGTTCAAATATTTCAAAGACCTTTCCCGCAAAGACCATCGTCCCGGTTTTGGCGCGCTCGAGATACTGAAATACATCGGGCCGGGGCTGCTGGTAACGGTGGGTTTCATCGATCCGGGCAACTGGGCGTCGAACATCGCGGCCGGCTCCGAGTACGGCTATCGGCTGCTCTGGATGGTGACCCTCAGCACGCTCATGCTTATCGTTCTTCAGCATAACGTGGCCCATCTGGGAATTGCATCCGGTTTGTGCCTTTCGGAAGCGGCCACGATCCACACGCCACGGCTCGTTTCCCGATCGATGCTGGCGTCGGCGATGCTGGCGTCGGTATCCACTTCGCTGGCGGAAATACTGGGGGGCGCCATTGCCCTGAACATGCTGTTTCGCATACCCGTCAGAATCGGCGCGCTGGTCATACTTGCCGTCGTCCTGTTTCTACTGCTCAGCAATTCCTACCGCCGGCTCGAAAAATACATTATCGGCTTTGTCTCCATCATTGGGCTGTCGTTCATCTACGAGCTCACGCTCGTAGAGATCCTGTGGCCCGAAGCGGTTAGAGGCTGGCTCATCCCGGCGATCCCCGAAGGTTCGATTATTGTGGTGATGAGCGTGCTGGGCGCCGTGGTGATGCCGCACAATCTTTTTCTTCACAGCGAGATCATACAGAGCCGGCAGTGGAATCTCCAGGAAGAAAAGGTCATACGCAAGCAGCTCAAATACGAATTTGCCGATACTTTTTTTTCAATGATCGTCGGGTGGGCAATCAACAGCGCCATGATCCTGCTTGCTGCTTCGACGTTCTTTCACAGCGGCTCACCGGTCACCGAACTTCAGCAGGCCAAGCAGATGCTCACGCCGCTGCTCGGCAACGCGGCAGCCATAATCTTTGCAACGGCGCTGCTGTTTGCGGGCGTGGCGTCGAGCATCACATCGGGGATGGCAGGCGGCAGCATCTGCTCCGGGTTCTTCGGCGAACCCTACGACATCAAAGACAGTCACACCCGGCTGGGTGTTCTCATTTCACTGTGTTCAACGGTCCCGATCATTTTCCTTATCGACAACCCCTACCGAGGATTGATCCTGTCGCAAATGGTGCTGAGCATACAATTGCCGTTCACCATCTTCATGCAGATCTATCTCACCTCTTCACGAAAAGTGATGGGGAAGTACGTCAATTCGAAATTTCTCGTTGGGCTGCTGGCAGGCATCGGAACGATTGTCGCGTATCTCAACATGAGGCTCCTGCTCAGCCTGTTCTGATCCGTCTCGCGTGCCTCATCCATCCAATCCCCGCGGGTTTGGCCATCCACGCTCTTGCGGGATCCTTTACGAAGGAGACACCGGATAACTCCCGTCGAGCGCTGCATCGATGTGGGAGGCGAAAGCCGGCGCCGCGGCGCCGGGCATGCCGGTTTCCCGCACCAGGACCTGCGGTATCGAGTAGACCAGCTCCGACACCATCGCCAGGGCCAGCTCCCGTTTGCCGGCGCCGGGCATCCGCCGCACCGCTTCTTCGGCCGCCTGCTGGATGGCATCCGCGGTCTGGA
>Ga0194126_10007249_pt1 | contig 15504 bp, 11 predicted proteins | sample TA2KigC150mmetaG_FD_148641 | JGI IMG/M metagenome (GOLD analysis project Ga0194126, IMG submission 148641) | Freshwater microbial communities from Lake Tanganyika, Tanzania - TA2015035 Kigoma Deep Cast 150m | ecosystem: Environmental > Aquatic > Freshwater > Lake | place: Tanzania: Lake... | reverse complement strand
GAAAAACCTGCTGAAGAAAAAACTTCCGCCATACAGCCCAAAACCGAAGTGGTCAAGTTAAACCGCCATGAAGTATCCGTTGATGATGATCCTTTCTGGGGACCAGAAGATGCCGCCATCACGATTGTTGAATTCAGTGATTATGAATGTCCGTTTTGTACCAAATGGCACGTGGAAGTTTGGCCCCGTCTTCAACAGGCTTTCCCAGACCAGGTAAAACTGGTTTATCGTGATTTTCCGCTTACCAGTATTCATAGCAATGCTGTACGAGCAGCCGAAGCAGCCAATTGCGCGCATGAACAAAATGCCTTTTGGGAATACAATGAATTGCTCTTTCAGGCACCAAATGGGCTTGGTGAAAACGCTTTGAAAAAATATGCTGCCAACCTAAACCTGGAAATTCAAGCGTTTACAGAGTGCCTGGAAAGCCGCCGCTATAAAAATGAAGTGGAGGCAGATTTTAAGTATGCCACTACACTGGGTGTACGCTCGACGCCCACATTATTCATCAATGGTATTCCGGTGGTTGGCGCTCAACCATTTGAAGTGTTTCAGGAGATCATCCAGAAAGAGTTGGCGGGAGAGTTGCCTGAGTAAGATCTATCTTGCCTGGTGATTTTCTCACCCGATAATTTTTTGGGCAGAATTTGCCGGGTAAGACCCTTTGACAGCATCAGTACCCCGCGTTAAACTATAAACGCAATGGATAGTTCTGATTTTACTCCCCGTCTGAATTTCGATGAGATGCAATATCAGCGCCTGATCAATGCTGGCATTGCCGCGGTCAAAGGCGGAGATTGGCAGCAAGCGCGCACACTGCTCACAAAAGCTAGCGAAATGAAACCCGGTGATGCAAAACCCTGGCTGTGGCTTTCTGCCACTACCCAAGATGAGGATGAACAACGTCATTATCTGGAATATGCCCTGGCAGCCGACCCCAGCAATGGAGCAGCCCGCCGGGGGCTGGTGATGCTTTCAGAAAAGATCGACCTGACACGCCTGATGCAGGAGGGAGAAGCGATACAACCACGCCAGGATCATGTGCCCGAAGCAGCCTCTACAGACCGGGCGTTTGTTTGCCGCAACTGCGGTGGCAGACTCATCGTGGATGCCTTGCAAGAATTGGTGGTATGTGAATTCTGCGGTTACTCTCACGAAATCGAACAAGGAACCACCGGTGATGAAGCGGAGCAGGTATTGGATTTTGTGCTACCCACCACGCGTGGCCATCGCTGGGCAGAATCTCAACATAGACTGGCATGCAGCCAATGCGGCGCAGTATCCTTGTTAGCCGTTGGAGAGAAAGCCACCCAGTGCGCGCACTGCGGCTCTAACCAGATGGTTGAGTCAGCAGAAACCGTTGAATTGGTAGACCCTCAAACCATCCTACTGGCAAAAATAGACCAGCAAAAAGCCACCCAGCAGTTTAAGAACTGGCTGGGTAAGGGGCTTTTTTCACCCGACGATTTAAAAAAACTGGTGCGCCATCAAGGACTGCGGCTGGCTTACTACCCTTTCTGGACTTTTGATGGCACCTGCGAGATGCGTTGGTCATGTGAAACCAATGTGGGTAGTAACCGCAACCCCAACTGGGTGGTGAGAGATGGCGTGGTGCATAAAAACTTTAACGATATCCTGATCCCAGGCTTACGCAGCCTGCGCATGGAACATATTACCCAAATCCACCCCTTTGAATTGGATAAAATGGTCGAATTCAAGCCTGAGTACCTGTCGGGCAACAATGCCCTGATGTACGACCGGTCGTTGGCTGATTCATCCTTGCTGGCGCGGGAGCAAGTGGCGCGCAAATTACGCAGCGAATTGTATTACCGCGTCCAGGTAGGACAAGAAAAGCGCAATCTACAAGCTGGTGGTGTTAATTGGAGCGGTATGACCTACAAACACGTCTTATTACCGCTATGGGTAGGCTCCTACCGCTACCACAACCAGGACTACCGCGTCCTAATCAACGGGTACAATGGAAAAGTGGCGGGCGAAAAGCCGCGCGACCCTGTGAAAATTGTGGCTCTGGTTGCACTGCTGGGGGCGAGTTTAATCGTCTTGCTGCTGGCGGCGCTGTTGCTGGCTTTTTATTTCGGCTGGCTTTCCCCCGAACAGACCTTTTCATTAAGCTTTACGGCTGAGCAATTCACCCCTGGTGTTTTGCTTAAGAAACTACCACAGTTAATTACCTTATTCGCTCAGTCCCAATTTCATGTATAAACCCCATTCAATTATGACTCAATCACTTGATTTCCAATCCATCATTATGTCATTGCAAGAGTATTGGTCCAGGCAGGGCTGCCTGGTCTGGCAACCCTATTACACCCAGGTGGGTGCTGGTACGATGAACCCGGCAACCGCGCTGCGCGTGCTGGGTCCGGAACCCTGGAACGTGGCTTATGTCGAGCCCTCCATCCGCCCTGATGATGGGCGCTATGGCGAGAACCCCAACCGCATGCAGATGCACTACCAGTTCCAGGTGATCCTCAAACCAGATCCTGGTAATCCTCAGGAGCTATACTTGCAGTCTTTACTAGCCCTGGGGATTGACCCCCGCCAGCACGATATCCGCTTTGTTGAAGACAATTGGGAATCCCCTGCACTGGGCGCCTGGGGATTGGGCTGGGAAGTTTGGCTGGATGGTCAAGAAATCACCCAATTTACTTACTTCCAACAAGCCGGTGGACTGGTGCTTGATCCCGTTTCGGTAGAGTTGACCTATGGATTGGAAAGAATTGCGATTGCCCTGCAGCAGGTGAGCAATTTTCGGGATATCCAATGGAGCCCCACCCGCACAGATGGGGATGTAAACCTGCAAGCCGAACAGGAGCATTGCACCTACTACTTCGAAGTTGCAGACGTTGAACGACTGCGCCAGATGTACGACCTTTTCCAGGCCGAAGCAAACGCCTGCCTGGAGAAAGGACTGGTGTTACCGGCGCACGATTATGTACTCAAGTGCTCCCACACCTTCAATGTACTGGATACCCGCGGGGCGATTGGTGTGACTGAGCGACAGGCGTTATTTGGCAGGATGCGTGACCTTTCACGGCGCATTGCCGAATTGTACGTGGAGAAGCGCAAAAACCTGGAATTTCCCTGGCTTGAAGAGAATAGCAAATCGGTAACAAACACCGTTGCGTTAAACCAAACACCTCCTGAGCCTGGCGATAAAAGTATAAACACATCCCACGCCGATTTTCTGCTGGAAATTGGCGTTGAAGAAATGCCGGTGGGTGATCTGGAGCATGCCCTGGCTCAGTTGCGCCAACGCACCCCGGCCTGGTTAGACGAACTACGCCTGGAATATGACAAGGTGGAAATCTTTGCTACCCCCCGCCGATTGGTCATATCCGTCCTGCAACTGGCTTCCCGCCAGCCTGACCAGGAACTGGTGATTAAAGGACCCCCTGCAGATCGCGCTTACACAGCGGATGGCAAACCCACGCCTGCCGCGCAGGGTTTTGCGCGCAGCAAGGGGTTACCGGTGGAAGATTTACAGGTGCGAGAGATAGACGGTGGTCGTTACGTGAGTGCATTGGTGAAACAACCCGGATATGCAGCCGTGCAAGTGTTGGCTGAAAATCTTCCTACCCTGATTGCTTCGATCAAATTTGATAAATCCATGCGCTGGAATCGCAGCAACATTGCTTTTTCGCGTCCCATTCGCTGGTTGTTGGCGCTTTATGGCAACCGGGTCATTTCGTTTGAATATGCCGGGTTGCGGTCAGGAAACACCACGCGGGGTTTGCGCTTCGATGCCTCGGATCATTTCCTTGTTCAATCGCCTGGCGAATATCTACAACTGATGCAGGAAAAATGGATCCTGGTAGACGGTGAACTGCGGCGCAACAGTATACAGGCACAAGTGGAGCGACTGGCTACCGAGGCAGGCGGACAGGTGCTGTCCGATCCAGCTTTGCTGGCAGAAGTAACAAACCTGGTAGAAGCCCCCACTGCGCTACGTGGTACTTTTGATGCCGCTCACTTAAAATTGCCACCAGAAGTATTGGTTTCTGTGATGAAAAAGCACCAGCGTTACTTCCCGGTTTATGATCAGAATGAATCCCTGCTACCTTACTTCGTGTTTATCGCCAACAGACCAATGCTTGCATCAGGAAGCTGTGAAGGCGCTGCAGATATTGTGGATGGTAATGAACATGTAATCCGCGCTCGTTTTGCTGATGCCGCTTACTTCGTGCGGGAAGATCGTAAAAAAGCCCTGCAAGCCTTTTTGCCTCAGCTTTCCAAAATGACATTTCAGGTAAAGCTGGGCTCGATGTTGGATAAAACCCGCCGCATTTCTCAACTGGTTGAAATACTAGCGCCACGCTGCCACCTGCCAACTGGCGAGTTAGCCATAGCCCGCCGGGCTGCCGAATTGTGTAAAGCGGACCTGGCAACCAATATGGTGGTTGAGATGACTGCTCTGCAAGGTGTGATGGGACGGTACTATGCGCTCGATTCCGGAGAACCACAATCAGTTGCCGAGGCAATCTATGAGCATTATCTACCCCGCTTTACCAACGATCTCAAACCACACAGCCCTTCAGGTCTGGTGGTTGGGCTTGCCGATCGCCTGGATACATTGGCGGGGTTATTTGCGGCAGGGTTGGCGCCAACTGGCAGCAAGGATCCCTTTGCTCAACGCCGGGCAGCTCTCGGATTGGTGCAAAACCTGATCGCCTGGAAATTAGAGCTGGACCTGGTGCAGGCGCTGGACGATGCTGCCAGCCAACTACCAATCAGCACCTCGCCAGAGAGCCAACAGGCTTGCCTGGAATTTATCACTGAGCGCCTGCGTAACCTGCTGCTGGAACAGGGTTTTCGTTACGATATTGTGGATGCAGTGTTGGCTGCCCAGGGATCAAACCCGGCACGCGCCTTCCTGGCTGTTCAGGCGCTGGCGCAATGGGTCTCTCGCCCCGATTGGTCCACCATATTGCCAGCCTATGCCCGCTGTGTGCGTATCACCAGAGACCTGTCAGAAAATTACCCGGTTGATCCTCAAATGATGGTGGAAGAAGCGGAGAAACACCTGTTCGCAGCCTTGCAAAAGGCTGAGAACACCTCTCGTGCCGCTGGTTCAGTGGATGATTATCTGAACGTCTTCATGCCCATGATACCAGCCATCAACGTCTTCTTTGACCAGGTGCTGGTGATGGCAGAACAGGCAAATATCCGCCAAAACCGTTTGGGGTTGCTGCAGCGCATTGCCGGCCTGGCAACCGGCGTAGCCGATATGTCACGGTTGGAAGGCTTCTAGTTCACAGAAACCAGCCCTGGTACTTATGTTTTCTGTTCCTCCATGTACGCCTTGATGGTGGGTACCGAGGTTAACCGCTCGTAAAAGAAGTTATTGACCACGTTGATCACTTCCGAGCGGGCGGCTTCAGCCTCGGCGCTCAGTTGATGGTGCAACTCCTGGCGAGAGAGAGTATCGCGTAGACGCAGCAATAATCGAACTATTTCAACTTCTTGCTCTCCTTCCAGGGCTTCGATCACTGCCAGTATCAGGCGGTCGGCCTGTCCCAGCAAGGTGTCGATGCTGATGGTTGAATCAGGCTTGGTGCTGTCATCCATGGTGCGAATCAGTGACCATACCTGGTAGAGCATCGTTGCTGGCTCATCGAATAATTCACGCAAATAAGCTGCTTCTTCATACTTGCCCGTTAAACGAAAAATGTTGTACATACGCTTAGCAGCTTTGCCGTAATTGATATCTTTGTTGAGATATTTATTGACCTCTTTTTCAAGTTGAGTCACATAATCATCCAACGCGTTGGCAGATACATGGCGCGCTAATTTGGAAAAAATGGGGATCGATTCAGCTTCCAAATACACTTCTTGAAAATACGGATCCAGGTAACCATCCAAAGGTGTGATCACACCATCTGGGGCTTCCCAGGTGACATCCAACATATTGCTGGCGTTTGCCAGTTGCCCGCGCACCGGGTCCATAATCACCCAATCCAGTTTACACCAACCAGGTTCATTAGCCAGGTCTTCCCAGTGGATTACCGCGGGAGTTCCATCGGATCTACTGCCCTCCAACTTCCCTGAGCGGAGGGCTGCAGCAGACCAGGAGGCCGGCGAACCAGCTTTCAGGGTACATCCTTCTTTAACAAAATCAAAAGGATAGGAACCGTACTTCACCTCAATCAATTGGTAGGTGGGTCCTTTTTCAGTGTTCAGGGCTTTTTCGCGCAATATTTTTGCCAGTACACTACAGGCTTCCTGGCGGGTACCGGCGATAATATTCACCCGCTCAAAGAAATCCGCATCCCCAGGATAGGATTGAATTTTTGACTGGGCGGCTGAACCAGAAAGCGCCAGGGCGGTTTCCACCTGCCCAGGGGTATCCTGAAACTCAACCAGCTTACCGATTGCCCGAAAATGCTCCAGATCCTCGGGGCTAAAATCCAGCATGGTGACCTTGTGTCCAAACACCCCGCTATGCACATCTACCACTACATCATCACGTCCGCCGGAACGAGAGGCGGCAATGGCTGCCAACCACTGCAGCGCCTCTTCCTCATCCATCTCCACACCCAGGCGACGGGCAGAATCAAGGATCTTATCTAAGTTTGTAGAGGATTGGGAATTTGGATTTGTGTTCACACTGCATCTCCTTTTTGATTGTGCCGGCTATGCGCCAGCAGTTTACTAAATATCTTACCCTGTGTAATTGCATCCTGTAATGCATTATGACTGAGCGGTTGATTATCCAGGTAACGCAGCGAGATATCCTTCATGGAGGTCTGCACCCACTGGCAACCCGATAAACCCATGTAAAAAGATTTGATGTCCAAAGCTGCATGACCAAAAGGATTTCGCCCCAGGTAGCGATAAAAGTATTCATTGGTAAACATCCAATCATAAGCCGCATTAAAACCCACAAAAACAGGACGGCATCCGGTCGGTGCCACAGTCTGCACCCAATCTTCAAAAGATTTTATGGCTTCTAGGGGAGCAATACCGTTATTCTTTAGATAATCTGGGTGTAATCCATGAATTGCCTGAGCTGCCGGGGAAAAATTTTCTCGATCAGGTTTAAGCTCCACGTAAAAAGTTTTCTCAAACTGGTCCACCACACAAGCGCCAATCGAGAGCAAGGCATAGGAATCCAGGTCAGGTCCTGCCGATTCAATATCTACGGAAATGTATATTTCTGTACTGTTGGAAGATAGCATGGGTATATTATATCCACTTTATTTATTGAAGTGCTTTCTCTTGTTGCGCTGGTATAATTTACCCTGGAATATCGGGTTTCCCTATCCAAACATAGCGCTTCGAAGATTGCCGCAGCATCCAAAGAATTGTAACCAAAATCAGTTTGGTACATTTGAGTAAACTTGATGGTATCGTATGTCCACGATTGATGAAATTAAAGCCCGTATCGATATCTTAGATCTGGTTGGTAATGATGTACAACTGCGCCGGTCGGGGAAGAATTACCTGGGCTTTTGTCCCTTTCATTCTAACACTCGCACACCGGCGTTTGTCGTTTTTCCAGAAACAGGTACCTGGCGCTGTTTTGGGCAATGCAACGAGGGTGGAGATCTCTTCGGCTATGTGATGAAAAAAGAGGCTTGGGATTTTTCCGAAACACTGCGCTACCTGGCAGAGAAAGCAGGAATTGAATTAAAACCATTAACGCCAGAGGAACAAGAAAAAACTGAGGAGCATGATGGGCTACGTGCCTTGTTGGAAGATGCGGCAGTGTACTACCGCCACCAACTATTCAACACACCAACTGGCAAGCAAACCCTGGAGTACTTACACCAACGCGGCGTGAACAACCCTACAATTGAAACGTTTGGTTTGGGATATGCCCCTGACTCCTGGGATTTAGTGTGCAATCATTTTAAAAGCCGGAAAGTGAGCGAGCGCGAAATATTGGATGCGGGTCTGGTCTCAGAGAGAGATAGTGGTGGTGTCTATGATCGTTTTCGTCACCGCTTAATGTTCCCTATCCGGGATGAAAGAGGGCGCATGGCAGGATTTGGCGCACGTATTCTCAATCCGGAAGATGTGCCAAAATTTTTAAATTCACCCCAAACGCCAGTTTTCGATAAAGGGCGATTACTGTATGGTTTGGATCAAGCGCGTAAACCAATACGCGAACGAGATCAGGTGGTGATTGTGGAGGGCTACCTGGATGTCATTGTGTTGCACCAGGCCGGATACACCAACACAGTTTCGCCCATGGGTACAGCCCTCACCGAACACCAACTATACCTGCTTAAAAGGTTTACCCGCCGTATGGTATTGGCGCTGGATCCCGATGCAGCCGGCAATCAAGCCACCCTGCGCGGCCTGGAAATTGCCCGGCAAACCCTGGATCGCTCCCCTGACCCGGTATTCGATGCCCGAGGATTATTGGGACACGAAGCTCGTTTACAAGCCGATATCCGCGTAACCACACTACCGGAAGGAATGGATCCCGATGATGTGGTCAACCGAGACCCACAAGCATGGGAACAAATTCTCATCAATGCACGCCCTATCGTTGTGCATGTCATGGAAACACTGGCTGCCGGGCAAGACTTAAACGACCCAAAGATCAAGGATGACATCGCCAGGCGGGTCTTGCCATTGATACGTGATATCCCCAGCCCACTGGAGCGGGACACCTACCTGCAGAAATTGGCTCGCTTGTTAAGGGTGGATGAACGCGCCCTCGGCGAGGTTTCCGGTCGCTCTCACCGGTCGCCGCGGCGGTACCCAGGTGCCAGGACAACCCCCTCCTCCAAACCAGAACAAAAAATTGTAATCCGAAAATCCAACAGCTATCACCAGGAGTCCTATGCCCTGGGAGTGCTACTGAGACAACCAGAATTACTCTTCCAGGTAGATCGTATGCTACAACAACACGGTCTCAGCCGCCTGGCTGCCGCGGATTTTGCTCAAGTAGACCACCAGGAAATATTACGCCTGCTACAAGAGTCGATTGACCAGGATATCTCAGAACCACTGAATTACATCATGGGCAAGCTTTCTCTAAATATGATGGATATTGCGGATGAAATATTAGCCCACACCGAAAAGCTAGACCCCAACCAGGATCGAGTAACAGAAGATGTCAAACGCATTTTACTTAACCTACGCCGGCGGAATGTTATCCAGGCAATTGAATACCAGCGCTTTTTAATTGAAGACGCCCAACAGCTTGGCGATACAAAAGCCAAACAATACCAACAAAACATGATACAGCTATCTCAGGTGTGTTTGAAACTGGATAAAGCGCTGGGAGAATTCTCTCCACACCATTAAGGAAATGGCCTCATGAAACCTCAACCTGACGCTATGAGAGATACCCAAAAACTGACTTCATTGGATACACCTCTGGATGAAATGGTGGATGCCAGTGATGTACTAACACCGGATGAAATGGATGAACTGCTGGTAGAAGTGGACGATAATTTACTGGAGGAAGAACCAGATGATAACCTGTTAAACATACAAGCAGAAGAGCTGGATAACCTGGCGCAGGGAGAAGGCATCGACCTGATGGAAAAGCCCGATCATTCTTTGCAGAATGGGGAGGATCCCGTCCGATTGTATTTACGAGAAATTGGCAATATTGACCTGTTGGATGCCGATCGCGAGTTTTGGTTGGCAAGCCTGTTGGATGCCAAACGACACATGGATCAACTCCGAACCACCCACCCAATTGCCAAACGCGCCTCTTCGATGCCGCGCAATGTTTACCACGCATTATTTGTTGAACTGGCTACAACCTGGAACCGGTTGAAGGAAGATACCCGTCGCTTAAAATATGCTGAACCAAACCTGGAAAATCTCTTAGATGAAGCGCAACAGCTTCATTGGACATGGATTCTGAAGCAGCCTTCTTATATTCGAGTATATCTGGATAATGGTTTATGGGGAAAGGATAAGCTGTGGGATGGTATAGCCCGGAATGTATTTACCATCTATCTTTACCTGTATATGCTGCCCGATGATCCGGCAGATTATCTCAAACAATTCATTCAGAAAAAAGTCAATGCTTTACCCCAGGAACGCACATTCATCCGACGTTTACCCGAAGATGAAATCCTGCTGGCAGAGATGGAAGCCATTCGCCTGAGAGCAATCGATGCACACAACGCCATTATCAGGGCAAATTTACGCCTGGTGGTCAGCGTAGCAAAGCGCTACATTGGACGCGGTAGTTCATTTCTGGATTTGATCCAGGAAGGGAACATTGGTTTACTGCGTGCAACCTCCAAGTTCGATCCTGCCCGGGGATATAAATTCAGCACCTATGCCACCTGGTGGATACGGCAGTCGATCAGCCGGTCGATTGCCGACCAGGCGCGCACGATCCGTATTCCGGTGCACATTTTTGAATCCATCAACCGCCTGGTGCGGATCCAACGTCGCCTGCTCCAACAGTTGGGACGTGAACCAGGCAGCGATGAGTTGGCACTGGAAGCAGGTTTTTTGGATCCCCAAGACGAACAGATTATATTACGTTCGCGAGCAGAAGATATCCCCTTATCCTCGGAGTTAACGCGGCGCTGGGCTAGGGCTACCATGAAGGTTGACCGTATCTTGCGAGCAGCCGAGGAACCAATGTCTCTTGAAAGCCCGGTGGGAAGTGAAGATAACAGCCAGCTAGGCGATTTCATCGAGGATGAAGAAGCCCTGGAGCCCATGGATGCTGCAGCCCGTGAAATGCTCAGCGCCTCCATTAACAATGCCCTGGCAGTACTCTCAGACCGAGAGCGACAGGTGCTGGAACTTCGTTTCGGTTTGATGGATGGCACTGACCATACGCTGGAGGAAGTCGGGCAATATTTCAACGTCACGCGCGAACGTATTCGTCAAATTGAATCAAAAGCCCTCCGCAAACTTCGTCACCCTGCTCGCAGTCGCTTTTTACGTGATTACCTGAGTTAAGAGGATACGTGAAAGATCATCTACTTTGTGAAATTTGACACCTGATAGGGCATATGTTACACTTACCTAATCGGTCAGCAATTCGTAAGCTGATTTTATAAAAGGAAGTCTTATGGTTTCAGAATATCTCCCGATCGCAGTATTATTGGTGCTTTCAACCGCAATAGCCGGGATAGTTGTTGCATTAGGCCATTTGTTTGGTCCTCGCCACCCAACCAGGCGCAAAGCTTTGCCCTACGAATCTGGAATGACGCCTTTTGGTCCCGGCACGCGGCGTATGCCAGTACGCTTTTACATGGTAGCCGTGCTGTTTATCCTTTTCGATATCGAGGTGGTTTTCCTGCTTCCCTGGGCGATTGTTTTCAGAAAACTTGGTCTGTTTGGTATCATCGAAATGCTGGTCTTTGTTGGTATCCTGGTAGTAGGATTTGTGTATGCCTGGAAGATGGGAGCAATGGAATGGGAATAGAACAAAAGCTAGGCAACTTAGGACTGGTTACGGTCAAACTGGAAGAAGCCGTCAATTGGGCGCGCACCAATGCCATGTGGCCCATGCTTTTTGGTTTAGCCTGCTGCGCGATTGAGATGATGTCTGCCCAGGCATCCGATTATGACATGAGCCGGTTTGGAATGGAATTGATGAGAGCCAGCCCGCGCCAAGCTGACTTGATGATAGTGGCGGGCAGGGTGAGCCGGAAGATGGCGCCTGTTTTACGCCGTTTGTATGACCAGATGCCAGACCCTAAATGGGTCATTGCCATGGGCGATTGCGCATCCTGTGGCGGGGTATTTAATAACTATGCCATTGTCCAGGGTGTGGATGAAGTTGTACCAGTGGATGTGTATGTGGCTGGTTGCCCTCCGCGTCCAGAAGCTTTAATACACGGTATCCTGACGCTTCATGAAAAAGTAAAAGGCGAGAAGATTAAAGATTGGGCATAAAATAAGATTAGAACAGGAATAAGGAACCAGAAATATGAGTGACCCGATACAAATTGCTACCCAAGCAATCGAAGAGCGTTTTGGCGCCCAATCCAGTGAATTTCGGGAGCAGGTTAGCCTGATCATCCAACCCGAGCACATTGTCCAGGCGTGCCAGGTGCTACATAATGAATTTTCATTTGATATGCTGGTCGATCAAACCGCTGTAGATTACTGGCCCCAAGAAACACCCCGCTTCCATCTTGTCTACCAGCTTTACTCCTATACTTATCACATTCGCCTGTTCTTACGCGTGCCGTTGAATGGCAATGTCCCCTCTTTACCGACGATCGAATCGATCTACCCCAATGCCAACTGGCACGAACGCGAGTTATGGGATATGTTTGGCATTCACTTTGAGAATCATTCCGACTTACGTCGTATCCTGATGCCGCACGACTGGGAAGGGCATCCTTTACGTAAAGATTATCCCTTGGGTTACGAAGAAGTACAATTCACTTTCAATTACGATGAAATTGATGTGCGTAAACCCTATGCAAAAAAATAATCCTGCAATCTAATGGCACCTTTAGGTTGAGATAACCATGCCCGAACTTGACACACATATCGAAGAGGTTTCTCTGGATGGTCTTCGCCGGTTGGTCTCTGAAGAGGCAATCGAAGGTCGAACAGTTCTACTAAATATGGGGCCCCAACACCCCAGCACGCATGGAGTGCTGCGCCTGCTGCTGGAGTTAGACGGCGAAAAAGTGGTCAATTGCATTCCCGATGTTGGTTTCCTGCATACTGGTATAGAAAAAAATATGGAAGCCAAAACATACGAGAAAGCCGAAGTCATGACCGACCGGTTGGATTATTTGAATACGGTGGGGAATAACCTGGTGTATTGCCTGGCAATAGAAAAGCTGGTAGGCCTGGATGTACCCGTGCGCGCTCAGGCAATCCGGGTCATCCTGACCGAGTTACAGCGCATTGCCTCCCACCTTGTCTGGTTGGGCACCCACGCGCTTGACCTGGCTGCCATGTCGGTTTTTCTGTACTGCTTCCGCGAGCGCGAGGTGATCCTGGATATCATTGAGATGTGCGGTGGTCAACGGATGATGGCCACCTTCTTTCGCCCGGGCGGGTTGTGGCGAGACACGCCGGTAGAGTTCGAAGCGGCAGTGCGCAATTTTCTCAAGAACTTCCCCAAACGCATCAAGGAATACGAGGATCTGCTCTCAAAAAATCCGCTCTTTCTGGAGCGCACAAAAAATATCGGTGTATTCACCGCAGAGGATGCCATCCGCTGGGGGGTGACTGGTCCCACGTTGCGCGCCTCGGGTATCAGCCATGATCTGCGGAAAGTGCATCCCTATAGCGGTTATGAACAATACGATTTCGAAGTTCCCACCTCCGATATGGGTGATACCTATGGGCGATACCTGGTGCGAATAGAGGAAATGCGCCAGTCGTTGAGAATCGTACAGCAGGCTTTAGATAAGTTGCCTTATGGACCTGTGCGCAGCAATAATCGAAAATTTGTGCCACCGCCACGCTCTGAATTAGGCGTCAGTATGGAAGCATTAATCCACCATTTTAAGCTATGGACAGAGGGCTTCCCAGCGCCTAAAGGCGCAGTGTATGTGGCTGTAGAATCACCGCGTGGAGAGCTAGGGGTATTCCTGGAGGGGGACGGTGGACCAAAACCCTACCGCGTCCACTGGCGCACGCCTTCATTCGTCAATTTACAGATTCTGCCCCTGCTGGCAAAAGGGCACCTGGTAGCAGATCTGGTAGCCTTGATCGGCACCGTTGATATCGTTTTAGGAGATGTGGACCGGTGAACAATTTGCAACAAAAATATACCGGCGAGGTTGAAGCCATCCTGGCAAAGTATCCTTCCGACCAGAAACGTTCCGCTGTAATGCCGTTGCTTTTCCTGGCTCAACGCCAACGTGGCGTGGTAGATCGCCAATCCATGAACGATATTGCTGAAATAGTGGAAATTTCTACCACCGATGTAGCCTCCATTGCTGGTTTCTACACCCTGTATTACGAAGAACCAGACTTACCAGCAGGCGCCGTACGCTTTTCTGCCCAGGGGAAGGAATCTGAAGGTCACCCGGCTGTTGGCAAGTATCGTATCCAGGTATGCACCGATCTACCTTGCGCCTTGCGCGGGGCAGATACATTCCTGGAAAAGCTCTCCGCATACCTGGGCATCCGACCCGGCGAAACAACCGCGGATGGGCTGATCACCCTCGAAGAGGTCAAGTGCCTGGCAGCCTGTGATAAAGCGCCTATGTTTCAAGTTCAATCGGGTGACGGGTTGAAATATTATGAAAATCAGACCATCGAAAGCGCCATGAAACTGGTGGATGCGCTTGGCATAGGGGGATGATCTTATGAGCGAAATGTTACTACTTCGTCATCGAGATATACCCGAAATTGCCAACCTGGATACCTATCGCCAAATTGGCGGGTTTGAAGCTTTCCAACAAGCGGTGACCAGGATGAAACCAGATGAAATCACCGAAGTGGTGAAAGCCTCCGGGCTGCGCGGGCGGGGCGGGGCGGGATTCCCCACCGGTATGAAATGGTCTTTCATCGATAAAAAGATTTATCCGCATTACGTCGTGGCAAACGCCGATGAATCTGAGCCGGGCACCTTTAAAGACCGCGAAATTATGGAAGGAAATCCATTTCAGTTTCTCGAAGGGGTAGCCATTACCGCCTATGCAGTAGGCGCACAGAGTGCCTATATCTACCTGCGGGGAGAATTCTGGCAACTGGCTCGTAAGCTTGACCAACGCATCGCTGAGATGCATGCTACCAGGCTGTTGGGCGATAAGCTTTTTGGCAGCCCCTATTCCCTGCGCATTCACACCCACCTGGGCGCGGGTGCCTACATCTGTGGCGAAGAGACCGCCATGTTGGAATCGATGGAAGGAAAATTAGGACAGCCACGGCTACGCCCTCCTTTTCCGCCCTCCTATGGCTTGTATGGTAAGCCCACCATTGTTAACAATGTCGAGACCTTGACCAATGTGCCGTTGATCATAGCTCGCGGGGCAGCCTGGTATCGCACCTTTGGCACTGAAAAGAGCCCTGGGGTGAAGATATTTTCACTCTCCGGATGTGTCAACCGACCCGGCAACTACGAACTCCCGCTTGGAACAACCTTCCGTGAATTAATCTTTGAGCATGGCGCCGGGATTCCTGAAGGACGGCAGATCAAAGCCATAATGCCGGCTGGGGCTTCATCATCCCTGATTGTGGCAAATGAGCAGGCGCTGGATACATCCATGGATTATGAAAGCGTCCCCCGTGTGGGCGCTCAGCTTGGTTCAGCTTCCGTGATTGTGATTGACAATTCGATAGGCATAGACTGGTTGGTGAATAAAACCGTTCATTTCTTCAAGCACGAGTCTTGTGGAAAATGCACGCCATGCCGTGAGGGTACTTACTGGATGGCGCATCTCACTCACAGGATCACCACCGGTAAGGCTACGGTAGAGGATGTAGATTTATTATACGAAGTTGCCAGCCAGATGAAAGGAAAATGCCTGTGTGCATTGGGTGAGTTTTCGATCGAAGCGGTGCTATCTGGCATCGAACGTTTCCGGGAAGACTTTGAGGCGCGAGCGAAGCAAGTGGAGTATTCTGAAT
>Ga0194126_10007245_pt1 | contig 15511 bp, 16 predicted proteins | sample TA2KigC150mmetaG_FD_148641 | JGI IMG/M metagenome (GOLD analysis project Ga0194126, IMG submission 148641) | Freshwater microbial communities from Lake Tanganyika, Tanzania - TA2015035 Kigoma Deep Cast 150m | ecosystem: Environmental > Aquatic > Freshwater > Lake | place: Tanzania: Lake... | reverse complement strand
GCATGGCTTGTGCGAAGATTGTACGACCTCGATTCATTGGCCACCTCCTTTTTTAGGGGAGTATAGCCTTTTTCAAAATTCAAATCGTTCCCGTACAAAATATTGCAATTATCCAATGAAGTCATAGCGTTTTATGTTATGTTAAAATTTTTATTTGGACAGTAATGAATAATTATAGTTTTCATTGGCGATCATATAGCTAACCCGAAAAGGGCAAACCATCTTAAAGGGTGGGACGCAAAGCTTCTGGCCTAAGTCCCGATGAGGGATATGGCAGCAGGGCTGCCGGGCAAATACAGCACCTCCTCAAAGCAGTATTTGCACGGTTTATGAGATTTTAGAGGTGCTGAAATGGTATCAACCAAAGTTTTTTCCAAACGGATCTCCAGTCCCTTTTCTGTTTTTTTCTTATTTCGACCAAAATATTTTCTCTATTTTGCTTTTATCACTTTTCTAACCCTTTTCTTTTTCCTCCTCTCTTCCTATACATTTGCTGCTCAGATAAGATTAGCCTGGGACCCAAACACCGAATCTAACTTGGCCGGATACAGGGTATATTATGGAACCACCTCTGGAACATACGGGACGCCTACCAACGTTGGAAATGTTACCACTTATACTCTGACAAATCTTACGCTGGCTCAGACCTACTTTATAGCTGTCACTGCATATGATACTTCCAATAATGAAAGCGGATATTCCAACGAAGTAAATGGACCGGCTACGGATGGAACTCAGACTTTTACGGTAACCACCAGTCCCCCAGGTCGGCAGGTAATGGTGGATAATGTTACCTACACAGCTCCTCAAACCTTCAGTTGGGCAGTGGGTTCTTCGCATACTCTATCCGTCATTTCTCCCCAGTCCGGAACCGCAGGAACTAGCTACGCCTTCTCTTCCTGGAGCGATGGAGGAGCGCAGAATCATACCATTACGGCCCCTTCTTCCAGCACTACCTATACCGCCAACTTTGCCACCCAGTACAGTTTGACCACTGCGGCAAGCCCATCCGGAGGCGGAACGGTCACTCCATCCGGAACGAACTGGCACAACAGCGGGCAGAGTGTTTCCGTCTCAGCCACAGCCAGCTCAGGTTATAACTTCACGGGCTGGTCAGGAGATCTTTCCGGGTCTACCAATCCAAGTTCTCTAACGATGAACGGGGTAAAATCAGTTACCGCCAATTTTGTTACGGTCGGTGTTCTCTCGGTGACCCCCTCGACTGCGCTTACTTCTTCTGGCACTCAAGGGGGCCCTTTCAGCCCATCCAGCCAAACCTACACCCTCCAGAATACAGGAGGCGCTTCCATAAACTGGAGCGCAGCCAAAGTGCAGACTTGGGTTACTCTCTCCGCCACCAGCGGAACTTTAGCGGCGGGAGCCAGCACAACGGTGGCCGTGTCCATCAATAGCAATGCCAACAGCTTAAGCGCAGGGTCTTATAGCGATACGGTTACTTTTACGAATAGCACCAACGGCAACGGCAATACTTCCCGCTCCGTAGCCCTAACCGTGAGTCAGCTCAATCAGAGCTATACCGTAACCACCAGCCCCTCAGGCCTGCAGGTGGTGGTGGATGGAGTTACCTACACAGCCCCGCAGACCTTCAGTTGGGTAGCAGGTTCTTCCCATACTCTATCCGTTTCTTCTCCCCAGTCCGGAACCGCAGGAACTCGCTACGCCTTCTCTTCCTGGAGCGACGGAGGAGCGCAGAGCCATACGATTACCGCCCCTTCTTCCAGCACCACCTATACCGCCAACTTTGCCACCCAGTACAGCCTGACCACTGCGGCAAGCCCATCCGGAGACGGAACGGTCACTCCATCCGGAACGAGCTGGCACAACAGCGGGCAAACCGTTTCCGTCTCAGCCACAGCCAGCTCAGGTTATAACTTCACGGGCTGGTCAGGAGATCTCACCGGATCTACCAATCCAAGCTCTCTAACGATGAACGGGCCCAAGAGCGTAACAGCTCAATTTACCGTCATCTCCGAGACCATTTCAACGCCTGCAATACCCAGCGGTATAACCAATGGCAATGTAGAAATTACTTACACCTATATCGCCAGTGGAGCTTCTTCAAACCTCGGACATTCGCTGGAATACCAATTTGACTGGAAGGGTGACGGGACAGACCTCTCCTTCTGGGGTGCGGCCAACCAGCAAAAGGCATGGACTACTGCCGGTGCCTACAGTGTGCGAGTAAGGGCCCGCTGCTCCACCCATACTTCTGTAGTCTCAAACTGGTCATCCTCACTGCAGGTGACGATTCCGGGGACTTACCAAATTAGTTGCTCCGATGGCGGAGTTCAGTGCCTGGAAAGAACTGATGGCGGCAACGACAGTAATAATCTGGTGAATGGAAAGCCCAAAGTGGATGTGGAATTTAATTTCCAGATCACTGTGCAGGATGCCGGGGGCACACCCCAGTATGTAAAACTCTTTACTACCCAAAGGAATAATCCTGCTGCCGGTGACTTTTATGGCTACGATATGACCTGTAGTGGAAATTATCAAACAGGCGCAAGCTGCGCCCACCGAACGATGCTTGGCCCCGCAGCAGTTCACAAATTCTATTTCAAGGTTAGAATGTCGAATGGGTCGGAAATAACCTACCCAAGCACTGGGTACATCATTGGTCCTGAAATACAGCTTCTTAATGGCAACAACCTCGTGGGTATCCCGAGGAATATCGCCAGCGCCCAACTTGGCGGCCAAGAGGCTTTCGGCACTTCCAGGGTTTATAGATGGAATGCCGAGCAAAATCTTTATACCGGAGTAACTTCCTCCGAGCCGGTTAAGGAAGGAGAAGGTTACTCCCTATATAAACAAAATATATCTTTGCCTGAACTGGGCGCCTATCCTGATGTTCCAGGCCTTGAATATATTTATCCCTTGAAGCCAGGCCTAAACCTGGTTAGTAATCCCTATTCCGGCAATGTAAAGCTTTCTGACGTAAAAATTAAAAAAGGTGTTGGCGCGCCGATATCATGGCCAGAAGCTGCAGCCCGGGGGTGGATCATAGATGTTCTTTATTATTTTAACGGCAGGGATTGGGGCAATACCTATTCTTATCTGACATCTGAGAATGGGGGAGCGCTTGTCCCGTGGTTAGGTTACTGGGTGGACCTGGACGCTACCGACGACCTTTACTACCTGGTCGTTCCAAAACCTTAAATCTTTCCCCAATTAATTCGCTGGCCATCAGCATTCGACGCTGTTAAGAAATTTGTGATATATTAAATAAGAGTTTGGTGTAGGCGGAAAATCTTATGGGTGGAATAACAGCATTGATCTCCAAAAGTCCTGCTAAGAATTATTTCCTGAAAATCCTTTTTTCCATTATCTTTTTTTGTCTCTTTGCGGTTAGCCTGGTAGGTTGCGGAGGTGGCGGCGGAGGAGGAGGAAGTAGTGGAGGGAGCGGCCAAACTCCTTCTATCATAACCTGGGCGAAAACTTACGGTGGGGTTGATGAAGATGTGGCCCGTTCTATCAGCCAAACCTCGGACGGCGGATATATTGTAGCTGGGGATACTTATTTGTCTGGCACCAGATTTTTAGATTTTTGGGTCTTGAAATTAAATGCCGATGGGGATGTCCAGTGGCAAAAGACCTATGGGGAGAGTGGCTTCGATACAGCCTATTCTATCCAGCAGACCTCGGATGGTGGATATATAGTGGCCGGCCAAACCTCCTCCTTTGGTAATCCATTAGGAGATATCTGGATTCTGAAACTTAAATCAAATGGAGATATCGATTGGCAATATTTTTTCGGAGGATCTGGTAGTAGTAGTATAGCTAATGATATTCGCGAGATCCAGGGCGGTGGTTTTATCCTAGCGGGAAATACAAATCGCTCAGGAGCAGGACTTGCAGATGTTTGGATTTTGAAATTGGATGCCAGTGGAAATCCCCTACCTGGGTGGCCGAAGATGTACGGAGGAACCAATGATGATACGGCCTATTCCATCCAGCAGACTTCGGACGGTGGTTTCATCGTGGCCGGAGAAACATATTCCTATGGAGCCGGGTATGCAGATGTTTGGATTTTGAAATTGGATGCCAATGGAACTGTTGTGTGGCAAAATACCTTTGGGGGGACCAACTATGACAGAGCTTACTCCATCTTGCAGACTACAGATGGTTATATCGTGGTTGGTGAAACATCTTCCTCGGGAGCAGGCAGTGCAGATGTTTGGATGTTAAAATTAGACGTTAACGGATACCCCCAGACCGGATGGCCAAAGACCTATGGCGGGGTTTATCGAGATGCAGCTTATTCCATCCGGCAGACCTCGGATGGCGGGTTCATCATAGCTGGAGAAACTTCTTCCTACGGAGCGGGTAACACAGACTTCTGGATATTGAAACTTAATTCAAACGGAGATTTAGTCTGGCAAAAAACCTATGGAGGAATTAATGATGACATAGCTCGTTCCATTCAGCAGACCTCGGATGGCGGATTCATCGTGGCGGGAGAGACTTATTCTTTCGGAGCAGGGAGCGCCGATTTTTGGGTATTGAAGATAGATGGAAACGGGAAAATCAATTGAAGGTCTTGCCCATTCTTTTTGAATTTATTCTAATGCCGCTCCAAAAATTCCAGTACGACTTCAGCCAGTAAGGGAGCCTTTTCGATGTACAGGTTATGCCCCACCCCTTCCAGGATCTTCCATTCCGAACCACGGATGGAATGATGAATCTTTTCAGCCAGATGGATCGGAGTAAATATATCCTCCTTTCCGGAAACAATTAGGGTTGGAAGATCGATCTTAGCAATTTCACTTTTCAAATTAAAAGCCAGGCAGGCATCCGTAGCCCGGCCAATAGCGACGGGTGAATTAATCTTTATCCGCTTTTCCTTTAATTCGGCGATGGGGCCGGGATTAGCGGCAATATATCCAGGCGTGAAAGCCAGTTTCACTACCTCGTCGAAGAAAGCCGGATAGCCCCCCGCCAAAAGTCTTTGGCGCAATTGCCTAAAGGCTTGATTGGCCTGGTCGTCAATGTAACTGAAGGTGGAAACCAGAATGAGGGAGCGGATTTTCTCCGGGTGATTCAGGGCAAACTGTTGGGCAATTGCCCCTCCCATGGAAAGACCTAGAAAATGAGCCCGTGAGATATTCAGTTTTTGACAAAATTCATAGAGGTCCTCGGAAAATTGTTTGACGGAGTAAGTTATATCCGGCTTTCCTGACTCTCCGTGGCCGCGCACATCCAGAGCGATGGCCCGGTAATGCTTTGAAAATTCCGGCATCACCAATGCCCAGCCAGTGAGATCGCCGTTCAGCCCATGAATCAAAATGAAAGGGAATCCGGAACCTTGCTCCTGGTAATGGATTGCGATATCACCCACAGAAACTTTGGGCATCTTCTTCTCCTTTTAACGGAAAAAACGGGGTATTGTTTCCATATTTTTTTGATTGGCTGTCAAAACTCTCAGAAAAAATTTCCAGCTTTTGTATTGATGGTTTCGTAAAAAGTCGTCACTCCGGCCTGCCTGTGCCTGGCAGACAGGTGAAAACCGGAGTCCAGAAAACTTATAACTATTTGAAAAGACTGGATTCCGGCTTTCGCCGGAATGACGGGAAAAGGAGCTTTCGTCCTTTTTACGAGATCATCTGTATTGACTTCTCTAAAACTTATTAAGCCCCTTGCCCTATTCAACCAGTAAAAGCCCGAAGCGGTTCATCTCTTCTTCAAATCCTTTCAAAACCTGAATTGGATAACCCATCTTCCGGGCTGTCGCATACACATCTACGCAAAACCCTTCCAGCGTGGGACGGGCAACACCGGGATTGCGGCATTCCTGCTTGCTCGCCTTGCACTTTTCACATATTCTGCAGGGGTTTGCAGATAGCATAAATGCCTTGTAAAAACCCGCAAGGAAAACCTCTCTCTCCAGTTCGAGCATTTCTTTGTTGATTTTCTTCCCCCAGGCAAACCGCATCTCCGGGTTTTCAAATTTTACGGCAAAATGAAACAAAAGGCCGGAACGATACTCTGTAAAAAATTGCTGACACTCGCCGACGGAAGGAAGTTCCGGAGGACAGCAGGCTTTCTTGCCATAGCTCGGACAACCATATATACATTTTGCCCTCACCCAATGCCCGGTGATAATCGATTTCGGTTGAATCCATTTAAAATCCTTAAGACCATGAGCCCGAGCCATTTTTTCAATTTGCTTCGTTTCTCCCTTAGTCATTTTTCCCTCCCTCGATTTTTTTCTTTTCGCAGGATGCTGGAATGATTTGTACCGACAGATTACTTTCTATTTCATACAGCCCTTCGGGCAGTATATCACAGGATGGATAAAAACTTTATTGATTTTCCAACAATGATGATCTCGTAAAAAGTCGTCACTCCGGTGAAAACCGGAGTCCAGAGGTTTGATAACTCTTTGAAATAACTGGATTGTATAGGAATTTCCTTTTCTATCCCCCTCCCCCAACCCCCTCCCGCCAGGGGAGGGGAGATACTGGGGGATCCAAAATTCCCTCCCCCTGGATGGGGGTGTAGGGGATACTCAAAACTGGACCAAAATGAATACATCCTGTCCTACTATTCGAAGATTGTATTTAACTAAATGAGATCAACCTTCTAATGTATTTAATTCCTTACGAAAAAATACTCAATTTTGTTGATCATTCTTTGGCCCTGAAATATTATTTTGGGGCGATTATTCTTAGGGCGTTTTTGGATATCGCCTACAGAAGAAATCAGTTATTGCGCGCGCAATAAGGTACCCTTCGGGTGGGTCAATATTTTTTAGCATAAGTGGGTCAATTCCCTTGAGTGTTGAGGATTCCCGGCGAAAGCCGGAATCCAGTCTTTTCAATATGTTCCGACACCTCTGGACACCGGTTTTCACAGGTGTGACGACTTTTTCTTACGAAACCATCAGAAAAGAGGCGGATAAAAAATAATTTCATTGGATGATTGGAAAGGGCTTAAAATAATTCATGAAATGTGATTATAGGGGGGCTTGGATAAGGACAGCTAAATTTTTCTGATTTGTTAATTAATGTTGAAATTTTTCCAGATATAGTTAAAAAATGTGCATTTTTTAACTCACTTTCAGGAGCATAAAAAAACTGCCTGAAGTCTTTTTTTGACGCCAGGCAGTTTATTAAATTTGTATTTTTCTTCCAGGTTAATCCAAAGGATTTTATTCTCTTAGTTCATCCTGGTTCCGTCTTTCAGTCTTGCTGAAATATTGATTTCTTTAACCTTTTGCCCACCCTTCAATCCCTTGGTTTTTGCGTTCAAATATTTTTTTACCATATGCATAACTTCTTCTTCTTCTTCAGGAATCTGAAGATCGGCATCCTGGCTTAAGCGGTGCAAAAGAATAACCGGATCCAATATTTCACCACAAATTACGCAATGCCATCCAAAAAAGACGCTATTTACGTCATAAAATTTCTCAAAGATCATTCTTCCGCCGCAACGCTGGCAATGCATAGCATCTTTTTTTCTTTTATTCCCTGTAGCCATCTTGTTAACTTCCATTCTCCTTTTATATAAATTTACTATTTATGATGCAATTATTTTGCCAAAGATTCTTTTTATTTTTTAAAAATAGCCAAATATAGTTGAAATTTTGAGGCTGGTTTTTAAATCTGAAATCCAAATATCTATCCGCCATGGCGTCCTAAACAAATTCGAAATTCAAATATTAAAATTCCGAACTTTTTTTTGGATAGCCTATAAATTTTCAAAACGGAATTGGATCAGTTTTCCTCACCTTTATATTATTTACGGCTGATGATCTCGTAAAAAGTCGTCATTCTGGTGGAAACCGGACTCCAGAAAATTTATAACTGATTGAAAAAACTGGATTCCGGCTTTCGCCGGAATGACATAATGAAGGGAATTCAGACTTTTTACGAGATCATTACGGCTGATATGGCAAAAAAATGACATCACAGGCTGTCACAAAATTGGACGGTTACTTTCCCGCATTTGTACAAAAATGATGTAAGTATTTTTCTTCATCTCTTTCTTCCCATTCAAGTTATTTATTAAAATCATATAGTTTTTGAATCATTAGACCGATGATCTTATGGGGCATAAAATTTGCTGAATTCATAATTCGTCTAACGTACTGATGTAAAAAATAAAATCTCATTTGGAGAGTTAAGAATGGCCTTTCAGGGATCCATACTTGTTGTAGATGATGAAATCGGCCCGCGAGAATCGTTAAGAATGATCCTTAAGCCACTATATCGGATCCATACAGCGGCCAATGGTCAGGAAGCTTTAAAATATATTAATTCCGAAAAAATTGATCTGGTTACCCTCGACTTAAAGATGCCTGGAATCCACGGAATCGATGTTTTGCGGGAGATCAAGAAAATTAAAAACGATATTGAGGTCGTAATCATTACAGGATATGGGACTCTAACAAATGCCATTGAAGCCATCCGGTACGGAGCTGTGGATTTTATATCCAAACCATTTAATACTGCTGAAATTATCTCCATAGTGAGTAAATCCGTTGAGAGGCGGAAATTAAACCTAAAAATTAAAAATCTTATCAAAAAAATCAAAGATTTAAGCCTGTTGGAAGATGGACAGAATCAAGCTCTGGGCAACTTGGGGGAAAGCGTGGGCTTAGCCGCCGGAGTAAACGAGATTCAGGAAGAATTGAGGGAATCACTCCAACAATTGGAAAGTTTTCGGACGCAGAAAGTGTCGGTCAACTACTTGGATTTTCTAAAAGTTCTCATTTACATTCTGGAAGGTAAAGAACCTTACACCAGCGGCCATTCTGAACGGGTCTCTTTCTATGCCGATCTCATTGCTCAGGACTTGAACCTTACCTCCAAAGAAAAAGAGGATCTGCAAATCGCCACCCTTCTCCACGATATAGGCAAAATTGGCTTAAGCAACCGCCTCTTGGCGAAAATTGACCTCAGTCAACATGAAAGTATGGACATTCGCCATCATCCAATTAAAGGCGTGCGCTTGATCGAGCCTCTGGCTTTTTCCCATACTGTTACTTCGGCAATTCGCCACCACCACGAACGTTGGGACGGAAGGGGTTACCCGGATGGACTTTCAGGCGAAGCAATTCCCTTGCTCGCCCGCATCATTACCCTGGCGGATTCTTACGATGCCATGACATCAGATCGCCCCTATCGGAATGGCCTTCCCACCCCGGAGGTGCAGGAAGAGATTGAAAAGAATGCCGGAATCCAGTTTGACCCTTACCTGGTTTCTTTATTTGTTAAACATTTCAAATACAAGGAGCTCTTAAGCCCATCTTTTCCAGCACCCGTTCTACATTAAATGGCCCGGGATGGAAGGTTGGAGAAAAACATGGTTAAAAAATTAATCCGCTGCACCCAATGCAACCAGGTGATCCATTTGTATGAAGGCTTCGGGGATTTTGGCGAAACTCCTGACCTGCCAGACATAGAATGGTCTTCTGAAGATCTAAACAGCCAAAAGGAATTCTTTCACGATCATAAGAGCCATGCCATCGAGGAAATTTTCGTCGATCCTGATACTTCCATCAGCGATAAACCCTGCTATGAACCAACTAAAACTATTTATTTCGAAACCAGCAACGGTCGCCAAAAGTTCTTGATCAGACGCACAAAGCTCGCTTTAGACCAGCCGGCATGCTATGAAATCATTCCCGGCCGGCTTCAGGTTTCCAATGTCTCCTGCCGAATCCAGGAGAATGACCTGCGTAAACAGTTATCTCTCCAAAATGGAGCCGCTCCCCTGCCGGAAGAAATCGTCAAAAAGTTCATTCAGGCTTTTCAGGAAGAGGTGGAGAGCATTCCTCCCGAAAAGCTTTTTCAAGAGGTGGAGGAAATCCAGGAAGGAGACACCCCTTTATTGGTTTACGGTAGTCTAAAAGAGGCTCATTGGAAAAGCGTGTTGCAACGATGCCAGCAATATTTTCAAAAGCCTGAACTCCTGAAGATCATGCATTTCATCCGTGATAACAAAAATCCCGAAGATGTTCTCGCCCTTCTAATTAAAAGGGACATGGCCATTCTTGACCACAAAACAGAGTAGGTAGAGATACTTTTTCTGAACCCCCTTTTTCTTATCCACCCTCTAAATCCAGGATAATTCATTTGGGCTCTCTTGCCCCCTTCACTTTTGATTTTCGTTCATTATTTCAGAATGATGGTCAGAACCAAGCGGGCCTCCATGCCGGGTCCGAAAAGCGATCACGGCCCGGGTGAGAGGGTGAATCTCTCAGGAACACAAGTCAGTATTTCTGCTCCCTCTTTCATCCCCCCCGTCCGGGCTTCGTCTATCACTGCGAATTCATCTTATTGAAAAGTGAAGGGAGGCGCCCATTAAAAGGCACCCATTTTCTTGTTGATTCGCCCGTATCAATTTAGTACACTTTTATATAAAAAAATATTTGGAATTTTATTCCTTGTTCCGCTTGCATCTCTTTTCGAGTATCATATCAACTATGAGAGGGGAAAACGCATGCTGCCGATTATTTCAATAAAGGGCCCACCGCAGGAGCTTGGTTTCCAGCACGGATCCCGCTGTCAGGAAATGATCCGGAGGAACATCCATCTTTATTTCCGGGTCTTTCAGCATTATGCTGAGTTCGACCGCAGCCAGGTCGTTAAGTTAGCCAGGCGGTTCATTCCCGTTATCCAGGCTTTTGACCCGGCAATTCTGGAAGAAATCAGAGGCATTGCCGAAGGGGCAAATGTTGAGCTGGAAGAAGTTTTGGCTTTGAACGTGCGCACGGAATTGATGTATCCTGATAAATTGGCTACAGGCGGTGAGTGCACAGCCCTGGCCGCCTTACCCGAAGCCACAGTTGCCGGTGAAATGCTGCTGGGTCAAAACTGGGATTGGAAGCCCCACTTAAAAGAAACAACGGTGATCCTTAATATCGAACAGCCGGGCAAACCTAATGTCGTCACTCTTACCGAAGCGGGGATTGTCGGCAAAATCGGGCTCAATTCCGCTGGGCTGGGGGCCTGTCTGAACATTTTGAAATCTCCCTTGGGCCAGGTTGGTGTTCCCATTCATGTCCTCATGAGGGGGATTCTGAATTGTGAACGATTCGGGGATGCCATCAGCAAGATCGCTTCCGTGGACCGAGGGTCAACCAACAATTGCCTGATCGCCCATCGCGACGGAGCTGCCATGGATTTCGAAATGGCCCCCCAGGCTTTGGACTTTTTTTACCCCGAGAAAGGCGTGCTGGTCCATACCAATCATTTCACTTCGGAGCGCCTGAAACCCCTGGATGCCAACCTGACCCAATTTCCTGATTCCCTTCTGCGGTACGAAAGAGCCAAGCAAAAATTGATGAGGCGGGCGGGTAATATTTCCAGAGAAGACTTTCAGGAGATCCTGCGCGATCATTTCAATTACCCCGATGCCATCTGCCGTCATCCGGACGAACGGGACCCGAAATTAGAGCATGTGCAGACCGTAGCTTCCATCATCATGAACCTTACGAAAAAAGAAGTGCATATTGCCCACGGCCCGCCATGTGAGAACGCTTACGAAACCTTAACATTCCCAACAATCTAAAAAAAGGATGGATACCCCTTATGATTGAAGAAGTATTTCCGAACATATTTTGCGAAGAAATTCCCCTCCCCCAGAACCCCCTTAAGGCCATCAACTCATATGTTATTAAAGGGGATGGCCGCTTTTTGATGATCGACACCGGTATGAACCGGCCGGAATGCTTGCAGGCCATGGAGTCCTATATAAAAGAGCTGGGGGTTGACTTAAAGAGAACTGATTTTTTCATCACCCACATCCATGCAGACCACCTGGGCCTTGTTTCGGAACTGGCTCAGGATTCTTCGAAGGTCTATTTCAATTATCCGGATACGGAAATCATCAATGATCCAAACCACTGGGAAGAGATTGCCGCTTCCGCCGGGATTAACGGTTTCCCGGAATCCGACATTCAGGCCGCCATCCTGAAACATCCCGGCCGCAGGTATCACGCCAGGCGCCCGCTTCCTTTAACGCTGCTACGGGAAGGCGACAGGATTGCCGCCGGAAAATACGTCTTCCAGTGTGTGGAAACGCCGGGACATACGCGGGGGCATATGTGCCTGTACGAGCCAAAAGAGAAAATTTTCTTTTCCGGCGACCATATTCTGGAAAGTATCACCCCCAACATTTCTTTGTGGACTGCCGATGATGACCCACTGCAGGAATATCTCAAAAGCCTGGATAAAATAAATGACTACGACATCGAGCTAGTGCTGCCGGGCCACCGCCGTCCTTTCGATCGCCATCGCCGGAGAATCGCCGAGCTGAAACAACACCACGAGGCCAGGAACGAAGAGGTGCTTTCCATCCTGAAGAAGGGCAGGCAAAGCGCTTATCAGGTGGCCTCAAACATGTCCTGGGACATTGATTGCGAACGGTGGGAGGATTTTCCCCTCCCCCAGCAATGGTTTGCCGGGGGCGAGGCTCTGGCTCATCTTCAGTATCTCCAAGGCCTGGGACGGGTGAAAAGAGAACTCCAGAACGGCAAAGCCCTTTTTTTATTAAGAGAATAGAAAAGCTCAGCCATAATGCGGCATAGCCGCAACCAAAAGAAACAAAAACCTATTATTCGCTTGTAGCTCAAGGTACTTAAAGTTTTTTCGTAACAGTTTAGCGATTTGAAAAAATGGTACAAAAGCCTTTGTTGAGGGCCGGGGGTTAGAGCGGAACGCGCCGGAAGCATCGGTTGGGTTTCCGCTTGGCCAGGGGGACAAAAGATCTTTTCCTCCGGAGGAGGCGGGGGTTCTTGCCCGCCCCATATGCGGAGAAATAAGCGCCTTATGATTCCAAGCGTTACGCTCTGGCCCCCGGCCCCTGGAATCCCTTGGCCCTTACAACACACCTTTTTTCAAAGAGCTAAAGTGTTACGTTTTTTTAATTTTCAAAAATTGAATATTGATGATCTCGTGAGAAGTACAGAAATTTGGTTTTCCGTCATTCCGGCGAAAACCGGAATCCAGTCCCGCTCGGAGCGGGATTCAAATAGCTATAAATTACCTATCCGCCTGAGGCGGACGGTTTGCACCAGAGTGACGACTTTTTACGATTCCATCAATAGTAGTCCAGAACAATTTACCAGAAAGAAAAAGACAGTAAAAAATATTTGGGGAAGGAGGATCCCATGGGAACGCCCAACCCACCAATCTCATTCCAGATATTAGGAACGTCAGTCCGCCTGGGTGCAGGCACGGCTAAAGAGGTAGGCTTAAGCTTTCAGTCGGCGGGCGCCAAAAAGGTTCTGATCGTTACTGACGGAGGAGTTGTCAAGGCCGGGCTGCTCGAACCTTTGAAAAATTCCCTTCAAGAGGCCAAACTTTCCTTTGAGATCTTCGACCGGGTCGAACCAAATCCTTCAGATAAAACGGTCATGGATGGGGCTCAATTGTTTAAAAAAACCGGGAGCAACGCTATCCTGGGCGTTGGTGGGGGTAGCCCCCTGGATGCTTCCAAGGCCATCCAGGTAATGGTTTCTCATCCAGGAGAAATACATGAATATTTCGGGGTGGCCGCAGCTTCCAAGATTACTCTTCCCAGGCCATATCTGATCGCAGTCCCCACAACCTCTGGTACAGGCTCAGAGGTATCACGGGGAGCGGTGATTACCAATACCAAGGCCAACACTAAGTCTGTCATCCGAACGGGGCCATCCAACCTGGCCATCATCGATCCGGAGATGACGCTCACGATGCCGCCTTTTCTCACCGCCGCCACGGGGATGGATGCTCTCTCCCATCACATCGAGGCTCGGGTGTCCAATCAATACCAACCTATATGTTCGGCCTTAGCTCTGGAAGGGATCCGGCTCGTCGGGAAATCCCTGAAGAGAGCCGTCCACAAGGGCGACGACTTGGACGCTCGACTGGATATGGCCGTGGCTTCGATGACCGGGGCCTTGGCTTTTCAGAAGGGGCTGGGAGCGGTTCACTCTTTAGCCCACCAGCTCTCAACGGAGGCTGACGTTCACCACGGAGTGGCTAACTCTATCCTGCTCCCCCACGTAATGCGTTATAACCTGCCGCAATCCCGGGAAGAATTAGTCCTGATTGCTCAAGCCCTGGGCGCAAAAATCGACTCTCTTCCCCTCGAGGAAGCCGCTGAGCAGGCCTGCAAAGAAGTAGCTCGCCTCTCTTCGGAAATTGGCCTCCCTTCACGCCTCCGGACTGTGGGCGTGAAAGAGGAACAGATTCCGGCCATGGCCGATAAGGCCATGGGAGACTGGTGCCACCCCTTCAATCCCCGTCCCTGCACGAAGGATGACATGGTGGCTTTATACCAAGCTGTCTATTAATAGCCCCAATACTGGGCTTCGTTATTTCGAAACTGAAGCCGCTCCATGAAGCCCGAAAGAGGCTTGTCTTTCGCTTTAACCAGCAGGTGAACATGTTATGTGAAGCTCAGAATTATGTGAAGTTAAGAGTCTCGACTTCCGCCTATCCGCTCATTTCTGCCCCCCAGCTTAGCAATTCCCTGCACATAATTCACGGCCCCAGTCTTGAGGATTCTCCTCTGGCCAAAAACGGGACACTGTTAAATTGGCTTGCCGAGGGGCTATAATTCTTGACAAAGTACCATAAATAAGTTATTTTATATATATACTATTTATCAACACAAAAAGGTACACACCATGAAAACGAAAGCTCATCTGGTTCTTCCCCGGGAGATATTGGAGGCAGTTGATCAAATTGCCGGAAAGAGGAGAAGGAGCCTATTTATCGCTCAAGCCACGCAGGAAAAGTTGGCAAGAGAGCGCTTTTTGAAAGTTCTGGAAGAGACCGAAGGTGCCTGGAGAGATAAAAACCATCCCGAACTTAGGACCGGTAAAGACGTAGAGAGATATGTAAGAGAAAAGAGACAATCCTACCGCAGGGACCTAAAGAGGGCCCGGAATGAGTAGGTTCCTTCTTGACTCGGACATCATAATCTGGCACCTCCGGGGTAGAAGGGAAGTTGCCGAGATGCTTAGAGACTTACAAAGGTTTGGGTTACCCGCCTGCTCGGCGCTTTCCGTTCTCGAAGTTCAGGTAGGGGTAAGGAAAGGGGAAGAAGAAAAAACCGATCGTTTATTGGGGTCTTTAAAAATCTTTGATGTGAACCGGGAAATCGCAAATAAGGCAGCCCTTTTAATTCGGGAATATAAAGGGAAGGGTATTTCCTTAGAGCTACCGGACGCTGTTATTGCCAGTACCTGTCTTTTGAACGATCTGATCTTCGTTACCTGCAACCGTAAGCACTATCCGATTCCCGAACTTAAATTCCACTCTACCACCTTCTAAAATCAAACCGAACAGGGCTGAAAATTCTGTCAGGCAGATTTTATCGAATTTACACCTCTCGCCACAGCTGGCAATTAACAATCTCACCCCTGATCAGCGACAATTAAAATTCCCGGTTCGCATAGGCTAAATGTTAGGCTATCCAAGCTCTTGGACAAGGAGGTTTGGATGGTCACTGACAGAGGAGTGAGGAGGCTTATGGAGCTATTAGGGAAGGGGATGAG
>Ga0194126_10007244_pt1 | contig 15513 bp, 8 predicted proteins | sample TA2KigC150mmetaG_FD_148641 | JGI IMG/M metagenome (GOLD analysis project Ga0194126, IMG submission 148641) | Freshwater microbial communities from Lake Tanganyika, Tanzania - TA2015035 Kigoma Deep Cast 150m | ecosystem: Environmental > Aquatic > Freshwater > Lake | place: Tanzania: Lake... | reverse complement strand
GGGGATTTGGACAGATGATTTCTCCAGCCCATTGAAGGTCTGGCAACGTTGAGCGAGCCAGCTTGGAAGTTTTATACCATGCTGGTTTTGAATCGCATTTGACTATCAGTGAATTGGAGCGGCCTAAAGATCGCGCTTCGACCGCGTTGGCTGCGACACCTTCGTTTTCTACTTCGGATTGCGCGCTCAATACCCGCTAGGCTTACTCATTTCCGCTGTCGCCACCGCGACGTTGCCATACGCGCTTCGGACGCTCGGGCAGCGTGGTGTCCACTTTTGCATGATAGGTATCCCCGCCAAACTGTTTATCTACAGCCTGTTGCAAGGCGACTGACGGGGCGACGTGAAAACGTTCGTGCGTCTCAATGAAGATGAGTTCGCCCGCCGGCCGACGGAGGCAGAGGAAGAGCGGGCAGCGACCCGGGTGCGCCTGTGCAATGACCCCGGCGCGTTCGAGGAGTTCCGGCGTAAGGTGCGCCGTGTTGAGGCGGAAATGGATTTGCTTCGTGAACTTCGGCGGCGCGTCCTCCAGCGGCAGGATTTCAGTCGGGAACAGCTTGGGCTTGTCTTCGTCGTTGTTTACCTCACCGATTACGAGCAGCGCCTTTTGCGGGATGAGCAGCTCGCGGAACTTTTCGTAGTTATCATTGACCAGAAGCACTGAGAAAGTGCCCTCCAGATCCTCAAGCGTGACCATTGCGTAGGCCTTGCCATTTTTTTTGCTCATGCCCTGCTGCACGGCGCTGACCATGCCACCAATTCGCGTCATACCATGTGCAGGCAGCGCCTTGGCGGTGGTAGAGGTGTGAAGGCAATACTTTTCCAACAGCGGCGCCAACGGCGTAAGCGGGTGGCCGGTGACATAGAAGCCCAGCAGTTCCTTCTCATGCGCGAGCAACTCGTGCTGCGGCCACTCGGAGAGCTGGGCAGACTTCTCGACTCGCTTGGGAGTCGCGGCGTCTACTGCGTCAAAGAGCGATACCTGTCCACGCTGGCGATCGACAGCGGCGCTGGCAGCGCGGGCCATGACGCGGTCGAGCGCGGCCATCATTGAGGCACGTGTCTCGCCGAAGCTGTCGCATGCACCACATTTAATAAGGGCTTCAAGAGTCTTACGCGTGACGGTGCGCGAATCCACCCGCTCACAAAAATCGGTGAGGCCGGTGAAGTCGCCGCCCTTCTCACGGGCTTCAATTATGCCCTTCACCGAGGCCTCTCCAACGCCTTTGATGGCAGCGAGGCCGAAGCGAATCGCGCTTAAAGTTTCCGATTTCGGATTTTCGATTTTCGACGGGGCAGATAGAGTAATCTCAAAGGAGCTGCTTCCCGCAGCGGGATAGAAGTAAGCCTGTCCGTCGTTCACATCCGGCGGAAGAACTTTGACTCCCATCGCTTTAGCTTCATCGAGGACAATCTTGAGCTTGTCCTGCGTACCCATTTCGTTGGTCATCATCGCGCTAAGGAACTCCACGGGATAATTACTTTTTAGATAGGCAGTCTGATAAGCAACAACGGCGTAAGCAGCGGCGTGCGACTTGTTGAAACCGTAACCGGCAAACTTCTCAAACAGATCAAAGATGGCGTTGGCTTTAGCGTCTGAGATTTGCTGATTTTTCTTCGCGCCCTCGACGAAGTGCTGGCGGAGCTCAGCCATTTCATGCTTGTCCTTCTTACCCATCGCACGGCGCATTAGATCCGCGCGAGCGAGCGTGTAGCCGGCTAGAATTTGCGTGGCCTGCATGACCTGCTCCTGGTAGACGAGCACGCCATAGGTCTCCTTGGTAATGCTCTCAAGCAGGGGGTGTTCATACACGATCGCAACCTCACCATGACGGCGTTTGATGAAATCGGGAATAAGGTCCATCGGGCCGGGGCGGTAAAGCGCCACAAGCGCGGTGATGTGCTCGATGGAGCTGATTTGAAACTTCCGGCAAAGGTCACGCATGCCGCCCGATTCCAACTGGAACACACCGACGGTGTTGCCTTTGTTGAGCAGGTCGTAGACGGATTGGTTGTCGAGCGGGAGGTCGTCCACCTTGATGTCCACGCCGCGCGTTTGCTTTACCATCTCGCAGACGTTGCGGATGACGGTGAGCGTCTTGAGTCCGAGGAAATCCATCTTCAGCAAGCCGAGATCGCCAACGGGGCCCATCGGGTATTGCGTGACGATGGTGCCGTCGTCGTCCTGCTTGAGCGGGAGGAGGTTGACGAGGGGTTGATCGCCGATGACGACACCAGCGGCATGGACGCTGGAGTTGCGCGCGATGTCCTCCAGCACGAACGCGTTGTCCACCAGTTCGCGCGTAACCTCCTCGGTTTCGTAGGCGGTTTTGAGTTCGGGCGACTGCTTGAGGGCCTCCGCCAAATCCATCTTCAGATCTGCCGGGACCATTTTTGCCAACCGGTCGCACTCACCATAACTCAAACCCATCACGCGGCCTACGTCGCGGATGACGGACTTCGCGCCCATGGTACCGAAGGTGATGATTTGGGCGACGGAGTCGCGGCCATACTTTTGACGCACATACTCGATGACATCGGCGCGCCGGTCGTCGGCGAAATCAATGTCAATGTCCGGCGGGTTTACGCGCTCGGGGTTAAGGAAGCGTTCGAAAAGCAGATTGTAACGGATGGGGTCAACGTTCGCGATGTCGAGCAGGTAGGTGACGAGCGAGCCGGCGGCGGAACCGCGCGCCACGCACGTAACGCCCATTTCACGACCCTTCGCGACGAAGTCCGCCGTGATTAGGAAGTAGCTGATGAAACCGGTCTTCTCAATGACGTTGAGTTCGAGCTGGAGGCGATCAATGACGACCTTGATGGCGGCGGCGACTTCCGGATGGGTGTGGAGTTTCTCGGGCGGAGTATCCAGTGACCCGTCTTTAGTGTTCAGTGGGGAAGCTTCGGCAGCAGGCGCGCCCTTGCCTGATTGAACACTGGATACTGAAGACTGATTACTGCTCAAGGTCGGCAGCCGCCACGGCTCACGAATGCCCCCGACCACGAACTCCTTCCCCACCGCCTTCACATCAAGCGTGTAGCGGCGGCCCAAACCCTCGACGAGCAGCTTTCGCAAATAGCCCTCGCGCGTATAAGTCTCTGGCGGATGGAAGACCGGGTAGTGCAGCGTCTTGAAGTCGAATTCTACGTTGCACTTCTCCGCGACCTCCAAGGTGTTCGTCACCGCCTCGGGTACCTCGGCGAAAAGCGCCTTCATCTCATCCGCGCTGCGCAGGTAAAACTGCCCCGGCACGTATCGCGGCTTGGTATCGGTCAAGTTCAACTGCCGCCCGATGCACACCAGGCAATCATGCGCAGCAGAGTGGCCCTTCTCGACATAATGCACGTCGTTCGTCGCAACCAGCTTGAGGCCAAACTCCGCCGCCCACGGGATGAGATGGCGGTTCACCTTGGCCTGCTCAGGGAGGCCATGGTTTTGGAGTTCGAGGTAAAAGTTTTCCGCGCCGAAAGTATGCTTGAACCAATCCACGGCCGCACGCGCCTTGTCCAGCCGGTCGTGAATAATGTGCTGGCAAACTTCGCTAGCGAGACAACCGGACAACGCAATAAGCCCTTCGTGGTGGACAGTGAGGAGTTCCTTGTCAACGCGGGGTTTATAATAAAAGCCTTCCAAATGCGCGGCCGTGACGAGCTTGACGAGATTCCTATAGCCCACCTCGTCCTTAGCGAGCAGGAGCAAATGCTGGTAGCCTTCCTTACCGCCGCCGGAGCCCACCTTCTTCTCGTGTCGACTACCGTTTGCGACGTAAACTTCGCAGCCAAGGATAGGCTTGATTCCCTTCTTCCGGACGGCCTTGTAGAAATCTACCGCGCCATAAAGTACCCCGTGGTCCGTGATGGCCAATGAGTGGAACTTCAGTTCATGCGCACGCTCAGCAAGCTTGTCCAAGCGGCACGCGGCATCGAGGAGCGAATACTCCGTGTGCAGGTGCAGGTGGACAAAGTCAGCGTACGACATCGGAGTCAAAGTTCGGGTGGCGACGAACGGAAGTCGAGAATGTAGTCACTTCCGTTCTTACTCCTAAATCAAAGTTAACCTCACGTCTCAACAATCTCGCCGTAATTTGAAAAGCACGTTTATGGTCAGTGGTGGGCATGACAGTGTCGACGGTAACGACCGCGGTTCACCTAAGGATTTACGACAGCGGCACCCCGCTCTTCACGCTTAAATACCGTCAGGGTTCCGCCGCGGGCTGGAATGTCAAACGCGCGAGTGAAACCCGCGTGCCGGTGACCAGGCTCGATCTCGGGCGCGGCATCCCAGCGGAAGATGACGAAATCGAAGTTCCCCCGCCCAGCTTGTTCAAGAGAGGCGCGCAGCGTGACCAGCGCGTTGGCGGGATCCAAGACGGGCAGATTCGCCGCGTCCGCCCACCAATCGATCCTTTGCTGAGTCATGCCGATCCCGTAGGGATATGGGGTGTTGGCCAATGCAAAGCGGGCGCCGGGGCGAAGCTTCCGCATCTCAATCAGGCAGTCGGTGAAGCCATACCAGCGCTCGCCCGAACCGCCCCATACAGCGCGCTGGCCAGTGGCATCCACCGGACTCAATAAGGCATTGCCCACCAACAGCCCAAGCAACCCGGCCAGTATTAGCGTTCGCCGGTGCAGCAACGCGCCCAAGCCCGTCCATGCCAACGTGAGAACCGCAGGCAGCAGCAACAAATTGAACCTTGCGAGGCCCACCCAACGAGCCTCCTCAACCAAGTGAAACAGCCACATCCCGCCAAACAGCACGGCCGCCGCCAACAATCGTGCGCCGCCGCCCCGTTTGGCCAGCAGCACGGCCCCGGCCGCTGCCGGCAGCCACAATAGGCCAAACTGCTCACCCACCGAGCTCCCCGCCTGCAACCAAAGGCCGGTATCAAGTAAGTTCCCAAAGTGCGGCTGATACGGCCGCGAGCCGTGTAACGCCCGCAACGCGAGATACAATAACCCCGGCCCAAGCACCACAAAAGCAACGCGCGCCTCCGCGCGCACAACCGTCCAGTTTAATTCCCCCCGCCGCCAGAGGAAAAGCCCGCGCGTCGCCCCACGCGCAATCCAAAGGATGCCCGCCGCCACAATGCCTGTGTCCTTGAGAAAACCGAGTGTCAGCGCGGCCCACCAAGCGTCACCACCGGCGATTGTTGCGGGCTCAGCTAACAACCAGCGCCGACCGTTGCGTAACAGCAGCACGAGCGGCGGCAGCAGTGCCAGCTCCAGATACAGCAATGTGCCGTGGTAGAGCAGCGTCGGGACCGTCGCCACCACCAGCACGCCCAGCAAGGGCAGCGCGGGCGGGGCCTTACGCCAACGTGGTTCCTGTGCGAGAACCACGCCCAGCAACAACACCGCCAACACGGGCATAAAGCGGAGCGTTTCGTAGCCAAACAGTACGCCCGTGCCCCAGTCCCCACGCGTCAGTTCCCACAACCACGCGCCTAGCCACGGCTGGCTTGCAGGGTAACGCAACATCCGGTTTTGGTTGAATTCTTCAGCCAGCGTGCCAGCCGGATATAGCCACGGCGCCAAGGCAGCTATGGTTAAACCCACCATCGCCCACAGGATGAGTGGAAAATTTTTGCGGAACGAAGAGGCGGGTTCACCTGCACGCCGCTTGGCCAGCCAAATCCCGGCCCCGAACCAGACTAGCCCCGCCAACGTAAACCCGGCATGCCGCAACAGTTCAAGACCGAGCAGCCGATTCACCACCAAGGCCTTTAGGTGGTAATGCTCATCGCCGCCGTAGGCGATGTCCGCCGTCCATGGCATGAAATACACGCCCACCAGCAGCAGCGGCCACAACAGTGCGAACCGCCAGCGTAGTGCGCCTATGTGCCGCAACAGCGGCGGCGGCGGGGCTAACGCGCAGCGAAGCCACGCGCACCCAAAACCTAGCAACGCTAGTTGCACGAACCACGACGCGCTGCCAGCTAAGCCCACCGGCCGCAGCGCTTGCGAGGCGCACACGGGGGTGAGCAAGAAGGCTGACGCAAACAATGCCGCTGCGAGGGCCGCTGCGCCGAATGCCCTCGCCGCTGCTCCGCACGCGCGGCTCGCCAGCCAAATGCCCACGCCAAGAAAGAAAAACTTAGGCAGGCCAGCTGGGCAAAAAACGAATGCGGCCAACGCGGCGGCGGGCCACGCCGCATCGCGCTTGGAAACAGATAAGGCAAAGCTCATGCGGCTACCGCGCCGGATCCTCGGCCAACAGCCGACGGATGCGGCGGGTAATCTCGTTATCCAGCGGCACCGCAGCAAGCCGCTGCCAGAGCGGGCGAGCCTCGGCCGTGCGGCCCGCACGTTGCAACTCCTCGGCTCGGCGCAGCACTTCGCCCGCCGGCTCCACCCACGGATGACTACGCGCCGACTCCCGCGACCGCTTGATCTCATCCGCGTCCAGCCACGGCCCACTCGTGCCGGATGCCATCAAGTTGGTGATGTTCTGCCGGTGGCTCAACGAGAGCGCATGGCCCAACTCGTGGGCTGTGACGCGCGGGATAAATTCGTCAAGGCCGCCCTCGACTCGGCGAAGATAAGCTGTGTCCTTTACGAACATGCCCTGTCGGTTGAAGTAAACACCGTTTGGCCGAATGCGCTTGAGGTAGAAGACGTGGAAGCAGTTGGTGGCTAGCGAACCTGAGGGCCGTAATGAGAGCAACGTGGCCTGCTCGTTTTGTTCCGCACGCGCGAGGTAGTTGGTCGGGCCAACGGCGGGTTCAATCCGGAGCGATTCAAGGGGAAAAGTTATGCCCGCCTGCGCCCAAACGCAGTTAACCTTACCGTGAATCCGCGCCACGTCATTGCTGGTGAGCGTGGAGTGGATGGCCGGCTCGTTGGTAGCCGTGAGCAGGTGCAAGCGTAGTGGCACGAGCAGAAAGTCGCCAAAAGTGATGCCGTTGGTAGATTCCTGTGCCACTGCGCCCACCACAAGCAACCACGCCGCCCAGCAAGTGGACACGTACCTAATCCATATGAGCCGGGGCGACTTCATGCCCGTGAGGGTGACCCGCCCGTGGGGTTAAACAAAGCCTCAAATCCCATGCAAACGCATGGCTTGGAGGTAAACCCAACCGAGCAGGATCAGTGGTTTTGCTAAAGTATGCTCGTCCGGCGACCAGCGGCGTGACCCACGAACGACAAGCGCCAATACTTGAAGCGTTGCGGCCGCTAAATCTTTTGCCCCGGGCGAAACTTTTTCCTGCCAGCGCCGTTTAAGTGCTTGTAGCTAAATGGCCTTTATCTCTATCAAAAACGTCTTCGCCCGTGCCGCGCTGGCGACGCCGGAGCAGTTTGATGAGTGGTCCAAGCTCTGGCGCATCGCCACCCAAAGTGGTTCGCAGGAGCCACTCATCGCGTTTATGGCGCGCGAGGCAGGGCTGACCGAGGAGACTTTCCTCGAAAAGCTCGCAGGGGCGCTCGGCTGGCCGTTTGTAAATCTCAAGGCGCTCGACATCCCCGTTGAGGCCCGCGCGCGCGTCTCGACCAAGGTTGCCTTCCAGCACGTCGTGATGCCCACGGCGTTCACGGACGGCGTGCTGCAGATAGCGGTAAGCAATCCCTTCGACACTGCGCTGCTAAACGCGGTGCAATTCGATGCGAAGTGTCCGGTGCAGTTCGCCCTTGCGCCGCGCGCCGAGGTCGAGAAAGCGCTGAAGAAATACTACGGCGTCGGCGCAGAGACCTTGCAGGAAATGTCCGAGGATGAGCCGCTCGAACTCGACCTCGCCAGCGACAAAGAAATCACCGAGGGCGATCAGGAAGCCAGCGTCATCAAGTTCGTTAACCAGATCATCTGGGAGGCGTTCAAGGCGCGGGCCACGGACATTCACTTTGAGCCCGCCGAGGATGAGTTGCGCATTCGCAACCGCATCGATGGCATCCTTCACCAGATTCCACTACCGCCACAGTTGAAGCGCTTCCAAGCGGCCATCATCTCGCGCATCAAAGTGATGTCCGGCATGAACATCGCCGAAAAACGCCTCCCGCAGGACGGTCGCATCAATGTCCGCATCAAGGGCGAAGAAATTGACATCCGCGTTTCGACCGTGCCAACGGTTTATGGTGAGAGCGTTTCGCTCCGGTTGCTATTGCGCGGAAAAATTTTCCTCAGCCTGGACAAGCTCGGTTTCCCCGCCGACGAGGAAGCCGCCATCCGTGAACTGATTGTCAAACCGCACGGCATCATGCTCGTCACCGGGCCGACGGGCTCCGGTAAGTCCACCACGCTCTACGCATTCCTCAGCTCCATCAACTCGGTCCACAAGCGCATCATCACCATCGAGGAGCCGGTGGAATACGAGCTCAAAGGCATCAACCAGATCGCCGTCCGCGGTGACATCGGGTTGACGTTCGCGATGGGACTGCGCCACATCCTCCGGCAAGATCCGAATGTCGTGATGGTCGGCGAAATCCGCGACCAAGAGACGGCGGAAATCGCGATCCGTGCCGCACTCACGGGCCACCTGGTCTTTAGCACGTTGCACACAAACGATGCTCCCAGCGCGTTCACGCGGTTGATTGACATGGGCATCGAACCATTCCTCGTGGCGTCGTCCGTCGAGGCCGTCATGGCGCAGCGCCTAGTCCGTACAATTTGCCCAAGCTGCAAGACCGAGCAAAAGGTCGAACGCGATTACCTGATGCGAATTGGTTTTCCGGCGGATGAAGTGGCCACCACGCAGTTCAAGTACGGGCGCGGCTGCGAGGATTGCCGGATGCTCGGCTACCAAGGCCGGCAAGGCATCCACGAACTCCTCCTCGTCACGGAGTCGCTCCGGCCGCTGATCATGAACCGCGCGCCAGCCTCGACCATCGCCCAACGCGCGATGGAGGGCGGCATGCGGACGCTGCGCATGGACGGCTGGAAGAAAGTGCAGCAAGGCATCACGACCATTGAAGAAGTCCTGCGTGTGACGCAAACCGAGGAACATCTCCAATCGCTAATGGAGGATGGCGGGACGAGGCTTTTGGCCAGGACAAGCAAGTGAGTTCAAGATGAAAGTGGTGATGAAATTCAATGTATCGTTCGCAGAGGTGCTCCGCGGTGCGAGAGGCGGGGTGCTTGAATCCTACCAAACGAACTTGCGGGGCGGCAACCGAAGCGAAACGCGTTACACGCGCCACTTAACTATTTTCGCTCACCCAGCACCACGCACCACGTGAAGCCCGCCCCGCCCAACACCTGCAACGTCCTCGAACTCTCCGCCGACCAGCGGCGGTTGTGGTGTTTCAAGGTAGCGGGCGACGGCGCGGCGGCACTGGACAAGGAGCACAGCGGCCTGTCTGGCGACGCGCTGCCAGGCCCGCGCGTGGCGAAGGATTGGCGCGCGCTCCTAAGCCCGCGGCTCAACCTCGCGTGGCTTCCCGCCGGCAGCGTGTTTCTGCGGGTGGCAGAATTCCCCAAGGCTGACCGTGCCGAACTGCTCGCGATGGTCGAGCTGGCTTTGGAAAAGATTTCGCCGCTGCCCGTGGCGCAGATTGTCTGGAGCGTCGAGCCGGTGCCCGCACGCTCGCTGGTGCCGAGCGAAATGCAAACCGTCGTCGTGCTCATTGCGGCGCGCAACGAAGTCGAGAAATTCCTTGGTACACTCGAAAGCTGCGGTTTCCTCGCGGACCGGCTGGAAATGCCACTCTTGCACCAAATCCTCGCCAACAAAACTGAAGGCGATGGCACGTGGGTTTATCCCGCTAGCAGCACGGGCGCCGGCGCGTGCCTCGTTGCGTGGTGGTACGGGGGGGAACTGCGCAGCCTCTCGCATGTGAAGCTTACCCTGCCGGAAAATTGGCCGGCCGAACTCGGTGACGCCCTAACGAAAGCTGCATGGGCCGGCGAGCTGGAAGGCTGGCTGACCAACCCACCGCGCTTCCGCTTGGTAGCCGCGCCAGAAGACCAAGAGGTTTGGCTGCGTGTGCTGGGCGAGCTTTCTGAGGGCAACGTAGACGTGGCCGCGCCAGCCGATGCCGCCGCGCTTGCATCTTTGTCAGCGCAGCGTGCCGCACGCGGCGAAAGCCATGCCAACCTGCTCCCCGCCGAGTTTACCGCGCGCTACCGGCAGCGGTTTGTGGACAGCGTTTGGATGCGGGGACTAGGAGCGCTGGTAGCAGTCTATCTCATCGGCGTCGCGGTATTCCTCGGGTTGCTTTGGCAAGCGGAGGCAGGAAAGACCAGCTTGCAAAAGCAAGTCAGCGGCCTGTCCGGATCCTACACCAACGCGCTGGTGACTAAGGCGCGTATTCAGGTTCTGCAAGAACAGGTCGCGCTCAAATACGCCGCCATTGAGAGCCTCAAAGCCGTCGCCACCCAGTTGCCCGAGGGGATGCAACTAACGGATTTCGCGTTCCAACGTGGGCAGAAAGTCGCATTGCGCGGCACCGTGCCAGCCGAACAGATTAGCAAGCTCACCGACTTTAGCGCAGCGCTCCAGACCATCTCGGTCAACGGCGTGCCACTGTTCAAGACCGTCAGCGCGCCCAGTTCGCAGGGCAGCGGCGTGGCGGCCAACCAGTTTTATTGGACTCTAAGCTGCGAGCTCCGCGGCCCCGAACTCTAATGAGGATTGCCCACACTAGGACTAAGAAGCAGCCGACGATTGGGGCACGACCAAGGTTGGCCCACCTCATTTTTGGCTCGCCTCACTTTAAGGGTGCCAAGCTTCGACTTACGAGATTGCACCGGCCATGAAATCGCTTTTTGACAAGCTGAACCTCGGTGCGCTGGAGCGGCGCATCGTCGTGGGTGCGCTGCTCGTACTCTTCGTCGTGCTCAACGCGATGTTTGTTTGGCCGCTATTTTCGGATTGGCACCGCGTGCAGCTCGACATCGAAAAAGCGCGCAAGACGCTCGCCGATTTCCAGCGGGAATTAGATGGTCTGCCCGCGCTCCAAAAGAAAGAAGAGGCGCTCAAGGGCACCAGCGGCGCACAACTCGCCTCCGCCGAGATGGCGCTGGCGCTTATGCGCGTGGTCGAACCGAAAGCGCGAGCGGCCGGCGTGAACGTCATGTCCTACAACCCTGGCTCCAGCTTGGGCGTGAGCACTAACAGCTACTTTGAGGAGCAATCGCTGCGCATCGGATTTCAAAATACAGGCGACGCCGAGCTGCTCAAGTTCATGGTGTCGCTGGGCGAGAATAATTCCAGTATCCGCATTCGCGACCTCACTGTGAAACCTGACCCCACGCAGATGAAACTAATGGGTGAGCTAACCATGGTAGCGAGCTACCAAAAAGCCACCCCCGGTGCGAAGTCATCGTCTCCCGCAACCCCAAAACGCCCATGAAAACTAAACTGACGGGCCTGCTCCTCACCATCACCGCCACCGGGCTGTTCGCGCAGCCAGTGCCGCCGCCGCCTGGCGTGCCAGCCCCGGGCAAGACGCCGCCCAGCAAACTTGCGCCGGCGCTCACTAACCCAGTGCCGCCGTCGACGGCAAGCACGGTGACCAACACCACCCCCAGCGCGCCGCCGCGTCCGCCTGGTAACGTTTCGCCCGAGCCATTGGCCCCACTGCCGCTCCCGATCGGCACCACACCCGCCACGCCGCCTTCTAACGTGATTACGCTTCCCGGCAGCGGGGCTCCGGGCGCGGCCCCCGGCAACGTCGCCGGCTTGCTCGCCTCACGCGCCGCCACCAACGCCGTCCTCAACCCCATAGGCGAAATCATGCTCGACCCCACGCTCACGCGGCTGCAAGCCGCGCCACTGGAACAAGTCATGGAATTGTATTCTGAGTTGACCGGCCGCACGGTGCTGCGCTCCCCGTCGGTCAATTTCGACCAAATCAAGATCACGCTGAATACGAAAAGCCCGCTCACCACCAATGAGTTTTTACAGGCCCTTGACAGCAGCCTCTCGCTCAACCAGATCGCGGTGATTCCCACCGGCACGAAATTCCTGACCGTCGTACCGATGGCCAGCGCCGTGCAGGAGGGCGCGGCGTTCAACACCAACCGGAGCGGCGAGTTACCCGAGGCTAGTCAGTTCATCACCAAGATTGTGCAGGTGACCAATGCCAAGCCCAGCGAGGTTCAAGCCGCGCTCGCGCCCTTTGGTAAGTTGCCCAACGGCATCCTGCCTATCGACGCCACTGGGGCCCTAGTGCTGCGGGACAATGCCATCAACATCAAGCGTATGTTGGAAGTGCTTGAGAAAATTGACGTGGCCGTGCCCAGCGAGGAGGAATTCAAGGTCATCCCCGTCAACTATGCGATGGCTGCCGACGTGGCACAGGTGCTGGGCAGCCTCACCGCCTCTGGCCCAGCGGGCGGCGCGGGCGCCACCGGTAACCGCCCCGGCTCCACCTCCACCCGCGGACGCGGCACGTCGCCCTTCGGACCGACAGGCACGGCGGCCATCAACACACCTGGCGTGCCCGGCCAACCACCTGGAGTTGCAAACACCTTAGGCGGGCCCAACGCGGCAGTCGCGGCCCCCGGCACCGCGCAGAGCGCTTTCCAAAACCGGCTTAACCAGATCGTTAGCAACATCACCGGCGGCCGCGCGGGCAGTGCGCCACTTTTGGGCGAGGCCAAGATCATTCCCTACGAGCGCAACAACTCATTGCTCGTGTTGGCGAACAAGACCGAGCTGAAGATGCTGGAGAAACTGCTCAAAGAAATCGATATCCCCCAACAGCAAGTACTGATCGAGGCGCTAATCTTCGAGACCGATGCGAACAACCAGTTTGACGCAAGTTTTGGGGTCGGCCAGAAGACCGCCAATCCCGGCGCGCAATTTTCCGGACGGGGTGGCGTCAACTCGATCATCAACTTCTCCACCAACGCCACCGTGTTGGGCGTGGGCGCGGCCACCGGCGGCTTTGGCTATCTCGCGCAAATCGGCGCGAACTGGGCGGCGGCGATTACGCTGCTCGAAAGCGATTCGAAGACCGAGGTGCTTTCTCGCCCGCGCATCCAGACCTCGCACGCGGAAGCCGCCACCATCTTCTCCGGCGGCACCACGCCCTATGTGACCGGTAGCATTTCCGGCGTTGGCTTTGGCACGCAGCAACAGATTCAGCAACTTCAGATTGGCATCACGCTCCAAGTGCTTCCGCTCATCACCTCCGATGGCCTCGTGGTGCTCGACATCAACCAGACCATTGAAGGTGAAAACGGCACGGTGGCAATTGATGCCAACCTCCGCGTGCCCCGCACTGTGCGCCACACGGCACAAGCCAAGGTCGCCGTGAAGGATAGCGAGACGATTATCCTCGGCGGCCTCATCCGCACCGCCAAGACCAAGAGCAAGTCTGGCGTGCCCGTGCTCAAAGACATTCCAGGCCTGGGCGCGCTGTTCAGAACCACCAGTGAAAACCCTACTCGCCGCGAGTTGATGGTCCTTATCCGACCGACCGTTTTGAAGACGCCTGAACTCGCCTCCCTCACCGCTCAGTCCGAACGCCAGCGCTCCGCTGGCATGCGCAGCGTCGAGCGGACGATGGCAGATGAGGAACGCAAGTATATCAAGAAACAGGAGGAAGAGGAGATCGAAGCGATGCGTAAGCAGTTAGGGGAGCGTAAGCGCAACCTCCCACAGGGAGATTCCCCCTTGCCCGCACCCGCCGTACCAAAACCGCCTGAAAAGAGGGAGACGCCCGACCCCGTGGAGCTTCCCAAGCCTGCGACGCCCTGAGCGGAGGTGGTAGGCAAATTGATGTTTCAAATTCAGGCGGGTGCCGCTACCGTTGGATTCATGCGGGCCGTCGCCCGTAGCGAGTTTTCCCGATACTCTGCTTTTGCCTATGCGCCGCACTAAAATCATCGCCACGCTTGGTCCCGCCACCAGTTCGCCTGAAATCCTAGGCCAACTCATGGACGCAGGCATGAACATTGCCCGACTTAACATGTCTCATGCCTCGCATGACTGGGTGCGCGCTACCGTAAAGCACCTCCGCGCCGCCGCTGAGGCCCGCAAGCGCTCACTGGGCATCCTCATGGATACTCAGGGCCCGGCCATTCGGACCGGCGACCTCAAGGCGCCGCTGGAACTCCGACCCGGCCAGACTTTCACTTTCACCGTGCGCGGCGAGAGGAGCGAAGAGGAGCATTCGGTGGAAGTGAATTATGAGAACTTCGTCAACGACATCAGTGTCGGCGACTCGGTGCTGCTCGACAACGGCGAGATTCAAATGAAGGTGCTCGCCAAGCACCCGAACAAGGTCAAGTGTGAGGTGATCACACCGGGCAAGCTCGGCAGCCGCCGCCACATCAACCTGCCGGGCGTCAAGGTCAGCCTGCCTGCCCTCACCCCCAAGGACATCGCTGACGTTAAGCTCGGCCTCGAGGTCGGTGTGGACTACATCGCGCTCTCCTTCGTTCGCGAGGCCAAGGACATCCTGCAGCTCCGTGCGCTCACCGTAGGCTCGAGACACCGCCCTCAGATCGTCGCCAAGGTCGAGGATCAGTCCGCCGTTAAGAACATTGACGCGATCATCGCCGAGGCTGACGCCGTAATGGTTGCACGGGGCGACCTTGGCATCGAAGTGCCCTACGAGGAACTGCCCATCATTCAACGCAAGATCGTTAAGACCTGCCTCCGCATTGGCAAACCGGTCATCGTCGCCACGCACATGCTCGAGAGCATGATCGAGAACCCCATGCCCACCCGCGCCGAGATCACCGACGTGGCCAACGCGGTTTTCGAGCAGGCCGACGCCATCATGCTCTCCGGTGAGACCACCGTCGGTAAATACCCGGTGAAGTGCATCGAGGTCTTTGACCGCATTGCCAAGCGCATCGAGCGCAGCGGTAACGCCGGTTACCACGAGCGCGCTGAGCTAACCAGCCCGCGCCAAAAGCTCGTCAAGAGCGCCATCGTCATGGCGGACCAACTCCGCGCCGAGGCCGTTTTGGTCTTCACCCGACGTGGCGCGATGGCCCGCTACACCGCCTGGCTACGCCCGCGCTGGTCACCCATTTATGCCGTTTGCGAGAACTGGCCATTGGCCGACTCACTGGCGCTCAACTGGGGGGTTAAGCCCGTGGTGTTTGCCTTCGACCACGGCAACCCAGAAAGAAACGTCGACGTTGCGCTAGCTCAGATGAAGGCCGCCGGCACCATTCAAAGCGGTCACACCGTCGTCATCATCAGCGCCATGTCTAGCGGCGCGCAGGTCGTGGACGCGGTGCAGATGCGCGTCGTGGAGTAAGCAGCCGCCAAGTGTCGTGGGATGCGGTGATGCACCCTTACGCCAATCGCTCGTTCCGTCGCCCCGACGCCCTATTGTTCTTTGAGCCTTAAACGCAAAATTTCCGGCGGCACGCTGGTCTTCATCGGCTTCTTACTATCGCCCCTGTCATGGTGGAACGACTTGTTTGTGAACGTTCCTCTCGCACTTGCCTTCGCTTGGGTAGTGAGTTGGCTTTGGCCGGCGGCGTTTGGAGTGAGCTTTGTCATTGGCTACTGGCTCACCAACGTGCTCGGGCTTGTGCTTCTGCAAAAGGGCACGCAGCAGGCGCTGTCGGAAAAGTCCGAGCGATATACGCGCAAACAGTTTTTGCGCGACCTT
>Ga0194126_10007243_pt1 | contig 15518 bp, 16 predicted proteins | sample TA2KigC150mmetaG_FD_148641 | JGI IMG/M metagenome (GOLD analysis project Ga0194126, IMG submission 148641) | Freshwater microbial communities from Lake Tanganyika, Tanzania - TA2015035 Kigoma Deep Cast 150m | ecosystem: Environmental > Aquatic > Freshwater > Lake | place: Tanzania: Lake... | reverse complement strand
AGCATCTTCGCAAATGTGCTGCGTTGGACGCCGGTTGACCTTTTGAAATCCTCGTCTTTCAGGTTCTGAACAGTTTCGTATCTCATGCGCCTATTATGGCACAATTCTCACTTATGCAAGAGGTCTAGTATTGGGTTCTTGTTAGTGGCATTGGTCGCCGTGGCGTTGAATCTCATTGCTCTTCTTGCACTTAGATGCATAATAAAGGCGCAAATCAGAAACGTGAGTTATGTCAATTGAACAATGGATGAATTCTTTATACAATCTAGTTGGCGGTAAATCAGTTTTCAGCAGGGAATCATCATATAGAGGAGAGGAAGCAAATATGACAATCGATTCAGGAAACAGAAAGCAGCACAAGTCCCAATATCGATCACTTTTTCAAATAGTGAACATTCTGCTGATCCTCACAGCCACGTTTGCATGCAGCCTGATGCCGAATGGTTACCAAATACCCACATCCACACCCACCCATGCCCTGATCCCAACAGGCACCTTTACACCTACACCCGATATTAATTTACTGGCCTCTGCATGGGATTCGCTCGAAAATGGTAATCACGATCTGGCTATCGATGAAGCAAATGGTTTCCTGGAATTGGTTCCAGACAGCGGTGAAGCATGGGCCATCATCGGATACGCCAATGCCAAAAAGGAAGATTTCACAGCAGCCATAGAAGCGTTCGAAAACGCTGTTGAACACGGATTCACCGATAGAAGTGTTAGGGAAAGTTTGGTTAGCACATATATACTGTATTCTGTGACCAGTTGGGATATCGATTCGATATCTAGCGTCCTCAGGAAAGCCCGGCAGTTTGTACAAGAAGAGAATATTACATCCCTGACCGGGTATGAAGAAGAAACCTATCTCCTGTCATCTGAACCAGAACCAGGAGACCTGGTCACAACCAATGTTGAGACCACGGTTGCATATTTTCAAGCAGCTGAAGAACATTTCGCCTACGAGGAATACCACGAAGCCATCATCGATTATGAAAAAGCCTATCAATCTGATCCAGGCCTTTTAATCGCCCCGCTTTACCTGGGAGATTGTTATTACCAGATGGCAGATTACGAGGGTGCTTTGGAATGGTTCCAAAAAGTTGTTAATGAAGAAGTGCGCATGGTCCAGGCATGGGGTTTTCTTGCTGATAGTTACCGGGAGTTAGGTTTATGGAAACATGCCCATGAGGCATACCTTTCTGCCCTGATGCTAGATCCGAAGAATGAATTAGCTTTATCCGGGCTGCATACCCTAAAAGTAGATGTTTCCAAATTGGATAACACTTTTTTTCATCAGTATGGCATTGAGATATATCTACCAATTGATGCTCAAATTACGCCTGTCGAACTTGAGGATTTTCATGGGCAAAGTTCTGAAAAGGGAGCATTTGAAATCAATCCCATGGATGGTTCCTATATGTTGAGTATTCTCTGGCAGCCTATTACGTCAGAAGGTATACCGGATTCTGCACTTACAGATTTTCTGGAGTTTTTCCTTTCATCAACAGAAGGAATATCACTTCAAGGGGAAATGGAACAATTTCAATACTCTGATATGGTCATATTTTTCCAGTTCTATAAATACCAACCACCTGGAACATCCAATCCTAATGCTTCTGTTCGGGCAATTTGGAATTGTGGCAAAATTACCTATTCTCTAAATTATGTTATCCTCCCGATAGAATTCGATTTGTTGAGAAAGAACCTATATACATTCCTTGATCCTGTGCAGTGTCTGTCTCTGAAATAAGAAAACCGATATAGTCGAACAATAAACATTCACCATGGTAATATCCTAATGCTCATCCATTCCGCCACCCAACTCCTGACTCTCAAAGGCGGCCCGCAGCGCGGGCGCGACCTCGGCAGCCTGGGCATCATCGAGGACGGCGCGGTGTTGATCCGCGGTGAAAAGATCGCCGCCATCGGCAGGAGCGACGAACTGCGCGCTTCCCTGCCCGGCGAACCCTCGCTGGATGCCACCGGCTGTGTCGTCATGCCGGGCTTCGTGGACCCGCACACGCACCTCATCTGGGGCGGCGACCGCTCGGCCGAGTTCGCCATGAAGATGTCGGGCATGCACTACCTGGACATCCTGGCCTCCGGCGGCGGGATCATCTCCACCGTGCGCGCCACCCGCACCGCTTCGATCGAGACGCTCATCTCGCAAGCCCGTCCCCGCCTGTTGCGCATGTTCGCCCACGGCACCACCACCGCCGAAGCCAAGACCGGCTACGGTTTACAGACAGCCACCGAACTGCGCCTGCTAAAAGCCCTGCTGGTGCTCGACCACGAAAGCCCGATGGATATTTCCATCACCTTCTTGGGAGCGCATGCCATTGCGCCGGAATATAAGGATGACCCGCAGGGTTACACCGATCTTGTCAGTTGCACCATGCTGCCCATCGTCCGCCAGTGGTGGGAGGTGCATGCCCCGCGCCTGCCGCTGCCGTTCGTGGATGTGTTCTGCGAGGACAAGGCCTTCAACCTGGAGCAATCACGCCAGATCCTGGGCGCGGCCGGGGAACTCGGCTTCCCGCTCAAGATCCACGCCGACGAGTTCGATAACATCGGCGGTACTTCCCTGGCGGTTGAACTGGGGGCCGTCTCAGCCGACCACCTGGTGAAGACATCCGGGGCCGATATCGCCGCCCTGGCCCGATCCGATACCGTGGCGGTATCCCTGCCCTGCACCCCATTTGGCCTGGCCGAACACGAGTATACGCCGGCAGAGAAGATCATCGATGCCGGCGGCATCCTGGCGCTGGCCACCGACTGCAACCCCGGCACGGCCTGGAACGAATCGATGCAGTTTGCGATTGCCCTGGCCTGCCGCTACATGAAACTGACCCCGGCCCAGGCCGTCGCCGCCTCCACCATCAACGCCGCCCACGCCATCCGCCGCGCCGACCGCATCGGCTCGATCGAGGAGGGAAAGCAGGCCGACCTGCTCATCCTGTCCGTCCCAGATTACCGTCACCTGGGCTACCGTTTCGGGACGAACCTGGTAAAACAGGTCGTCAAGCATGGCCGGGTCTACTCGGTGGATGTGGGATATTACCGCACGGCATAGGATTCATGTCCCGTTAAACAGTAAACCTCCCGCAGTTTTCTAAACCTGCGGGAGGTTCTGGTTACGGCTTTTCCAACCCGTGCGCTTCCAGCAACTTCCCATCTTTCATCAATTCAGCAGTCGGCCCATCGGCCACGATCCGCCCTTCGTCCATGATCACCATGCGCGGGAATAACTCGCGCACCATCGCCAGGTCGTGCGAGGAGACCAGCATCGTCAGGGGCAGGTCGCGCAGCAGGTTGATGAAGGCGCGCCGGGCGCGCGGGTCGAGGCCGGCGGTCGGCTCGTCGAGCACCAACACTTCGGGTTCCATCGAGAGCACGGTGGCGATGGCGATGCGCTTCTTCTCGCCGGTACTCAGGTGGTGCGAGACGCGCCGGGCATAGTCCGTCATGCGCACCGCCGCCAGGGCTGACTCGACCCGGCGCTGCACCTCGGCCGGTGCAAGCCCCTGGTAGAGCGGACCGAAGGCCACATCGTCGAAGACGGTGGGGGAGAACAACTGGTCGTCGGGGTTCTGGAATACCAGTCCCACCGCCGCCCGCACCCGACCGAGCGTTTTTTCGCCAACTTCCAACCCGCAGACCTTCACCCGTCCCTGCCCGGCCAGGATGCCGTTCAGGTGCAGGATGAGGGTGGACTTGCCCGCCCCATTCGGTCCCACCAGCGCCACTTTCTCGCAGGGGGCAATGCTCAGGGAAACATCCCGCAACGCCGGGTGGCCGTCGGGGTAGTCGAAGGAAAGGTTTTGAATCTCGATGGAATGGTGCATGGGTCAACCCCAAAATAGGAAACCAGACATGAGCAGGAGGAATAGGAGAAGGATGCCGCCCGTCAGCGAAAGCCAGGCAGAGGCCGGGACTGGCAGCATGGGCAGGGAACGGGTCTCGCCGTCGTAACCGCGCGCCACCATCGCCATGTAGATGCGGTCGGAGCGCTCGAAAGCGCGCAGGAGCAGGTTGCCGGCCATCCCCCCGGTCACCCGGGCGCGCCAGGCCAGGGTCCGGCCGGACCGGGAGCCCGCATCCCCGCCCTGGCCGGAACGCGCCGCCCGGGCGCGCATCAGCCGCAGGGCTTCATCCACGAGCACGAACAGGTAACGCCACATCAGCCCGAAAAGCGAGACCAGCAGGCGCGGGATGCGCACGGCGCGCATCGCCTGCAACAGGTCGGGGAAGGGGGCGCTGGCAGCCAGTACGACCGCCGCCTGCACCGAGAGCCAGGATTTCAACGCCACGCTGGCGAACCGTTCCAGGCCTTCGGCAAAGGCGGTCAACGTCCATGAACCAATGGGCATGGAAAAAAGGAAGGTATCCCCATGCGTGAAGACGACCGGCAGGGCGGCCAGCATGAACGGCACGGCCAGCAATGCCCGCCGGTGGACGTACTTGATCCCCAGGGTGGACAATAATTCGACCGATAAGATCATCGCCAGCAGCAGGGTATAGACCGGCCAGGCGCCAATGGGCGTCAGGGCGCAGGTCAGGATATAAGCCAGCGCCAGGACGAACTTGACACGCGGGTCAAGGGCATGGATCGGGCTGGCGCGGTGCTGGTAGGGGTCGAGGAAGTGGATGTGCATAGAAAAAGTGAAAGGGCGCAACAAGATTGCGGATGCTGCGCCCCTCTGCAAACATTATACTTGCTGAATCAGGCTTTCTTCTTCCGGCGCATATATCCCACGCTAAGAGTTACACCGAAAACGATCAACACCCCAATCAACCCCGCCACAATCGTTGCAAAGGCTTCATTCGATATGCCGGGGAAAACGTAATCGGGGATAATGTTATAGAGCGGCCCCTGGGCGGTATCCAGGAAGCCCTTTTGTTCCGCCACCCATTCCAGGCCATCCGGGTGAGCGGATGCCAAAGGGGAAGCAATCGCCAGGATGGCCGCAATGACCAGGCCGCCGATCCAGACCGCGGTCCCGCCCTTCGGCGCGGCCTCCCCGATGTGCAACAGGTCACGCCGGGCAGCGTAGAGGAAGGCCAGCGCCCCGAGGGTGATCAGGCCTTCTCCCAGCCCGATAAGTATATGGATGCCGCCCATGGCCGGGATGGCAATGTTGGCCGGTGAAATTCCGGAGATTGCCAGTTGCAGGGCGACAGCCAACGCAGCCGCCACGATCGAAAGCCAGGCTGCCAGGAACCCACCTGTAAACACACCCCATTTGCGGCCTCCCGCCAGGCGTTGGAAAGTGCGGTAAACCCAGTAGGAAACAATCACACCGATGATGCCCATATTGAAAATGTTGGCTCCCAGCGCCAGCAGGCCGCCATCCTGGAAGATGAGCGCCTGGACGCCAACCACAGTGGTCATGACGATGATCGCAGCCCACGGACCGAGCAGGATGGTGGCCAGCGCCGCGCCCATCAGGTGGCCGGATGTGCCGCCGGCGACGGCGAAGTTGAGCATCTGCCCGGCGAAGATGGCGGCTGCCAGGACACCCATCAACGGCGCCTGGCGCTCGCCCAGGTCTTTACTGACCCGCCGGATGGCGTAAGCCACGACCGGGACGGTTACGCCCCACAGGACAACAGAGACCAGTATGGAAAGGAATCCATCCGGGATGTGCATCGGTTCTGGCGCGTAATACATGGCTTTACGGCTCCCATTGGAAATGGATCAGGCTGAAGAGATAAGGTTTGCCCAGCACATATTCCACCCCCACCAGCCATAACCGCCAGTCCATATCCACGCCGGGAGTGGCGGGTTTGAAGAGGGCATAGTAATTGATGTTGTGGTATTCCTCCGGCCAGGGCTGGGTGGAGAAGGTGGCGGCCACGCCCGGGTCGTTGCAGGTCAGGGTGTAACTGGCGTCGTAGACTTCCAGCAGGCGGGGCAGGATGACTTCATGGAAGGAACCCAGCACGTCCGCCCCGGAAGCGCCCGCCCCCCAGTTGTGGCTCCAGGTGCTGATGAAGACCCACTGGGCGAAGACCGGCTCGAAGTTGACCGGGGGACTGGCGCGCCACAGGCGGACGTCCATGCCGTGGGTGGGGCTGACCAGGCCGGAGAGCAATTCGCCATCGCCGTTGTGCAGGACGGCGCCCAGGTCGGTCAACAGGGCGGTAACCCGGTTGTCGGCACAGAAGGCGGCCGGTGTGATGTACTCGGTCAGGTAGGCGCTGTTCACCCAGCCCGGGCCGCCGGTCGGTTTCTGGACTTCGACCCACAGGCTGGGGTCGACCCAGGCCGAAGGTCCGCTGCGCATCACGCCGGTGAACGATGCCGGGAAGGAGCCGACCAAGGGGTTGTCCACCCCGGGAGCGGAGCGGATGTTGAGCGTGTCCGCCACCGTCATCAGGGTCACGGCGTACGGTCCTGAAGGCGAACCGGGCAGGATGACATAGGGCAGGGAAGGGTCGGGGGTGTTGGTCGGGGTGGGCGAGCCCGGCGGCGTGGGCGGCGGTGTGGACGAGGTGGGGGTCAGACTCGGCAGGGTCAGGTCCTGGGTCGGGATGACCGGCGTGGCTGAAGGTTGCGGCGTGACCTGGGGGACGGTTGGGAAGGTGAACGGGGTCGCAGCCGGCGTCCCGAGCAGGGAGAACGAACAGCCGCCGAGGGATAACGCCAGGAGCAGGGATATGGGGATCAGGAAGGGCCGGACGCGCATGGCATTTCTCCTTGATACTATGGAATGCCCTGTCATTGTATCATGCCCGGTCCCGGAGGCTGGACGGTGCGTTACTCTCCTGGCATTGTCCCCAGTTCGCGGTAGAGGAACCAGTGGCCTTTGCGGTCATCCGCGTCGCGGATGGCGCGGTCGTAGTAGATGTCGAATACCTGGCCGGTATCCACCAGCAGGCGGAAGTAGAAACGCCCCACGCCCAGGGAACCGCGCCCGGCGGCCACCGCCGCATGGGATGGGCGCATGTTGTTACCCATCCGCCCGCGGCGGGAGAAGTCGCGCCATTCCGAGAGTAATTGTTCCACACGGTATACCTTCCCATCCCAGGAAAAGCCGTCCGGGCAGGGAGGCGTTTTTTGGCGCGCCGGCGGCGTGTCGAAGACAGGTTCGACCGGCCGGTCAATGAAATGCAGCGGGCGGTAATCCATTGAAGGCCAGGAAATAGGCCGCGCCCAGGCCGACCAGGTTGCTGAACATGTGGATGATGATCGGAGGCCAGAGCGACCGGCTGTAGTGACGCAGGAAAGCCAGCGAACAGCCGAGCAGGAAGATGGGCAGGAAACCCAGCAATTGCAGGTGCATCATGGAAAAAACGAACGAACTGGTCAACATCGCCCAAACCCAACCGATGCGCTGGCGCAAGGCAGGGAAGAGGAAGCCGCGGAAGAAGGTCTCCTCGACAATGGGGGCAACGATCACCCCGCTCAGGAACAGCAGCCAGGGGGAAGCGGCGCTTTGGAACACATCCACCCAGAGATTGGGGATCGAAACATTGAGGAGCGCCAACAGCAGGCTGTAAACCAGGTTGAAGCCGTAGACCATCAATTGGAACCCGCAGCCCAGGGCAATTGCCACTCCCCGGAAGCGTCTGTATCCGAGCAGCGCCAGTCCGCCGCGATATTTCCGGAAGGCGAACCACCAGACCGGCAGGAGCAGGAAAGCCTCGCCGAAGGTCACGTACAGGCCCAGGTTGGGATTCTCATCGGACAGGGTCAGCAGGTAACCGCTCAGGCTGTAGAGTACGAACCAGGCTGCCAGGGCGGCCAGCCCGATCCAGATATCCCTCACCGTCCATGGGACAGCGCCCGGCTGTTCCGCGCTCACCTGCCGGTCGGGAGCGATCATTTCACCAGCCGCCAGAACAGGATTCCAGCCAGTAGCGCCATCGCCGCGCCAAAGAAGAATGGAGCCGAAGGGCCAAAGCCGCCCCATGCCCCCACACCCTGCCACAGCAAGCCAGCGATGAGCGAGGCCGGCAACGCGGTCAGCCCGATGGCGGCGTTGAACAGACCGTAAGCCGTACCGCGTTGGGTATCCGGCGCCAGGTCCGCGACCAGCGCCTTGGCCACGCCCTCAGTGGCGGCATAATAGATGCCGTACAGTCCGAAGAGCGCCCACACTTGCCAGCCGCCCCGCGCCAGCGCGAAGCCAAGATAGACCAGCCCGTAGGCGATCCAACCGCCGATGATGAGTTTGCGCCGCCCGATCTTATCCGAGAGCGCGCCGAGTGGCCCGGAAAGTACGGCATAAACCAGGTTGAAGGTCATCAACATTCCCATCACTTGCAGAACATTCAACCCGCGCTCTTGCCCACGCAGAACGATGAACGAGTCGGACGAGTTGCCGAGCGTGAACAGGACGACAACCAGCAGGAAGGTCTTGAAGCGTTTGTCCAGCCCCTTCCAGTTGAAACGCAGCGCAGCGGACCCTTTACCGGGAGCGGCCACCTCGCGCGCCCCCAACGCCAGGACGATCACCGCCAACGCCGCCGGGACGATGCTGACCAGCACGATGGTGTGGAACGTGGCGCGGGTCAACGTGACTGACCCGGCCTGGGTCAGCCAGATAACGAGCGCTGCGATCCCAATTCCCAGGAAGGCGCCCAGCGTATCCCCGGCGCGGTGCAGGCCGAAGGCCAATCCGCGCTGTTTTTCATCCACACTGCCGGCCACCAGCGCATCGCGCGGCGGGTTGCGGATGCCCTTGCCCACCCGGTCGGAAAAGCGGACGCCGAGCACCCAGCCCCAGGTATTGGCGAAATACAGAAAGGGTTTGGCGATGGTCGAAAGGGCGTACCCGCCCACGGCCAGCCATTTGCGCTTGCCGATCTTATCCGAGAACCAGCCAGAGACGATCTTCATCAGGCTGGCGGTAGTCTCGGCGATGCCATCGATCAGGCCGATGACCGTCGTCCGCACGCCCAGCACATTGGCAAGGAAGAGCGGGATGAGATAAACGAGCATCTCGGAGGAGATGTCGGTCAGGAAGGAGGCGGCGGTCACCACCCAGACGTTGCGCGGCAGGCGTTTAATGTTTGGTTTGTTCGACATGTCACGGCAGCCTTATTATAGCGGGCTGGGTTTGTGATGCTTGAGCCAGCCCATGATGGGACTATCGTTCCAACTGGTCAGGAAGGGCATCAGCGAAACGATGGGCACAGCCAGCAGGCCGTCTTTCTCCAGGGCGGAATCGTGCAGCAGGAAACCGAAATCCTTCTTTTTTACCGAGAAGGTCGCCTCTCCCACCCGCTGGACATCCTTCCAGGCAATCCGCCTGGCCCTGGGAAAATCATAGAGGATGAGTTCATCGGGTGTGAAGACCAGCCTCGCCACGAAGACTTTATAGAAGGCCTCCAGCGAAAAGTAGAGCAGGGGCAGGCTGAGCAGGGCAAAGAACCACCAGGAGTTCCAGAATTTTTCCACGGCCATGTCGTAGCGCAGGACCGACTGGTAGGCGCAGGAGGCGCTGAAGACCAGGAAGATCAATCCCTGGACGACCTGGTAGCCGCGCCGTTTGAGGCGAAAATCCTGGGTTATGGGAGGTTGGGTCATGGGAGTTTCTCCTGGGAGGAAGTGTGGGGCGGGCCGCTCGGCCTGTCCCACCGGGGGTGCACCCGGCTATTATACTGAAAAGCAGGGCTAAAAACGGAGGGGATAACAATCGAGGAACATGGATGCCGCGACTAGCGCCTTTGTGGGGGAAAACAATCCGGAAAGAACCCTTATAATTAGGATGTCGATATTCCAACGGAGGAAACCATGACCACTCGATCGAAATTCGTACTCTTCTTTACCTTGTCAACCTGCCTGCTCCTGGCAGCCTGCAACTTTCCCCAATTTCTGGGGCCAGGGACAGGCAGCGAACCACCCACACTCGAAACGGAAACGCCCCCGCCGCCGGCCAATACCGACGGGGCGGAGGTGATCTACATCCCGGGCGGGACGTTCTGGATGGGCAGCGAGGAGGAAGACCTCGAGGCGGATGAGGATGAATTCCCCCGCCATCGGGTCACCCTGGGCGCCTACTATATCTATACTCATGAAGTCACCAACGGGATGTACCGCACTTGCGTGGCGGAAGGGTATTGCATCCCCGTTTTCGTCTACGAGGAAGGTCCGACCGTCCATTATGCCGACCCGGAATTCTCTGAGCACCCGGTGGTGGGCGTGGACTGGGTGATGGCGCAGGATTACTGCGAATGGGCCGGCGGCCGCCTGCCGACAGAAGCGGAATGGGAACTGGCCTCCCGCAGTACCGACAATTTCCTCTACCCCTGGGGGAACGAGATCCTCCCCGACTGCGACCATGTCAATATGCTCGGCTGCCTGGTGCCACCCGATACCGTCCCGGTGGGCTCGTTCGAATGGGGCAACAGCCCTTATGAAGTCTGGGACATGGCCGGGAATGTCTGGGAATGGGTATACGACTGGTACGATGAGGACTACTACACCCTTTCCCCGACCGTCAGCCCGTGGGGACCCTTCTCCTACGAGGACCCGGACAACCCGCTCAAAGTGGCGCGCGGCGGAGGTCTGTATTCCGCCCCAAGCCAGATGCGCAGTGCGGCGCGCGGCGCAGGGAATCCATACCGCGCCTTCGACGATGTCGGCTTCCGCTGCGTCCCGACCGGCGAGGTGGATATCCCGGAGGATTACACCCCCGCACTGGACCGGCACGAGCGGGTCCCACCCGACCCACTGGAAGGCGGCGGTGAGCCGTTCGAAGATCCCGATCCGGGGCCGCTATGGCTCATCGCATTGGAAGGTTTCGACATTTCCTGTCCCGACCTGGATGGGGAGATCCATTTTGCCATCCCGGCCCATTCCACGATAACGCCAATCACCTTTACGGTTTCGATTGCCGGCACGGCCTTCGATTGTTATTACGATGAATTGCTCGAACATATCGTCTGCAACGGTCTCCCACCGGCCGGGTATGATGCCATGCCGGGGACCATCCCGGTGGAAGTTTGCTACGAACATGCTCACGGGAGCGGCTGCATGACCGTCACCGCCACACGGCCGCTGGACTGCGGCGAGGCGTCAATCCCCAGGGAGACCAGTTACGACCTGGATTGCCCGGTGGATGGGGTTTTCACCATCAAGTTCTATTACACCCCGCCCATCACCTGGGATGTGATGCAGATGAACGGCGTCGACATCCCATGCTTGCCGTTCGGCGACGCTGAACTGCGCTGTACGCCGCCAGATGCGCCGCTCGGCGGCCACTACGAATTCTACCTGCATGGCTGGGGGGATGGCGGCGAGGAATTCCTCTGGACCCCCTCTGTTCCGGTGCGCGATGATTGCCCGGGCACAGCCATGTTCCTGCATGTCGCGCCCTTCTGCTTCGAGGACCACCCGACCGCCCAGGTGATGTTCGGCGACGGTTGGCCGCTCCTTCAGAATGTGACCACCGAGGGCACAGGACTGGACTGCATCGCCATGGCCCCCGGTGTCCTGGTCTGTGGCAACCTGCCCCAACCCGCCGGGACGGAGATCGAGGTGGTGGTCTGCTTCGAGGGGATAATGTGCAGCATACGCACCATCACGGTCCCGGCCTGCCCGGGTCCGACCCCACCGGGTTCCATCATCGAGCCGATGTGCTACCCGCCCGAGGATCCCGCGCCGGCCGCCAGCATCCATTACTGGCCGTTCAGTTCGCCATTGGTCTCAGCCTTGGCGGATGCCGCCGCCCTTTCCTGCTTCGACCTGGGCGGGGGCTGGAATATCTGTTCCGGCGTGACAGGCCCAGCCGGTGAGACCGTGACCATCACCGCCTGCCTGGAGGACGCCTCCTGCTTCTCGGGACCGATCGTCATCCCGGCCTGCACCGGTCCTTCCAATGACAGATGGATATTGCCAGTCTCGGGCTGCACCCTCGAGTGGGAAGCCTATTTCATCATCAATACCCACATGACAGACACGCTCCTGCCGGGCACATTCTTCGAATACAGCGCCACCGACGGCGAGGTGACCTATACCTGCGACCTGATGGATGCCGGGCGGATCGTCTGCTGGGGGTCACTCCCCACAGCCCCCGGCCCGCTGCACTTCTGCCTGCGGTTGGAGGGAGAAGCGGCCCCGACCTGCGTCGACTTCCCCGAATGGCCGGACCACGTGGCGCTCATCCCAGTCTGTGAAGAACCGCCGCCGGATGATGATGAACCTGAACCATCCTGCCGGGACTATACCGACTGGCGGATCTGCGAGGAACATAAAGAATGCTACTGGTCGAACAGTGGCTGCCTGCCAAGGCCATAGGAGATCCATTCCGGCCGGCAAATGAAGAACAGGAGGCTGTCCAACAGGGCAGCCTCCTGTTTATCCAACGGAATATCTATACCTTCGTAACGCAAGAAACAGGATTTTTATCTATTCCAAATGGCGGCTTTCATTGATACCATAACTTTTCACCGGTTCCGACCGTATGAGGAACCCTGATGAGGAAAAAATGCCAGATGTCAGTCAAAAGCAAGACCCGGCTGTTCCCATCCCGCCCCGCAGGGGCCCGCGCGGCGAAGTGACCATCCACGCCACCTGGTGCAAGGGCTGCCGCATCTGTGTCGAGTTCTGCCCGCCGAAAGCGCTGGCAATGGACGAGAACGAGAACCGCCCGCGCCTCGCCTTCCCGGAAAAATGCACCGCCTGCCATTTCTGCGACACGCATTGCCCGGACCTGGCGATCGTGGTCAGGAAACTGGAGTAGGAGGCGATATGGCTGTCAAACTGATGCAAGGCAACGAAGCCATCGCCCTGGGTGCGCTTGCCGCCGGGTGCCGCTTTTATGCTGGTTACCCCATCACCCCTTCCACCGAAGTGGCGGAGGCGCTGTCGCGTGAACTGCCAAAAGTGGGCGGCAGGTTCATCCAAATGGAGGATGAAATCGCCAGCATGGCCGCCATCATCGGCGCTCGTGTCGGCGGGCTCAAATCCATGACCGCCACCAGCGGGCCCGGGTTCTCGCTGATGCAGGAGAACATCGGCTACGCCGCCATGGCCGAAATCCCCTGCGTGATCGTGAATGTGCAGCGTCTCGGACCGTCCACCGGCCAGCCCACCGCCGCCTCGCAGGGCGACGTGATGCAGTCCCGCTGGGGCACGCACGGCGACCATCCCATCATCGCCCTCAGCCCGGTCTCGGTGCGCCAGTCGTTCGACCTGGCAGTGAAAGCCTTCGATTTCTCCGAGCGTTTCCGCACCCCGGTCATCCTGCTGACGGACGAGATCATCGGTCACATGCGCGAACCGGTCGAACTGCCGGATTTCGCGAAAGTGGGAACATACGAGCAACGCGTGACCGATAAACCGGCCGATTACAAGGCCTTCCGTAACGCGGCGGAAGGCGTCCCGCCGATGGCGGCATTCGGGACCGGCTACCGCTACCACATCACCGGCCTGTTCCACGACGAGGTCGGTTTCCCCACCCAGCGGCTGGACGAGATCGATCCCTGGCTGGAGCGCGTCAACACCAAGATGGAAAATCACATGAACGAGATCGCGCTCTTCGAGGAGGATTACGAAAAGGGCGCGCGGGTCGCCGTCCTTTCCTACGGCTGCTCAGCGCGCACGGCGCGCCACGCCTTGAAACTGGCACGGGCGCAGGGGAAGCAAGTGGACCTGCTGACCCTGTTCACGATCTGGCCATTCCCCGAAAAACAGGTCGAAGAACTGGGCGAGCGCGTGGAGCGCATCATCGTCCCGGAGATGAACCTCGGCCAACTGGCGCTCGAGGTGGAAAGGATCGTCGGACGGAAGAAAGTGCGGCGCGTCGGTCTGGCCAACGGCGAGATGGTCACGCCGCAGATGGTGCTGGATGCGATGGAAGGATAACCATATGAGTCAACAACACATCCTCGACGCCGCAACCCTGGAGCAGCACGAAGCGCTCATCCCGCCGTCTGGCTGGTTCGAACAGAGCGAGACTCTCCAGAAACTGCGCAAGAACAAGAAATTCCCCACCATCTGGTGCCCCGGCTGCGGCATCGGCGTGGTGATGGGCGCTTTGATCCGCGCCATCGACCACCTCGGCTTGAAGAACGACGATGTGGCGTTGGTGGCGGGCATCGGCTGCACGGCGCGCATGCCGGTCTACATGGACTTCAACACCCTGCATACCACCCACGGCCGCGCCCTGGCCTTCGCCACCGGCCTCAAGATCGCCCGTCCCGACATGAAGGTCATTGCCATCATGGGCGACGGCGACGCCCTGGCCATCGGCGGCAACCACTTCATCCACGCTGCCCGGCGCAACCTGGGCATCACGGCCCTGGTGGTGAACAATTCCATTTACGGCATGACCGGCGGACAGTACAGCCCGACCACGCCGCTCGGTGGGAAGGCCACCACCGCGCCCTACGGAAATGTGGAACCGCCCTTCCCGGTCTGCGACCTGGCGGCTGCCGCCGGGGCCACCTACGTTGCCCGATCCACCGTCTACCATGCCCTCGAACTGGATAAATTCCTGGCCGAGGCCATCGCCAAGGACGGATTCAGCCTGGTGGAGGCGGTCTCGTATTGTCACACCACCTACGGGCGGCTCAATAAACTGGGCGCTGCCGCTGACATGATGCGCGCCCTCAAGGATAACAGCCTCTCGAAGAGCGCCTACGACGCCCTGACCCCCGGGCAGCAGGCGGAGAATACGAAAATCGTGCGCGGCAAGTTCGTGGACAAGGACCGCCCGCAATATACGGCGATCTATGCCAACCTGGTCACGCGGGTGCAGGGAGGTGAGAAATGACCGGAAAACTGGCGAAAAGGGTCGAGGTCCGGCTGGCAGGCGAGGGCGGGCAGGGCATGATCCTGGCCGGCATCATCCTGGCCGAAGCCGCCATCCTCGATGGCAAGAACGCCGTCCAGACGCAATCATACGGACCGGAGGCGCGCGGCGGGGCGAGCAAGGCCGAGGTTGTCATCTCGCCCGGCGAGATCGACCATCCCGAAGTATTGCAGGCGGACGTGGTGGTGGCCCTCAGCCAGGAGGCTTTCAAGAAATTCGCCGCCAGCCTCAAGCCGGGCGGCCTGCTGATCGTGGACGAGGAAAAAGTGGAGTCGAACGCCTCCCCGCAAGCCATCCGCCTGCCAATCACCAGGCTGGCGCTCGAGACCACCGGCAAGGTCATCACGGCCAACACGGTGGCGTTGGGCGCGCTGGTCGAACTGACCGGCATGGTGTCGAAGGAGGCCATTGGGAAGGCCGTCACTGCCCGCGCCCCGCGCGGCACGGAGGATATGAACCGCCGGGCTTTACAAGCCGGGTTCGAGGCCGCCGCCGGAAAAGGCGGGGTTTGACCGACTAGTGTTGGATGGAGGCGGGGCGGGCTGTCCGGTCCGCCCCTTTTTTACAGGCAGCGGGGGAGTCAGGCTGTTTCCCGGCGTGCCAGGTCGAGAGTCTCGACCGCATTCCGCAAATGGGGGATGACGATGCTCCCTCCGACCACCAGCGCCACGTTGAATGCTTCGTGGAGTTCCGCATCCGTCCAGCCGTATTCCACACATTGCAGGATGTGGTAATCGATGCAGTCGTTGC
>Ga0194126_10007242_pt1 | contig 15521 bp, 13 predicted proteins | sample TA2KigC150mmetaG_FD_148641 | JGI IMG/M metagenome (GOLD analysis project Ga0194126, IMG submission 148641) | Freshwater microbial communities from Lake Tanganyika, Tanzania - TA2015035 Kigoma Deep Cast 150m | ecosystem: Environmental > Aquatic > Freshwater > Lake | place: Tanzania: Lake... | reverse complement strand
TTTTAAGCCTTCTGGAGACGCTCTCTAATTCGCCTATGAGCTTGGCTAGCTTTCTAGCTTCAGGTGTTAGCCTTCGTAGTGTCTTTTTACGATATGCCATAACTTACCTTCCTTTCCTTTATTCTGAAGGCAAGCTTCTGGCTCTGGCTTTGCCTGTTTGGTCTATTCGGTTATTAAGGTGCTAAAACTGTTAGCCTTACGATAGCTTTGTTTCAGCTTCATTGTTTCATAAAATGTCCTTTGATTAAATATGTGGAACATATACATTCCACTTCCCTCCCCCTTAATCCTCGTTTAGGCTGCTTTTAAGCTGAGGATGGGACCAAGGATAAGCCCATTTAGTCCATGGCGACATGGGAGCGTTGATGCAGTGAAGCTGCTGAGGTAGCCCGGCACTCTAGTTTACAATAGCTGACGCTCTGAGAGGCAAAAATAAGCGGTCAAAATTGGTGGGGATAGGAGAAAGCTATTGTCCGATGCTATAAAAACGCCGCCCTGTCAATTCAGGAAAGCATGGAAGCGAAGATATTGGGACCCCTCAACTCTTACGGTATTTCTTCGCCAGATTGGCCACCTTGTCTGCGTTCACTGTTTTCTGTCTAAACTATTGCGAAGTGAACTCAGGGTAAAAAGTCAGATGCAGTCGGTACCACTCATGCTCTGGAGCTTCTATCCTTTTGCTGTCAGCCAACAGTCGCGGCAGGACAGCGGACAGTGATATGTGATTCCCCGGATGTATGACTCGCCATCTCTGCCAGTTTGGCAGCTTACAGGATATTCGCTCCATGTAATATCTGGTTCTTTCCTATGCTAGCCATCGGCAACAATCCTCTTTAGACATGCAGTTCTTCACCCTGGGCAAACATATCCTTGGCTTAGAGCCTGAGGAATTGACATCTATTTCTTTCTCTTACGTTTCCTGTTATCCCAAAGTTTGGCAAACCATTTCTGCTGTTCTTCGCCAGATATTTTCCTATACCTCATCGTCGTTGTTATGCTCTGGTGACCGAGATGTTCTTGGAGCAGCCTGAGACCATCCCCAGAGTCATCTATCTGAACAGCATGGACAGCAAAAGCATCTCGAAGTCGATGAGGACTGATATTGTGCACTCTGCCAGTCTCGGGATTGATTAGCTCGGGCAGATTCGCCCTCTTAGCACATTCAGTTATTATTTGCCAGGCTCGATGTCTATTGAAACCAAAAATAAGCTGTTTATCATCAGTAGTTACTGTGTCTGAGCACTTATTAATGTAAATTCTTAGCATCTTAAGTGTGCCATCATCAATTGGCAACATTCTCATTCGGCAATGCTGTTTTTCTTTCGCTAAAGCCTCACCTATTTTGTTACCACATTTCGGGCAGAAGATGTCGCTTTTAGCCAATCTGACATTACAGTTGAGGCAGGCAAGGTGGATTCGTGATTTCAGGTGCTGAATAGTCACCGTGCATCTAATAAAATCTATGCTCTTCACATCCAAAGCCAAAGCCTCAGAAATGCGACAACCTAGCCTTGCCAAAAGCCTGATTAGAAGTTTGTCTCTCAAGCAAGTTGCCGCATTCTCAAGTAGTTCAATTTCCTCCGTCGTTATATAAGTTTTCATTTCGCACCAGATATGTCCTTACCTCTTATATTGATGCTAAAATATTGGCGCGGGAACAAGGCGCCAGAGAAGGCGGGTCCGCATCCTCCTTTCTTTGTTATTCGCCTGGTTCCCGCAAGTCAGATAAATTTGGTTTTCTCGGTCTACCTCCTTTTCTGCCCCACTCTCGGGCCATGTTTGGGTATTTGGCTCTTAGAGCCTTTTGTCCCTCTGAGCCAATTTGGGCAAACCAGGATTTGCCTCGCGTTGTCAAAACAGTCAATCCCCCCTTGCGCCCAGCTTCTACTACCGTGATACATCTCTCACTTGACTTGTTATCACCAAATTTCATGTTTCTCCGGTTCCCCATTCTTCTATAGTTTAAGGGAACAAATTCGCGTCATTTTGTTCCCCTCCTGAGAAAAAAAGAAAAGGTGGGCTATAAAATAACCCACCTTTTCAGTCGTAGTAGTAGCGGTTGCTATCGGTTAGGGATTACCAGAAGTTTCCTCCTACTTAAAAATCCTGCGAAACATTTCTGAGAGGACTTCTTCGTAAGATCGAAATTTCTTTGCGGCACGCCTAACTCGCACTTGATGTTTCTTCGTGTATTCAGAACCCAAGGAAGGGAACAAAGAGGCGAGGACACGTCGGTTTTCTTCCCATGTAGCTTGACCCTTTGATATCTGATAACCAAAGTAGGCAGCAGCCCCTATGAACTCACGAATGTTTTGTTTTGAAGCAAGTTCTTCTGGCAAAAGCAGATTCGCACGTACAAAATGTTCCAATTGGCGCAGAAGAGGGTCATCCTTTCTTTGCTTGACAGGTCGGAATTGCCACGACTCTGGTGGCGATAGTTCCGGACAAATGAGATATAGCGACATCTCGGGTACATTGTCAACGCCGAGTCGGGAACAAAGGCGTGCTGCAATAAGTTTAGCCGCCGTAAGCAAATCAAGGAATCCAGCACGGTTACCTGGATAGCTAAGATATGCCAGCAAAGGTCCTTGTGACCCTATTGTTTGGCGGAAGTATTGTTCCCGCTTTTCTTGTTCGTCAATATCAAGAACCTTGTTTTGAAATGGCTCCAAAGTCCAAAGATAGGTGGTGAAACAAGCCCAGTAGGCATTAAATAACCTGTCGAAGGTCACTTGGCGAGACAATCCAGTCTCTGGTATTTGAAATGTTCGCCGCGCCAACCTGACAGACTCCTGAAATTGAGAGCCATGAATTTTTCGTATGAGTTCTTGTCGCACGTCGCTGTAGCGTCGCCGGCTTTCTGCTCTTTCCTTCTTACCACGGCGACCACAGAAGGGGCACCTCTCATTTCTGAACAGGTCATTACCATCCTCGCACCCGCGACAATCAGGAATAAAATCGCCCATCGTAATCTCGCTACTTTAGTCCAAGGGCATCCGCTGGGCTAGCCTTAGTGTGGGCTTCAAGGGCATCTTCCATACCTAAAGTTGCCACGTAACGTCTCACCATTTCCAGAGAATTGTGTCCCAACAGATATTGTAAATTAAAAGGATTTCGGTCTGCCCTTAGAAAACTTAGGGCAAATGTGTGGCGAAACCTGTGGACGCAGCCTGCTTCGTCAATAATGCCAGCCCGCCTTTTGAGCCTATCTATTGCCGATTGGATTCCTGAACTTCGTAATGGACTCCGTTCTTCTGAAAGCCAAAGGTTTTGCTGGTTATCCTCACCACGGCACATTAGATAACACCATAAAGCCTTCTGAGCAGCTTTACCTATGCGTACCACTCTTTCCTTAGCCCCCTTGCCTACAACCTTAATCCAGCCTCTTTCTGCATCTATGTCCTGGAGTTTGATGCTAGCCAACTCTGATAGTCTCAGTCCGCTATCTAGAAGCATAAGAATTATCGCCTTATTTCGGCTGCCAAGGAATTTAGCATTACGCTGGAAGTCATTATCGCAGACTTGAAGCATCCTTCTAATCTGATCGGGAGAATAAGGTTGTATGACTTTGTCTTTTGCCTTGGCTACCTTAACTCTAGTAAGAGGACTCCCTGACAGGAAACCTTCCTTAACTATCCAGTTAAAGAAAGCGCGAAGAGCACTGTAATAATGATGCACTGTCTTTGACGACGCTTTGCGCGAGGATGATTCTGCCCCATTCCCTTCTCTTGACCAGCGATTAATCTCTGTACCTACATACCCTAGGAACTCTCTGATATGCCACTCGTCGAGAAGCCTGGTGTCATCTGGCCAGCCCTCCTTTTCAGCATACCATAGGAAGCGCTTCAGAATGCCCCGGTAGTATTCTACTGTGTGGGGGCTTGATCCCTCGGTCTGATGAGTAAGAAGGTAACCCTTTACCAGGGACTTGAGGGATGTCCCTGGTCTCGCCTCGGATTTGATTGTTTCGACCATTATTCATTTTGCGGACCCGCCCTGTAAAAAGACCATGAGGTCTAATTCATATCTACACATATTTAGCCCTTTTGAGGAGCCATGAGGTCTAAGCCTCTTATTCCATATCTATGGTCGGGGTGAGAGGATTTGAACCTCCGACCTCATGGTCCCAAACCATGCGCGCTAGCCACTGCGCTACACCCCGCAACAAAAAGTATAGTTTAACTAATCTGGTGGAGTCAAGAAATCAGAGGGGGTAGTTCCCAAATTTTAAAGTCTATTTGCAAGTAGGGCAGATGTCGAAGAAATCCTCAGGAAGCCCCCACTTTGTTCTGATGTATTCTAATTGTTTTTCCGGTGCCCAATAATCCCCGCAGACCCTACATTTTTTGAGCTTAAATTCCACTTTCCAGTTGTGGATTATCCTAATGTCGCCTCTGTCTTCCATTTTTATAGCGCCGGTGGGACAGATATAATAGCAAGAACCACAGCCGATGCAAGCTAGAGCCGACTCAAGAAAGGGAGAGGCGGGTTCTTTGGTTATGCCTCGATTTACCAAGCTGATAGCACTGACACCAACAACTTGCTCGCAGGCTCTAACACACAATCCGCACACAATACAGTCGTTATCTTCCAGATACTCGGATTTAAAAGAAGGTTGCTCAACGCCCATGTGCGAAGCTAATTCACGTATCACACTGTTCTTAGAGCACCGTGCCAGAAGCAGTTCTAATATCATTTTGCGATTGCTTATCACTCTGGGTGAGCCAGTTTTAACTTCCAATCCTTCTTCCACCGGATAAAGGCAAGAGGTGACTATTCTGGAACGTCCACCCCTGGAAATCTCCACGATACAAAGCCTACAGGCACCATATGGCTCTATAGCTTCATGGTGGCACAAGGTAGGTATATCAATCCCATTTTCCCTTGCTACCTGAAGTATTGTTTGACCTTTTTCAGCCTTAAATTCACGGCCATCAATTTTGAAAGTTATCATTCTACTCTTTACCTATAGCTTCTAATTTGCAGACATCGTAGCAAGCTCCACACTTGATACATTTTGACTCATCCAGAACAACTGGTTTTTTCTTTCCCATAAAAGTTATAGCCACTTCCGGACAGGCTTTGACACAGAGACCACAGCCCGGACATTTTTCTTCTATTATGTAATAGTGGATTAAAGCTTTGCAGACGCCGGCTGGGCATCTCCTTTCCTTTATGTGGGCTTCGTACTCATCTTTGAAATAGCGGATAGTGGTAATAACAGGATTTGGTGCTGTGGCGCCCAAGGCGCAGAGAGAGCTATCAATTAGAGTGGCTGAAAGCCGTTCTAAAAGGCCGATGTCTTCTTCATTGCCTTTACCCTCAGTGATATCATCCAGAATTTGTCGCATTCGCTTTATCCCCTCACGACATGGTACGCATTTACCGCAAGATTCCTCTTCGAGGAAAGTGAGGAAGTATTTGGCGATATCTACCATACATGTAGTCTCATCCATGACAATCATGCCACCCGAACCCATCATCGACCCAGCTTTAGTCAGCTCGTCAAAATCCACTGGCAGGTCAAGCAGGCTTTCAGGTAGACAGCCACCTGAAGGGCCACCAGTTTGCACTGCCTTGAACTTTTTCCCGTCTCGAATGCCACCACCAATATCATAAATGATTTCCCTTAAGGTTATACCCATTGGCACTTCCACCAAGCCCGTGTTATTAATCTTACCTACCAGGGAAAATATCTTTGTTCCCTTGCTGCCGTCAGTACCTAATGTGCGATACCAGTCAGCACCTTTGTTGATTATTACGGGCACATTAGACCAGGTTTCGACATTGTTCAGATTGCTGGGTCTATCCCACAGGCCTTTTTCTACCGTGTGAACATATTTAGCTCTTGGTTCTCCAACCCGGCCTTCAAGGGATGCCATCAGTGCCGTAGACTCGCCGCAGACAAAGGCGCCTCCACCTCTAGTTATGCGGACATTAAAATTGAAACCTGAGCCTAATATATTACCACCTAAAAGCCCTAGCTCCTGTGCTTGGTTCAGAGCCGCTGTCATGTTGGCCAGGGCCAGAGGGTATTCGTTTCGGACGTAGATGTAGCCTTGTCGAGCACCGATGGCGTAAGCACCGATGATTAGACCTTCAAGTACACTGTGCGGATTACCTGAAAGGAGACCTTCATTAGCGTAAGCTCCAGGGTCGCCTTCGTCAGCATTTACAATAACATACTTGATATCTCCTGGAGCCTTACGGCAAGAATCCCACTTTGCTCCGGTAGGGAAGCCTGCACCACCACGCCCCCTCAAGCCAGAGCGTTTGATTTCTTCGATTATTTGTTCCGGAGTTATCTCGAAGAGGGCTTTAGCCAAGGCTGAGTAGCCACCTGTAGAGATATAGTCTTCAATAGCGGTCGGGGTTATTTCAATGTTATTACCGAGAATAAGCCTCTCTTGCTTCTGATAGAATGGCACTGCAGACTGCTGCACAATTTTTTTGCCCGCAATAGGGTCAGTATAAAGTAATCTGTCAATAACATTGCCCTTAATAATCGTCTCATCTAGTATCTCAGGCACATCTTCTGATTTCACTTGCTGGTAAAAGATATCGCCAGGTTCTATAAGTACAATGGGTCCTCTTTCACAAAGACCATGGCAGCCTGTAGCCTTCAGGCTTACTTTATCTTTAAGCCCTCGTTTCACAAGCTCAGATTCAAAAGCTTCGATAACTTTTACACAACCGTAAGGGTGACAAGCTGTGCCGTTACATATAGCAATCCTTGGTTTGTTCGACTGCTGTTTATTTACTAGCTCTTTTCGCAGAGCTTCTAGGTCTTGTTTTGAACAGAGCTTGTTTGACATTTCGTCTGTTATCAATCACTCAAATTTGGTTAATAAGTTATCAACTTTATCTGTGCTCATCTCTCCAAAATATTCCCCGTCTACTTTCACAGCTGGCCCCACAGCACAACACCCCATACAGTTAACTGTCTGCAAAGTGAATTTGTGGTCTTTGGTAGTTCCGCCACGCTTGATGGAAAGACATCTTTCCATAATTTCCAGCACCCTGATAGCACCTCTGACATGGCAGGCAGTGCCCAAGCAAACATTTATTAAATGCTTACCTCTGGGTTCAAAGCTGAAAGCCTTGAAGAAGGTAGCCATGTTATAAACTTGGCTTACAGGGATAGCCATAGTTTCACTTACCTGAATCAGAGCTTCCTTGGGGAGGTAATAGTATTCAGCCTGTATATCCTGAAGTATGGAAACGAGTTGACCTCTATCCCCGTTATATTTGTTTATAATAGCGCTAACCTTTTCATCCATGGTCAGTAATTATTGCGGGTAGCCTTTTCCTTAAGTTTGGTATACTCATCGGTCACCCTTGCCTGAATTTGAGCTACTACTTCTTTTGTAAGATGGCGGAATCTTCCTTGTAACTTAAAGTAATCATCCACAGGTCGTAGCTGACGAAAATCGAAATTCAGAGTGTATCTGCTTTCTTCTATTTCATAGAGTGGGAAAATACCTGTTTCCACTGCCAATCGCCCTGCCCTAATAGTTAAATCTGAAGGTAGACGCCAGCCAGTAGGGCAAACAGACAATATATGGATATAAGATGGGCCTTCGACTTTCATGGCTTTACTGATTTTATTCATAAGGTCAAAAGGATAACTAGGGCAAGCAGTAACCACGTAGGGTATGTCATGAGCGGCTGCAATAGCTGGCATGTTTTTCTTCCAGGTGGTCTGTCCAATGCTGACCTTGCCTGCGGGTGCAGTGGTAGTTGAAGCACCGAAAGGAGTGGCACTGGAACGCTGAATACCGGTATTCATGTAAGCCTCGTTATCTAAGCAAATGTATATGAAGTTATGTCCCCTCTCCAAGGCACCTGATAAGGCCTGGATACCAATATCAGCAGTAGCACCGTCTCCACCCATGGCCACCACCTTAGTTTTCTTAGAATATTTCCCCTTGCGTCTCAAGACTTTAATACCAGCTTCCACACCTGAAGCCACAGCAGCAGTATTCTCAAACAGAGTGTGAATCCAAGGCACTTCCCAGGAAGTCCAGGGGAGGGGAGAGGAGACAATCTCCATGCAACCAGTGGCGTTAACAACGATCACATTCCTCCCTAAAGCCTTGCACACAAGCCTCACTGCCAAGGCTTCACCACAGCCCATGCAGGCACGATGCCCTGGAGCAAAGTATTCCTTCGTCGTTACTAATCGTGGGACATATATAGCTAGACTTTCCACTACTCTCTCACTCCAATCATCTCAAATTCATGAAGTTTCCCATTCTTTGCCTTATCTATACCGTGCTGAATCAATGCCTCAAAAGCTTCAGCAGAGACATCCCTGCCGCCAAGGCCACCTACAAAACCAACAATCTTTAGCTTAGGCCTCAACGGATAGAGCGTCGCTTGGATCTCAGAACAGACCGGTGCAGGACCACCGAACGAAAGAGAGCGATCCAGGACGATAAGTAATTTGGCTTTGCCTACCGCTTGGCGTAGTTCATCAAAGGGGAAGGGGCGCCATAGACGCAATCTTACCAGCCCTATCTTTTGACCTTCCGCTTGCATTTTGTCTATCGCTATCATAGCTGTTTCGCTGAAGCTTCCCATGCACAGTAATAGAACTTCAGCATCTTCTGTTTTATAAGTTTCCACCGGTAAATAATGCCGCCTGGTAAGCTCACCAAACTTTCGCCAGACATCTAGAATCACCCTCTTAGAATCTCTCAAGGCAACATCTTGTGCTTTCTTAGCCTCTGTGTATATAAAAGGAGGACCGAAAGCGCCTAAGCTCACGGGCCTATCAGGGTCAAGTGCATAGGGATGATGATATTCAGGGAGAAAGTTATCTACCTCATCTTGTTCAGCTAGATACAAGGGCTCAATCACATGAGATAGATGAAAGCCGTCGATATGTATCATCGTAGGGAACAGAACCGTCGGTTCTTCGGCAATACGAAAAGCACATATAACCAAATCAAAAGCCTGCTGTGCATTTTCGGCGAAAATCTGAACCCAGCCACAATCCCGAGTCGCCATAACATCAGAATGGTCTCCCCAGACACTTAGCGGCCCAGAGAGCCCTCTATTGGCTACTGCCATAACTATAGGCAAGCGCAGCGACGAAGCCACGAAAAGCACTTCATGCATCAATTCCAGCCCTTGACCAGCAGTAGCAGTGAAAGTACGGGCGCCTACAGCTGAAGTACCCAGACAAGCGCTCATCGCTGAATGCTCAGATTCTACTGGTATATACTCAGCGTCCAGCTCCCCATTAGCTACCATTTCAGCCAACCTCTCGACTATGTGGGTTTGCGGCGTGATAGGGTAGGCAGCTACCGCATCAACACGAGCTAATCTAGCAGCCTCTGCTATGGCAAAGGAGCCTTCCATACCCACTCGTTTTGTTGCCATCGCTATTCTTCCTCAATCATCGTTATAGCTTCCGTCCAACATTCGCGAGCACAAATACCACAACCCTTGCAGTAATATAAATTGGCTTCAAAGTAGCCTTCTTCATTTTGCTTAACGCAGCCCTCGGGACAAAACAGAGAACAAATACCACATTTGATGCACTTCTGATGGTTCCACGCAGGATGCTGTGATTTCCAGTCACCAGTACGATACTGCTTGGCGTTACCAGCCTCGGCGACAACACAGCCAATGGGTAGTTCGCGCCATTTAAGTAAAGGTTCTGCCTGAAATGCTGCCTCAAATGCCTTTTGCTTTCTTTGTCCAATGGCACCTAGTTCAGCAACTACAGTAGCGTTATAAGCTCTAGTACAGGAATCAATATTGTTCTTGGCTCTAGCCCCAAAACGTTCCTGAATCGGCTCATGCAGAGATTCCAAACTGACTATGCTGGTAGCTTTTATTAGGGCACCAAGCATGGTTGTATTAACTATCGAAACCCCAAGTATCTCACGTGCGATAGCAGTAGCATTGACTACTGCTAATTTCCATGAGCCAACAAGTTCGGACTTTATATTATCTGCCGATTTGGAGCTATTTATGACCAATGTGCCATCCGGCTTAAGTCCTGAGGTAACATCTGTTATAGAAAGAAGACCGGGATCCAAAACTACGACGATATCAGGGGCTGTAACTGCTGCCCTAATTCTAATGGGATTATCTATGCTTATGCGGTTAAAGGCTAATACAGGTGCCCCTCTTCTTTCCGGTCCAAAGCTGGGAAGAGCCTGAGCGAACTTGCCTTCGGCTATGGCTGCCAGCGCTAATAGCTCAGCAGATGTTACCGCTCCCTGCCCACCCCTCCCATGCCAGCGGATTTCGATTGTTTCGTCTTTTCTCACCAATCTACTGAATTTCCTCAAAGCGCCCCTGGAGGGACTCGAACCCTCGCACCCGGCTCCGGAGGCCGGCGCTCTATCCCCTGAGCTACAGGGGCTTTGGTTATTGTAAATCCTAGCCCTCCAGTTTGGCAACTTATTCAGTATAGGCAATCCACACCACAGGGTGAACGTCCAAAATGCCTATTCGTCTTGATGAGAAGGCTTGTCCGTTTCTGTGACTGGTTCCAACTGCATCTTGAAGAAGGGCCTGAGCATTGCAGGTGTTATAAGCGTTGTTATTAGACTAACAGCAACTGCCGCACCAAATAGGTCCCGGCTTATGGCCCCGGCTAAAAGTCCTGCCCCCGCAATAATCAGTCCCACCTCCCCTCTCGGTACCATCCCTATACCAACTATCATGCTCTCAGCATGAGACAGTTTGCCAAAAAATCGAGCTGGAATATAACACCCAACAGCCTTACCAAGCACAGCCGCTACTATGAGGATTATTGCTAGTATAGCTCCACCCCAAAACAGTCGCGTATCAACCTGCATACCTAAATAACAAAAGAAGAAAGGCGCCAGGAATAGCATTACTGGCCTTGTCTTATCCAGGATATCTTCTCTCTCATCGGTTGCGGCGAACATGAGTCCAGCCACATAAGCCCCTACCACAGGATGCAAATCAACCAGTGTAACCAAATAAGCTATTATAAAACCGATGATAAGCGCAAAAATAGGGATTGTGCCTGATTTTTTGAAAGGATTAAGAAGAAAACGTGATATATATTTATTGAGTTTGACACCGATGATTAATAAGGCGAACCAAACAGCAAAACCAATTGCTAGTATTTTAAGGGCATCTAAACTGATATAAGCCATGTTTATCTCACCGCCAGCTTTTACTGCAGAGCTTATTCCAACGACAATTGATAGAATAACTATGCCAATTATATCGTCAATCACAGCTCCAACCAGTATAGTTGTCCCTGCCCGCGTCTGAAGTGTGCCCATCTCCAGCAATATTCTTACTGTAATCCCAATGCTAGTAGCCGTTAGCGCAGCTCCTATGAAAAGCCAGCCAGCTATTCCCGCTCCAGGGGCTAGCCACATGGTGACGAAATAGCCAAAGGTAAAGGGAAGAATAACGCCACCTATAGCTACTAGGGCACCTGTTAGTCCCTGTTTCAGGAAAGCCCCGACATCAGTTTCCACTCCGGCAACAAAAAGCAAGGCAATGACAGCGATTTCCGAGATAACCTCCATCACATTGAATTCATGGAGGCCAAAGGCACCGTGGACAGTAGCAAAATTCAGGATTATCGGGTCGTGGATAAGCCCTCCTAGTGCAAAAGGTGAGATAATAATTCCAGCTACGAGTTCGCCTAAAACCGGCGGTTGCTTCAAATAACGCTCAAACAACTCTCCACCTATCCTCGCAGCGAGGAGAATCAAGCCAAAGGTGAGAATGAATTTAAAATATACTTCGATTTCCATCAGGTTTTCTTGTCCTCAAGTGAATCGATTAGTACGTCGAAATAGCTTACCTCTCCTATTACCTTCATATCCTTGTCCACTACAGGCAGTTCATAGAAACCATGGTCTAGCATGGTATTGATTGCTTCTTCCACTCCGTCGTTAACATGGACACTAACCGGAGCGCTCATTATGTCCTTGGCATATTTTGAGGCAAGAAGATGCAAAACCTCGGGACCGGCAAAAAAGCGTCCCCTGATACCGCCAAATTTACGTACCTCAAATGCCTCCAAAATGTCCCTCGGAGTAAGCAAACCCCTTAGTTTATCCTGTTTATCGACAACACAGGCGATTGTAGTTTTCCTACTGGCAGCTATTTTTCTTACTGCTTCGTATATTGTCTCGTCTTCTGAGACTTTGTCAAACTCAGTTGTCATTAAATCCCTTATCAGCTTTGCCATAGCTACCCCTTACTTCAAAAGTGATGCACAAGTGGTATAGTTTAACAGATTCACCATGATGATTGCCATCGTCGACCGAATTCTAATGTCATTGTGATTTTGTTGGGTGTACCGATACTAGTTTTGTGGGTGCTGTTTTTAGCCAGTGGAGGCCGCAACCACACCTTTGGGTCTCAGCCATGAGTTGATAAGCTTGTAGACTTCAGCAACGATAAAGATAGTCGAGGCCGAAAGTATGGCTATAAGCCAATCTGCCAAGGTTAAAGGATAGGTATTAAATGGGCCTTGTAGAATGGGCAGGTACACTACCAAGCTAAGCATTATGCATTCCCAACCTATTGCTAACAATAACCACCTGTTAGCAAATGGCCCAATCTTGAACAAAGAGTGTTCCAGTGAACGGCAGTTAAAGGCATTGAAGAACTGGACCAGGATTAGAGTGACGAAGCACATACTCTGAGCTTCAAGGTGGTCTTTACCCGAATTCCATGCCCAGAGAAAGACTGCTAAAGCCACTAAAGCTGTCCACACCCCAGCCCAAGTTAAATACCTAAGCACAGGAGCTAAAAAAATAGTCTGTCGGCGGGGACGCGGCTTGTGCCTCATAATATCCGGGTCAGGTTGGTCAACAGACAAAGCTATAGCCGGCAAACCATCAGTAGCCAAGTTGACATATAGGATTTGAATAGCAATCAGGGGTATAACCCCAGCCGGTAATCCTAGAAGTGGACCAAAAAGAATAGCTGTTGCCATAAGCAATATTTCACCCAAATTGCAGGAAAGGAGATAGACCAGGTACTTTTTAATGTTATTGAAAATGCCTCTCCCTTCTTCAACAGCAGCTACAATTGAGGCGAAGTTGTCATCAGTCAGCACCATGTCAGCCGCTTCCTTGGTGACATCAGTTCCCGTAATACCCATAGCCACACCGATGTCAGCTTTCTTAAGTGCCGGAGCGTCGTTCACTCCATCACCCGTCATAGCTACCACATGCCCCTTCTGGGCTAAAGCCTCTACCACGCGGAGTTTGTGAACTGGAGAAACCCTGGCATAGACCTCTATTTTCTCCACCAATGCCTCAAATTCCTCGTTGCTTAAGCTATCGATTTCGGCACCACTAAGGGCCATGCCCTCTTTAAGTATTCCCAATTCTTTGGCGATGGCAACTGCAGTCAATTTATGGTCACCGGTTATCATTACTGACTTGATACCTGCTTGGTTGCAGAGCCTTACAGCTTGTTTTATTTCTTCTCGAGGCGGGTCAATCATACCAGCAAGCCCAACGAATACCATGTCCTGCTCTATAGTTTCAGGCACATTTTCGGTATCAGGAAGTCGTCTGTAAGCTACACCCAAAACACGGAGAGCATCGCCTGCCATTTCATGAGATATGGACAGAATCTTGTTCTTGTCATCATCGGTTAATTTTGCTTCCTGCCTATTCTGGTAAATGTGGCTACAGGAACTTAAGATTATCTCAGGTGCCCCCTTGGAATAGACAATCTTGCCTTGTGGTGTTTGATGGACAGTAGTCATCCTCTTCGTCTCAGAAGAGAAAGGAATCTCGTGGATGCGAGGAAATTGGCTTTGAAGTTTCTCTTGCCACAAACTGGCCTTAGCTGCGGTGACCACCAAAGCACCCTCAGTAGGGTCGCCTTTAATACCCCAGATGCCATTGACAGAGGCAAGAGATGTGTCATTACACAGGCTACCTATCTGGAGCAGCCTTTGTAAGGCAGAGTCTTCTTCGGGGTTTAGAGCTTTGCCGCTAAAATGAAACTCACCTTTAGGTTCATAGCCGACACCGGCAACATCAATGAGCTTACCATCTGCATAGATACGGCGAACCGTCATCTGGTCCTGGGTTAGCGTGCCCGTCTTATCTGAACAAATAAATGTGGTGCAACCCAAGGTCTCCACCGCCGGCAGCTTCCTTATCAGAGCATGGCGTCGTACCATTCTCTGAACGCCAAGAGCCAGCGAGATGGTAACCACCGCAGGTAAGGCTTCAGGAACAGCAGCCACAGCCAAACTCACACCCCAGATAAGCATTTCCAGGATTTCATGGCCTCTCAGAACACCAATTCCAGCCAGAATGAAGCATAGGGCTAAGGCACCGATAGCAATCCACTTTCCCAACTGGTCAAGGTTAATCTGGAGGGGTGTCTGCTCCTTCTCAACTTCTTGCAGCATGGTAGCAATCTTGCCAAATTCTGTAGCCATGCCGGTAGCAGTGACAACGGCCGTTCCCCTGCCATAAACAGCTGCCGTCCCCGCAAAGACCATGTTTTTTCTTTCACCAACGCTCACCTCTCCATCCAACACGTTAGCAGTCTTCTCCACAGGAACTGACTCTCCGGTTAGGGAAGCTTCATCCGCTTTCAAATTGACAGCTTCGATAAGACGGGCATCTGCTGGTATTTTGTCGCCTGTCCTGAGTAGTAATATGTCACCGGGGACTAGCTCTCTAGCAGGTATTTCCACTTCCTTACCATCTCTTAGGACCGATGCCGTAGGTGCCGCCATTCTCTTCAGGGCTTCCATAGCTCGTTCGGCTCTATATTCCTGGACAAAGCCTAAGCCAGCAGCAAAAAGGACAATCGCAAAGATAACGATAGCATCAGCTACTTCACCCATAATAGCCGATAGAGCTACGGCAACAAGGAGGATAATAATTAGAAAATTCTTGAATTGCTCAAAGAAAATCGCCCAGGGGGAGATTCTCTCCCTCCCGGTTAGCTCGTTAGGACCACATTGTGTCAGGCGGCGTTGAGCCTCTTCTTGGCTTAAGCCATCAGGCTTCGAGTTCAAAGAGGCTAAGACTTCTGGTGTTTCTAGATTGTACCAGTTCTTATTCGCTTCCACGGCTTATTCCATTTCTGGACTAGCTAAACAGGGGTATAAGCATCAACATGGCTCCACCAGCAACTACAGAGGCGATTTGACCAGCGGTATTAGTACCAACAGCATGCATTAGCAGATGGTTGTGAGGATTTTCTTGCAGCCCCATCTTTTGGACTACCCTGGCTGACATAGGAAAAGCTGAAATACCCGCTGCCCCAATCAGCGGGTTGATCTTTCGGCCCGATAAGATATACATTATCTTCCCAAAGATAACACCGGCAGCAGTATCCAGCGCAAAGGCAATTATTCCCATAACAAAGATTATAATTGTCTCTGGCTTGAGGAACTGAGAAGCTATCATCATCCCGCCTACGGTGAGGCCTAGCAAAATAGTCACAACGTTTGTCAATTCGTTCTGCGCTGTCGCAGAAAGCCTCTCAACCACCCCACACTCACGAAGTACATTGCCGAACAT
>Ga0194126_10007241_pt1 | contig 15523 bp, 10 predicted proteins | sample TA2KigC150mmetaG_FD_148641 | JGI IMG/M metagenome (GOLD analysis project Ga0194126, IMG submission 148641) | Freshwater microbial communities from Lake Tanganyika, Tanzania - TA2015035 Kigoma Deep Cast 150m | ecosystem: Environmental > Aquatic > Freshwater > Lake | place: Tanzania: Lake... | reverse complement strand
TGATTGCCATCGGCAATCCCTTCGGCTTTGGCGGTACAGTGACGGCAGGCATTGTCTCGGCCCGCGGGCGCGATATCGGCCAGGGGCTTTATGATGATTTCATCCAGACGGATGCTTCCATCAATCAGGGCAATTCCGGCGGGCCGCTGTTCAACATGCGCGGCCAGGTGATTGGCATTAATACTGCCATTGTCTCCCCCAGCGGGGTTTCGGCTGGGCTTGGCTTTTCCATCCCGTCCAATATGGCAAGCCGCGTGGTGGCGCAGTTACGGGATGCGGGGCGCGTGCGGCGCGGCTGGATTGGCGTGAATATCCAGGGTGTCACGGATGACATTGCCGAAGCGCTACGCCTGCCGGCTGGTACAAGGGGCGCGCTGGTGGCCAATGCACAGACCGATGGTCCAGCGGCGCAGGCGGGGATTCGCTCGGGCGATGTAATCATTCGCTTCAATGGTGTGGCGGTGCCGGAAATGCGTGCCCTGCCCAGGATTGTCGCGGATAACAATGTCGGCAGTTCAGTTCCGGTGGTGATCTGGCGCGATGGCAAGGAAGAAACCGTGACCGTGACACTCGGCGAATTGCCGACGGAACAGCGCCAGGCCAGCGCCCCGGCGGCGCCTCCGCCCGGTCAGGGGCCGGTGGAATTGACCGGGCTTGGCCTTCGGGTTGCGACCATCACGGATGAACTCCGCCAGCGCTTCAACCTGCGCCCCGAACAACGCGGCGTGGTGATTGTGGAAGTAATCCCCGGCACGCCCGCGGCAGAACGGGAACTGCGCCCCGGCGATGTGATTGTGGAAGTGCAGCAGACCCGCGTGGCGACACCGGCGGAAGTGCAGGAACAGATCGAACGCCTGCGCCGGCAGGACCGCAATGTCGGCCTATTTGCGGTGGAAAATGCCGGGGGGCAGCGCTTTGTGCCGCTGCGCCTGAATGCGCGGGGCAATGCGCCGGGGTGATTGGGTGTTGCAGTTCAACGCCATCTGATCGGGCGCAGGCCCGATCAGGGGAATTTTTTCGCTGATTTGCTTAGGCAATGCATGTTTTAAGGTGCGTTTGCGACCGATTTGGCGCATGGACCCAAACGCACCTGCCTCCTCAAGGGAAGTTTAATCTTGACGTCACGTCAAGTTTTTTGACATGATTTGCACTCGGAGGAGTTCTCTGGGGGTCACTAATGTATCGGAGTAAGGAGAGCGCCTCCCTCGGCGTTTTGCTCGCCTGAGGAGCAGCCATTGCCTGGAGCCGCCACGCCATTGAACGCGCGCATGAACGCGGCGTTTCGAAATTGGATGCGGAGCGCGTGATCAGGCGTGGCCGTGTCACCGGCCTGGATATGCAAGCAGATGGTCAAGAACGTTGGCAGCTTGCCGGCAAGGATGAGGATGGTCTCGCATTCACGGTCGTGATCACCCCGATTGAACCGGATGTTTTGGTTGTCACGGTCATTGCATGAAAAGGAGAGAATGACATGCGGCGCGTATTGCCACGATATGAGGAAAGGGGCCTCGGCCTGCCCTATCCGGTCGTGCTCATCAACGCCGCCGAGGAGCATATGGACGCGGCGGGGAATGTGCTTGGCGTTGCAGTGCCTCATCTCGAGGGTTTGGCGGCGGCCGTTGCGGTCGCGCGCGCCTTTCTGCCGCTGGAACTGACCGGCAGCGAAGTGCGCTTCATGCGCAAGGTGATCGGCATGTCGGCCAAGGATTTTGCCGAGGCGTTGAAGCTTGACCCTGCCTCGCTCTCCCGTTGGGAGAATAACAAGCAGACTTTGGGCGGCTGGGCCGAAAGCCAGGTGCGGCTTGCGACCGTCGCCATTCTTGCGCAGCGCACGCCAAGCCTGAAGCCGGATATGGAAAAGCTGTTTCGCATGGTGCCGCGCAAGCGCGAAGAAGGCGAAGCCTGGCCGGTTTTTGAAATGCGCCTTGAATCGCCGTGCCTGACCGAAACCGCGCGCACCGTTGGGGAAAGCTGGGCGGCACTTCAGGCGGCCTGAAGGCCCTCCACCCACCCCTCGCGCTTTCCCGCTGCACGCTTTATGTCTGCTGGCATGGAGTATATCTCAACACGCGGGCAGGCGCCGGCCCGGGATTTTGAAGGCGTATTGCTGGCTGGCCTCGCTGAGGATGGCGGGCTTTTCGTGCCGCGCCATTGGCCGGAATTGTCGCCCGCCGAATGGCGCGCCATGCGTGGGCTCACCTATCCCGAATTGGCCGCGCGCATCATCGGGCTATTCGCGGGGTCTGGCCTGCCGCTCAAAACGCTCTGCCAGGAAGCCTATGCCGGCTTCGGCCATCCGGCGATTGTGCCTCTGGTGCAGTTGGATCAGCGCTGTTTTGCGCTGGAACTGTTTCATGGCCCGACGCTCGCCTTCAAGGATATGGCGCTGCAATTGCTTGGGCCGCTTTTCGACCATGTGCTGACCAAGCGCGGCGAACGCGTGACGATTGTGGGCGCCACCTCGGGCGATACAGGCTCAGCCGCCATTGAAGCCTGCAGGGATCGCGCGGCGGTTGATATCGTGATTCTCCACCCCGAAGGCCGCACGAGCGAAGTGCAGCGCCGGCAAATGACCAGTGTGCTGGCACCGAATGTCAGCAATATCGCCATCAAGGGCGATTTCGATGCCTGTCAGGACCTGGTCAAGGCCATGTTCAATGACGCGCCTTTTCGCCAGGAAATGCGGCTTTCGGCGGTAAATTCGATCAATTGGGCGCGGATTGCGGCGCAAATTCCCTATTATGTCGCGGCTGCCTTGGCGCTTGGCGCGCCGGACCGGCCCGTGGCCTTCAGCGTCCCCACCGGTAATTTCGGCAATGTGCTGGCCGCTTGGGCCGCGATGCGCATGGGCCTGCCGGTCGCCAAGCTGATTGTGGGGTCGAACCGCAATGACATCCTGGCGCGCTTCCTCACGGCCAATGACATGACCGCGCGGCCGGTCGAACCATCGCTTTCGCCTTCCATGGATATTCAGGTTTCTTCCAATTTCGAACGCCTATTGTTCGAGTTGCTGGGCCGCGACGGTGCCGTCACGGCGGAGGCGATGCGCCGCTTCCGCGCTGAAGGCCGCATGCCCATCCCCGATGCCGCCTGGCGGGATGCCACCCGGCTATTCGCGGGCTTCACCCTGGATGATGCCGGCACGCTCGCCGAAATCCGGCATTTGCATCAGGCTGCGGGGTATTTGGCGGACCCCCATACCGCGGTCGGCACTGTCGCCGCCCGCGCCTTGGCGCCGGAAGACCCTGCCATTCCCGTGGTGGTCGCCGCCACCGCGCATCCGGCGAAATTCCCTGATGCGGTGGAACGCGCCACGGGGCTCCGCCCCCCTCTGCCCGCGCGGCTTGCCGACCTATATGATCGGGAAGAACGCTTTTCCGTCCTGGCCGATGACCTTGGCGCGGTGGAAGAAGCGGTTCGTGCCCATGCCCGTCGCAATACAGCTTGAAAAGATACATTCACCCATGACCGAAGCCGTCCGCGTTACTCGCCTTGCCAATGGCCTAACTGTGGTTTCCGAAAACATGCCGCGTGTCGAAACTGTTTCCTTCGGGGCTTATGTTGCGGTCGGTACGCGGCATGAAACGCCGGAAGACAATGGCGTTTCTCACTTCCTGGAACATATGGCCTTCAAGGGCACGGCGCGGCGCGATGCAGCGGCGATTGCGCGGGAGATTGAAAATGTCGGCGGGCATCTGAATGCCTATACCGCGCGCGAACAAACCGCCTATTACGCCAAGGTGCTGAAGGAAGACACGGCCCTTGCCGTTGATATCATCGGCGATATTCTGACGCATTCAAGCTTTGAGCCTGAGGAAGTTGAACGCGAACGCGGCGTAATCTTGCAGGAAATCGGTCAGGCGAATGATGCGCCGGATGATATCGTGTTCGATCACTTCCAATCCACCGCCTTTCCGGATCAGCCCATGGGCAGGCCGGTTTTGGGGACCGAGGAATCGATCAAGGCCATGACGCGCGATGCGCTCAGGGGCTATATGGGCCGCCATTACGGGCCTTCTTCCATGGTGGTGGCCGGCGCGGGCGCGCTTGACCATGATGCGTTGCTTGATCTGGTCGGCAAGCATTTCGCTGACCTGCCCAAGGTGGATATCGCCGCGCCGGAAGCCGCGCGCTATGCCGGCGGCGAATTCCGCGAAACCCGCGATCTGGACCAGGTGCATATCGTGCTTGGTTTTCCGTCAGCGCCCTATCGCGACCCGATGCATTGGCCAACGCAAGTTTTGGGCACGCTGCTGGGTGGTGGCATGTCATCGCGCCTGTTTCAGGAAATCCGCGAAAAGCGCGGCTTGGTCTATTCCATCTATGCCTTTGCCTCCCCCTTCAAGGATGGCGGGTTGTTTCAGATCTATGCCGGCACGGGCGAGAAGGAAGCGGCGGAATTGATGCCTGTGACGCTTGAGGAATTGATCAAGGTGCAGCGCGACGTGACCGAGGATGAATTGGCCCGCGCCAAGGCGCAGCTGCGTGCTTCCTTGCTGATGTCCCTGGAATCCACCGGTAGCCGCTGCGAACAGCTTGCGCGGCAATTGCAGGTGCATGGCCGCGTGATCCCGATTGAGGAAACCAAGCAACGCATCGCGTCAGTCACCGTGGAACAGGTGCAGCACGCCGCAGCCCAGGCCTTCCGCCAGCGCCCGACCTTGGCCGTGATGGGGCCATCCAGTGAAGTGCCATCGCTTGGCACGATCATGGAGCGTTTGGCGGCATGAACCGGCTGGATGCGCTTGCTGATCTGATCAAGGCCGCGAAAGACGCCGGGGCGGATGCGGCGGATGCGTTGTTGATATCCTCAACCTCGCTTTCCGTGGAACGGCGCTTGGGCGCGATTGAAAAGCTGGAACGCTCGGAAAGCCTGGATCTCGGCTTGCGCGTTCTGGTCGGCAAGCGCCAGGCGATGGTGGCTTCCACGGAACCCGACCCGAAGGGTTTTGCGGCGCTGGCGGAACGCGCGGTCGCGATGGCGCGCGTGGTGCCGGAAGACCCCTTCGCCGGCCTGCCGGAGGCCGTTGCCATTCCCACCCGCGCCCTCGATTTGGAAGACCCGAACGAACCCACGGCAGAAACCCTGCTGACCCGCGCCGCTGCGGCGGAAGAAGCCGCCCTTGCCGTGAAGGGCATCACGAATAGCGAAGGTGCCGGCGCCGGCTGGGGCCGGACTGAAATCGCGCTCGTCGCCTCCAATGGCTTCGCCGGGCAGTATGCCCGCACATCGCATGGAATTTCCGCCACCGCCGTCGCCGGCGAAGGCACGGGGATGGAGCGGGATTATGATTACTGGCAATCGGTCTATTTGGCCGATCTGCCGGACCCCGCCATGGTTGGGCGTGTCGCCGCCGAAAAGGCCGTGCGCCGGCTGAACCCGGTGCGCGCCAAGACCGCGCGCATCCCCGTGGTGCTGGACCCCCGGGTTTCGGGCTCCATCCTTGGGCATTTGGTGGGCGCCATCAATGGTGCTGCGGTGGCGCGGGGCACATCCTTCCTGAAGGATGCCATGGGCCAGCAAATCCTGCCTGCAGGCATGATTGTGCATGATGACCCAACGCGTGCGCGTGGGCTGAGATCCCGCCCCTTTGATGGGGAAGGCATGCCCGGTGAGGCCCGCGCCATTGTGCAGGATGGCGTGCTGGCAAGCTGGATCATGGATTGGCGGAGCGCCCGGCAATTGGGCCTGGCTTCCACCGGCCATGCCAGCCGTGGCACCGGCGGCCCGCCCGGCCCGGCGCCCAGCAATCTGTGGCTTTCGCCGGGCAGGCTTAGCCCGTCAGAGCTCATGGCCGATATCAAGGAAGGGCTTTATGTTACGGAATTGATCGGCATGGGCGTGAATGGCGTGACCGGCGATTACAGCCGGGGCGCCGCGGGCTTCATGATCCGCGATGGCGTGCTGGCGGAAGCGGTAAGTGAAATCACCGTGGCAGGCAATCTGAAGCAGATGTTCCTGAACCTGACGGCGGCCAATGATCTGGTCTTCCGGCGCGGGACGGATTGCCCGACGCTGCGGATTGAGGGGCTGACGCTCGCGGGGGCTTGAGACGAGGCCGACCCGCTTGCGCCCGACCCGGCGCTTGGGTTACGCAAATATTGCAAAGGGGCGCCCGCATGGATCGGCCATTGGTTGAAATTCCCATCGCTGAGTTGATGGCTGCGGCGCGGCAGCTTCGCCGTGCCTCGGTGCTTGTGGTGGGCGATGCCATGCTGGACCGCTATGTTTACGGCCGGGCGCAACGCATCAGCCCGGAAGCGCCGGTGCCGGTGCTGACAGTGGAACGCGAAATCGCCATGCCGGGCGGTGCGGGCAATGTGGTGCGCAACCTGACCGCGCTTGGTGCCGCCGTGGCCTTTGTATCTGTGGTGGGCGATGACCAGGCGGGTAGTGACCTGACCGGGCTGATCGGCGGGCAGCCGGGGGTTGAGCCCTGGTTGCTGGTCCAGGGCGGGCGCGCCACCACGACCAAGACACGCTTTCTGGCCAATGGCCAACACATGCTGCGCGCGGATCATGAGGACGTGGCACCGATCCAGCTGCGCCTCGCCGATCGGCTGGTTCGCATTGCCGGCGATGCTGCTGCCGCCACCACGGTGATGGTGCTGTCCGATTACGGGAAGGGCGTGCTGGTGGGCGATACGGCAGCGCGCCTTATTCAGGCCGCACGCTCTGCCGGGCGGCGCGTGGTGGTGGACCCCAAGGGGCGCGATTACAGCCGCTATGCCGGGGCTGATCTGGTCACGCCAAACCGTGCGGAATTGGCGGAAGCGACCGGCATGGCGGTGGATACGGAAGAAGCGATCATCGCTGCGCTTCGCGCGCTGCGCGATGCACATGGCTTTGGCGCCGTGCTGGTCACGCGCAGCGAAGACGGCATGACGCTGCTGGATGGCGACAAGCTGCATCATTTCCCGGCTGAAGCGGCTGAAGTCCAGGATGTCTCTGGCGCGGGCGATACGGTCGTAGCCACCATCGCCGCCGGGCTTGGCGCCAAGCTGCCGCTGGCCGTGGCGGTGCGGCTGGCGAACATCGCGGCCGGGATTGCGGTGGGCAAGGTTGGCACCGCAGTGACGCGGGAAGAGGAAATCCTGGAAGCGCTTGGCCCGGAACGCGGCGCGCTGCGGAAAGTGGTGTCCCGTTCTGCTGCTTTGGAGCAGGTGGAACGCTGGCGCCGGCGCGGCTGGCGCGTGGGCTTCACCAATGGCTGCTTTGACTTGCTGCATCCGGGCCATGTGCATTTGCTGGAACAGGCGCGGTCCTGGTGCGACCGGCTGGTGGTGGGCCTTAACAGTGATGACAGTGTGAAGCGCCTGAAAGGCCCGGCGCGCCCCATCCAGAATGAAGCGGCGCGGGCTGCCGTGCTGGCATCGCTGGCCACGGTGGATTGCGTGACGGTGTTCGATGAGGAAACGCCGCTGGAATTGATCCGGCTGTTTCAGCCCGAAGTGCTGGTGAAGGGCGCCGACTACACGGTGGAAACCGTGGTGGGGTCTGAAATCGTGCAGGGCTATGGCGGGCAGGTGCGCCTGGCCGAATTACTGCCCGGCAATAGCACCACCGCGACGGTCGCGCGGATGAAAGGCTGAGCATTTTCAAGCCAAGTGGAATCACTTGGCGGCTCGGAAAATGCGATCAGACATGCGAGCATTTTCAAGCCAAGTGGAATCACTTGGCGGCTCGGAAAATGCGATCAAAAACGTCCCTCTATTCCAGCTTGAGCGCGGCATTCACTTCCCGCGCTGCATCCGGGTCTTGCAGGGCAGCGAGCCGTCCCGCTGCCAGCACGGCAAAGCGATGTAGAAGCGCTCGGCGGCGGGGCGGCGAAAGCCGCATCAGCGGCGCATCCCGGATCACGGCCACTTCCAGCCGATCCGTCACCAGCAGCCCGACATCTTCCGGCAGAATCTCACGCGGGAAATCCATGTCCACGGCGAAATAGAGTTGGTCGCACCAATCCCGATATTCCTGCCATTTTTCGTCCGAGAGGAAATCCTCGGCGGTGGATTTCACTTCGATGGCGATGAAGCTGCCATCATCGGTAAGGGCGATGATATCGGGCCGGCGGCTATCCGGCAGCGGCATTTGCGCCACCGGCGCCCAACCCGCCAGGGCGCAATGGCGCATGGCGGCGCGCACGATGCGATTCGCCCGTAGGGCGGCGGTGATCTTGTCCATTGCGAAAGCTTTCCGTCCCGGCGCGGGCGGCGTCAAGCAAAACATGGGGCAGGGGATGCCCCGAAGCCTCTCGGCCAGAATCCGCAAAACCATGCTGGCGCAAAGCTGAACTCTCAATTAAAGACGCCCTTTCGCCCCGGGTCAGGGGGTAGGTCAGGGGTATTGACCCCGGCAGAGCATTGAAGAGCGAAAGATATGGGACTGCCCGAAGCGCAAGGCCTTTACGACCCTAGGAATGAGCATGACGCCTGCGGCGTTGGCTTTATTGCGGATATCAAGGGTCGAAAATCGAATGATATCATTCGCCAAGGCCTGCAAATCCTGGTCAATCTGGACCATCGCGGCGCGGTGGGTGCTGACCCGCTGATGGGGGATGGCGCGGGCTGCCTGATCCAAATGCCCGATAAGCTGCTGCGCCATTGGGCCGAAAGCCAGGGCAAGACCCTGCCGGCGCCGGGCCGCTATGCGGTGGCCATGTGCTTCTTGCCGCAGGATGAGGCTTCTCGCGCGGTCGCGATCCAAAGCATTGAAGGCTATGTCGTTGCCGAACGGCAGACCCTGCTTGGCTGGCGCGATGTGCCGACGACGCTGGATGGCCTGGGTAAGGCCGTGATCGCCAGCATGCCGGTGATCCGCCAGGCGATCATTGCGGCCAGCGATAGCATCAAGGACCAGGACGCGTTTGAGCGTAAGATCCTGACGATCCGCAAGCAGGCGCTGAATAAGTTCCGCGAATTGGCGACCGCCAAGGGTCTGCCCACCAGTACTGATCTTTACATGCCGTCCTTTTCGACCCGCACCGTGGTCTATAAGGGGTTGTTGCTCGCGGGGCAGGTCGGCAGCTTCTATGATGATTTGCGCAACCCGCTGACGGAAAGCGCGCTGGCCTTGGTGCATCAGCGCTTTTCTACCAATACCTTCCCATCCTGGAAGCTGGCGCACCCTTATCGCTTCCTGGCGCATAACGGCGAAATCAATACCGTGCGCGGCAATGTGAATTGGATGTATGCGCGGCGCGGGTCCATGTCCTCCCCGTTGTTGGGGCCGGATTTGGACAAGATGTGGCCGCTGATTCCGCATGGCCAATCGGACACCGCCTGCATTGACAATGCCTTGGAAATCCTGGTTGCGGGTGGCTATTCGCTCTCACACGCCATGATGATGCTGATCCCGGAAGCATGGGCGGGCAATCCGCTGATGGATGCGGATCGGCGCGCTTTCTATGAATATCACGCGGCGCTGATGGAACCCTGGGATGGGCCGGCAGCGATTGCCTTTACCGATGGCCGGCAGATTGGCGCGACACTTGATCGCAACGGGCTACGCCCCGCGCGCTACATCATCACCAATGATGACAAGGTAGTGCTGGCATCCGAAGTGGGCGTGCTGCCCATCCCGGAAGAAAGCATCCGCCACAAATGGCGCCTGCAGCCAGGCCGCATGCTGCTGATTGATCTGGATGCAGGCCGCATCATTGATGATGCCGAAATCAAGCAGAAGCTGGCCGGTGAACACCCTTACGCCGAATGGCTGAAGAATACGCAGTTCAAGCTGGAAGAATTGCCCGGCGTGCCGGCGGAAATGCCGATGGAACGCTCGCAGGATGCCAAGGGCTTGCTGCGTGATCAGCAGGCTTTCGGCTATACGCAGGAAGACCTCAATTTCTTCCTGGAACCCATGGGGCGTGACGGGGATGACCCGATCGGTTCCATGGGGACGGACACGCCGCTTGCGGTGTTGTCGAATAAATCGAAGCTGCTGTTCCATTACTTCAAGCAGAATTTCGCGCAGGTCACCAATCCGCCGATTGACCCGATCCGCGAGGAATTGGTGATGTCGCTGGTGTCTATGATTGGGCCGCGGCCCAATCTGCTGGGGCGGCAGGCCGGCCATCATTATCGGCTGGAAGTGGCGCAGCCGATCCTGACCAATGAGGATCTGGCGAAAATCCGCGGCATCAAGGCGCTGGCCGGCGATGCCTTCCGCACCCAGACTCTGGACGCCACCTGGCCCGACAAGGATGGCGCGGATGGGCTGGCGCCGGCACTGGAGAAGCTCTGCTCTGCCGCGACGGAAGCAGTGCTGGCCGGGCATAATATTCTGGTGCTGTCGGACCGTGCGGTTTCCGCTGAGCGTATTGCCATTCCGTCCTTGTTGGCGACGGCGGCGGTGCATCATCACTTGATCCGCCAGGGCTTGCGCACTTCCACCGGCCTTGTGGTGGAAACCGGTGAAGCGCGGCAGGTGCATCATTTCTGCGTACTGGCCGGCTATGGCGCGGAAGCGGTGAACCCCTACCTCGCTTTCGAAACCCTGGAACAAATCCGCCAGCGCGTGGATATGAAGCTGAAGCCTTATGAAGTGCAGAAGAACTTCATCAAGGCGATTGGCAAGGGCGTGATGAAGGTGATGTCCAAGATGGGCATCAGTACCTATCAATCCTATTGCGGTGCGCAAATCTTCGATGCTGTTGGACTTTCCAGCATTTTCATCGAAAAATACTTCACGGGCACTGCGACCACGATTGAAGGGGTTGGCATTGCCGAGGTTGCGGCGGAAGCGGTGCAGCGCCATCAGGCGGCCTTTGGTGACAACCCGATCTATCGCGATTTGCTTGATGTGGGCGGCGATTACGCGCTGCGCTTGCGCGGCGAGGATCACGCCTGGACGCCGGAGAGCGTTTCCAATTTGCAACACGCCGCGCGCGGCAATTCAGCTGATCGATACAAGGATTTTGCAAAAACCATCAACGATCAAAGCCGCCGTTTGCTGACGATCCGCGGGTTGTTGGAATTCAAACTTGCTGAACAGCCGATCCCGCTTGAGGAAGTTGAACCGGCGCATGAGATCGTGAAGCGCTTCGCGACCGGTGCGATGAGCCTTGGTTCCATCAGCCGGGAAGCGCATACCACGCTTGCCATCGCGATGAACCGCATTGGTGGCCGTTCCAATACTGGTGAGGGTGGTGAGGAAGCGGATCGCTTCCAGCCCATGCCGAATGGCGATTCCATGCGTTCCGCCATTAAGCAGGTGGCATCTGGCCGCTTTGGCGTGACGGCGGAATATCTGGTCAATGCCGATGATATCCAGATCAAGATGGCGCAAGGGGCCAAGCCTGGTGAAGGCGGGCAGCTTCCGGGCCATAAGGTGGATAAGAACATCGCGCGCGTGCGGCATTCGACACCAGGCGTTGGGCTGATTTCCCCGCCGCCGCACCACGATATCTATTCCATTGAGGATTTGGCGCAGCTCATTCACGATCTGAAGAATGTGAACAAGCGCGCGCGCATTTCCGTCAAGTTGGTTTCGGAAGTGGGCGTTGGCACGGTCGCCGCCGGCGTTTCCAAGGCGCGGGCGGATCATGTGACGATCTCGGGCTACGAAGGTGGCACGGGCGCTTCGCCGTTGACGTCACTGACCCATGCCGGTTCGCCCTGGGAAATTGGATTGGCTGAAACGCAGCAGACATTGGTGCTGAATGGGCTGCGTGGGCGCATTGCTGTGCAGGTGGATGGCGGCTTGCGTACCGGGCGCGATGTGGTGATTGGTGCGTTGCTCGGGGCCGATGAATTCGGCTTCGCCACTGCGCCCTTGATCGCGGCTGGCTGCATCATGATGCGCAAATGCCATTTGAACACCTGCCCGGTCGGCATCGCAACCCAAGACCCGGTGCTGCGCGCGCGCTTCACCGGCATGCCGGAGCATGTGATCAATTACTTCTTCTTCGTCGCTGAAGAAATGCGCGAATTGATGGCGCAGCTTGGCTTCCGCACCGTGAATGAAATGGTGGGCCGCGTGGATCGGCTGAACATGCGCCCCGCGATTGACCATTGGAAGGCGAAGGGCGTTGATCTGTCGCGTATTCTCTATCAGCCGAAGCTGGTGGAAGGCGCCGCGATTCATCATAGCGAAAGCCAGGACCATGGCTTGGATCATATCCTGGATATGGATTTGATCGCAGCCAGCAAGGATGCGTTGGAAAAGCAGCAGCCGGTGCGGATTGAACGCAGCATCATCAACCTCAATCGCACCACGGGCGCGATGCTGTCCGGTGAGGTAGCCTTGCGTTACGGCCATGCCGGCCTGCCGGAAGATACAATCAGCATTGCCTTCAAAGGCACGGCGGGTGGCAGCTTTGGGGCCTTCCTCGCGCGTGGTGTCTCGTTGGAATTGAACGGTGATGCCAATGATTACGTGGGCAAGGGGCTTTCCGGCGGGCGAATTGCGGTAAAGCCACCGAAAGGCGTGGAGCGTGAACCTTCAGCCAATATCATTGTTGGCAATACGGTGCTTTACGGCGCCATTGCTGGTGAAGCCTATTTCGAAGGTGTCGCTGGTGAACGTTTTGCCGTGCGCAATTCCGGCGCCGTGACGGTGGTGGAAGGCTGTGGCGATCATGGCTGCGAATACATGACCGGCGGCGTAGTGGTGGTGCTGGGCGCGACAGGGCGGAACTTCGCCGCCGGCATGTCGGGCGGCCTTGCCTATGTTTACGATGTCAACGGCAACTTCCGCGACATGTGCAATACCAGCATTGTTGATCTGGAAGCGATTAGCCCTGCTGATGCTGAGGAGGAAGGCCGCCCAAAGCAGCGCGCGCCATCAGCTTTCGACAATGGCATGGGCGATATGCTGCGCTTCGATGCCGAGCGTTTGCGCATTCTGGTGGAACGCCATTTGCTGATGACCGGCAGCGCGCGGGCGCGTGCTTTGCTGGAAGATTGGGAAAATGCGCTGCCGCGCTTTGTGAAGGTGATGCCGCGGGATTACCGCCGCGCCTTGCTTGACCTGAAGGCCGAGCAAGCGGGCGGTCATGCGGTTGCGGCCGAATAAGCCGCGAAGGGGAATAGCGTCATGGGTAAGGCAACAGGTTTTCTTGAATTCGAACGTGCCGATCGCGGCTATATCAAGCCGGAAGAGCGCCTGAAGAACTACAAGGAATATGTGACCCCGCTGCCAGGGGCGGAGCTTACAAAGCAGGCGGCGCGCTGCATGAATTGCGGCATTCCGTATTGCCATAATGGCTGCCCGGTGAACAACATGATCCCGGATTGGAATGATCTGGTCTATCGGGATCAGTGGCAGGGGGCGCTTGAAACGCTCCATTCCACCAACAACTTCCCGGAATTCACGGGCCGTATCTGCCCTGCGCCGTGTGAAGCAAGCTGCACGCTGAACATCACGGAAACGCCGGTCACCATCAAATCCATCGAATGCGCCATTGTGGATCGCGGATGGCAAGAAGGCTGGATCAAGCCGCAAATCCCCGCGCGCAAAACCGGCAAGCGCGTTGCCGTGGTGGGCAGCGGCCCTGCGGGGCTGGCGGCGGCGCAGCAATTGGCGCGCGTGGGCCATGCGGTGACGCTGTTTGAAAAGCATGACCGCATCGGTGGCTTGCTCCGCTACGGTATTCCTGATTTCAAGATGGAAAAGCACCTGATTGATCGCCGTGTGGATCAGATGGCGGCGGAAGGCGTGGAATTCCGCACCGGCACGGAAGTGGGCAGCACGTTGCCATTTGATGTGCTGCTGGCAGGCTATGATGCCGTAGTGATGACGGGCGGCGCCGAATGGCCGCGTGAATTGGAAGTGGATGGGCGTAATCTTTCTGGCATCCATCCGGCCATGGATTACCTGACGCAGCAGAACAAGCGCGTCGCGGGCGATACTGAAGACCGCGCCGCGCCGCGCGGCACCATCTCGGCCACGGGCAAGCATGTGGTGGTGATAGGTGGTGGCGATACGGGTGCGGATTGCATCGGCACCGCTGCGCGCCAGGGGGCGGCTTCGATCACGCAGATTGAAATTATGCCAAAGCCACCGGAGCATGAGAATAAGGGCCTCACCTGGCCGAATTGGCCGCATAAGCTCCGCACCGCGCCGGCGCATTATGAAGGCTGTGTGCGTGATTGGGCCGTGCTGACCAAGCAGGCGGTGGGTGAGGATGGCCGCGTGACGGCGCTTGATTGCGTGCGCGTGGAATGGGTGCATGAAGCCGGGCGCATGCAGATGCGCGAAGTGGCAGGCAGTGGCTTTCAGATGAAGGCTGATCTGGTGCTGCTGGCCATGGGCTTCGTCGGGCCGCGTCGCGCTGGGCTGCTGGAGACTTCCGGCGTTGCGCTGGATGCGCGCGGCAATGTGCAGGCCGATACGGAAGCCTATCAGACATCCGTGCCCAAAGTGTTTGCTGCCGGCGATATGCGGCGCGGGCAATCCCTGGTGGTTTGGGCGATTCGCGAAGGCCGGCAATGCGCCCGCGCGGTAGATCAATTCCTGATGGGGGCAAGCACGCTGCCGCGTTGACGCAGTTGAACGCCAATATAGAAGCATGATAACTTACTTTTTATTGGCGTTCTGAGAAATTTCACGCACCAGTAAGGAGGATCAAATGCGAAAAATCGCACCTTTTGCTTTGGCTTTTTTCGTGGCCATCGCATTGCCCGTTTTGGCTCAGCAGAAATCCCCGGCACGGCAGGCGACGCCTGATGTTGCGGCGCAGCCACGTTATGCCACGGTCAATCTGCGCGCGGATTTTTCGCCTGACCCGCATGAAACGCGCGTGGATGCTGGTGGAGACCGCCAGGTGCAAGGGCTTGGCGCTGATTGCGCCGGCTGGATTGACTATGCGCGCCCCGATGTTGATTTGAATTATCAGGCGGGCAATTTGCCGCTTTATATTTCCGTTGTCGCGCAGGCTGACACCACGCTCATCATCAATGATCCGTCGGGAAGGTGGCTGTGCAATGACGATCTGGAAGGGCTTAACCCAGGCATCATCATTCAGCGCCCAGCAAGCGGGAATTACAATATCTGGATCGGCACGGTGGATCGCGGCCCGCCACAGCCCGCGACACTTCGTATTTCTGAGGTGCCTCCAAGCCGGCGGAAGTGATCCATGGGCTGGACGCGCCTATTACGTTGTGATAGGCGCGGCCGCCATTGGGTCGCGATTTCCTCAGACCTTAGGCGCAGTGTTGAAGTTGGTCGGTCGGTTCAGTGCTTTACGGCGCGCCTTCTGTCTTTAATTCAAAACGGCACCATGGCGCCTGAAATGAATACTCAACCTTCTTGCTGTAGTTTTTTCGTCTCCGCTTCTTGGAAGGCTTGATTGCCTGAGGAAATTTCCCCCATGCTCCGTTTTTGACCCAGCGCTTCTTGTTGACGGCCATGATTGCCCTTGGCGCAACGCCAAGCCTTGCCCAGCAATCCGCTGACCCCCCGAATTGGTCAGGTCTTTATCTTGGCGCTGTAGCCATTGATGCTTTCAACACCACGCGTGGCGTGAGTAAGCGCGGAGACGGGCAGTATGGCTTCAACGCCGCCGATGAAGCGGCAGATGAT
>Ga0194126_10007233_pt1 | contig 15533 bp, 15 predicted proteins | sample TA2KigC150mmetaG_FD_148641 | JGI IMG/M metagenome (GOLD analysis project Ga0194126, IMG submission 148641) | Freshwater microbial communities from Lake Tanganyika, Tanzania - TA2015035 Kigoma Deep Cast 150m | ecosystem: Environmental > Aquatic > Freshwater > Lake | place: Tanzania: Lake... | reverse complement strand
AAAGTCCCCCAACACCGTAATGGTTACAGAATTGCCCGCGGCAGGGATGACCGCCTGGGAAACCAAGGTGGTATCGAAATCCGAGCCATAATAATCCGGGTCGCCGTAGATGTTGCACTTGCCGCCTAAGGCCAGATTGAGTCCCTTGGCGTTGTCCGCCGTGGTGTTCCATACCAGTTCGGCCAGATACTGTTTTGGGATGATGGCCCCAGGTGCGCCTACCCGCAGTTCGCCGGAAAGCTGCACCAAAATGTCTTGGTGCCCCAGGGTCAGCTTGGTGTTCATCCCGGCACTGAACTCCAGCCGGGAAACCCCGACGCCGGAAGTGGCCCCGATGGTTACTTGCCCGAGGGCGTTGGTTTCCGAGACGTTATACGTCACCACATGGCTCTGACCCGCGGTCGTGCCGATGTTGACGATATCCGTGGCGTTCCCAGGCCAGTCTGTCCCCTTGACTCCGGGGGAAGCATTGCCCCAGGTGGCCCCATTATTCCAGTTACCACTGGTGACAGAAGTAAAAGTCGCCATTATAAAACCTCAACCTGTGGCAGGGTGCTTTCAAGGCTTCTTACTCTTTTCACGGCGGTCATAATCCCCTGGTGAAGTGATCCCGGGTCCGGTTCAGCCTCAAAGCTCAGAACCTCTCAGAACCTCGTTGAACCTTCTGTTTTCGGTAAAACATCCATCTGAATTTCGTAATCCCAAGGGGTCAACGCCCCTGGGACATTGTGGAACTCTTTAATAAAAATACGTCACCCGCAACACCCCGTTCGTCTCGCCGCTCCGAATGGCCCGGAATTGCTGGATGGCCTGGGTGCCGGTGAGCACCAGGGTGTCGCCGCTGGTCAGATAGTGCCCGCTGCTGAGGCTGGGCAGCCCGCCGTCAATGCGAAACCGGATGTCCCCATTTTCCGAGGACACCAGGGCCGCCCGGGCGGCCATGCGCGCATAGGGTCCCGTGGTCGGCATGATTTTCGGACTCGAAAACCCCACCACGCTGACTCCCGCGGTGACTTCTTCGTAATCGCCCGGAATCCGGTTGTATGTTTCTAAAGTGAAGCCGCCAAACCAGGCCATAATCGTTCCCCCTGCATCTGAATAAAGGGAGGGCGGCGGTGCCGCCGCCGTCCCGGTTGGTTATTCCCGTTAGGCCAACTCCGGCACCACCAGGAGATCAGCCGTGCCCTGCCAGACATTGGTCCGGGCGCCGCCGGTGAGGGGGTCGCCGATGATAAACTGCGCCTGCAAGATCTCCCGGGCTTGCGCCTCCAGAGACGGGGGCACCAGCAGCAGGTTGGGCTTCATCCCCAGGGGCCGGCCCTCGGCGTTGCTCACCGACATCATGGCAGCCCGGGCCGCCGCATAGTTGGTGTCGTTCAGGGTTTCCTTGCAGGCATAGGCCAGCTGCCACAGGCCAAAGGCCGCCGCCCCCCGGTAATCCACGCCGTAGCGCATTTTCTTCCGCATGAAGGCGTGCTCGTCATCCTGCCGGTCCATGCGCACCAGCTGGACCTCCCGCCGCAACTGAAAGATGAATGGCTTAACCGCCCGGCTGGTGTCCATGAGATACCAGCCGGTGCCGGAGCCGCCGCCGAAGTTGGAGACGGTCCCGGCGCCCACCGGATGCGTGGCGGCAAAAAAGTTCTGGCCGTCATAACACGCCGTGGAGAATCCCCCCAGCAGCAGGTCTGCAATCAATCTCTCCGGGTGTTTCCGCGCTTCCTGGGCCAGGGCCGCCACGATGGGATTGTAGAATCCCAGCTGGTCGTCTTCGATATCATTGCGGTCCACCTCGATGGTGGCTTCCCAGTCCTTGGTTTCCACCTGGAAGGCCTGGGGTTCCAGAGAGCTGATCTGCCGGTCACCGATCCATTCCCGGACCATGGGAAAATCCAGGAGGAACTTGTAATCCATAATCCGGGTGTTGGCCGGCACCGTCATGGCCACCCGCTCATACCAGGTCTGAGTCTCTTGGAAGGCGGCGTTGAACACGGCGGTGAATCCCGTATACAGTCGGGCTAAACTTTCCATATTGATAATCATGAGAGGTTCCTCCGTTACCTGGCGATGTCGATCCAGCCTTTAGTGGCCGAGACGTATTTGACCAACAGGCCCACCTTGATGTCATTGGCGGGACCGGCAGCATCATCAAAGGTGTGGTCATCTGCCGCGTACATGGCGGCTCCCACCATGTCCTGGCTGATGGACCCGGCGTCGAACTCGAACACCCCGGCCCGCCGCAGCTTCACATTTTTGCCGCCGTTACTGCCGCTGCTGTTATCCACCTGTTCCAACGCTACCCCGGCGAACCGATAACCGATGGTGTCCGCCGCCGGCGCCGCATAACCTGCCGCATTGATACATACCAGGGAACCGGCGTAGATTTTTGTGTTGGCTGCCACCGGGTATTCAATCTCAATACCTTCCCGGTATGGCGTAGCCCGGTCACGGGTTAAAGCTGACATATCCTTCTACCTCCGCTTGTATTGGTTAATCACCCTTAGCCGAAAACCTTCCTGCTGCTCTTTCCTTCAGGGGCCAAGCCGGGATCGGGGCGGCAGGCGGTCTGGCCATTTTCCCCCTTACCCCCCTGCACTACCCCACCTAAAGAGTCTCCCTGCGGAAACTACCCGGTTTGCGCCTTGGCCTTGAGGTAGGCTTCTGGAGAAACGTTCAGGGATCGGCACACGGCCAGTTCCTCCGGGAGCAAACCTCTCTCATCATGGTGCTCTTCCCTGAGGAGCCGCAGTTCCTCCCCGGTTGGCACCAGTTTCGGGGCCCGGGCCGCATAGGTCTGGAAACCTTCCTGATCCCGGCGACAATATTCCAGCGCCCAACCGCGCTGGGCCGGGCTGACCTTGCCGGCCTGCAAAGCTTCCTCCACGAGCCGGTCGACCGTCTCGCTCGCCAGGCGGGCTTTGAGAGCCTGCAGGGCCTCCTCGGTCTTGAGCAGGCGCGACGCACCGGCTTTCAAAGCTTCCACCGCCCCCTTCAGTTGAGCCACGGAAACTTCACCCGGCAGATTCAAGGTCGCGGCCAGGTCCCGGAACGCCTCCAGCACCTTACCGTGTACCGCCCTCTCTTCCACCTCGGGTTCCAAACCCATCAGGCGTTTGAGCTGTTCCACCATCTTCCCTTTCTCCTTTACTGAGTCCATTTTTGCCGCCAGGGCCCTGACCACCGGTTCTGCCGGCCGCCGCGCTCCCGGGGGGGCGGCTTCCCCCCCCCACCTGGCCACCAGGGGCGGCAGGTGCTTGATAGCCGGCACGTTGGTCAAGCCCACATGCATCAGGGCAACGGGCCGGCGGGTTTCGGGGTCCAGCCGCAGTACGGGGGAAAAGTAACGATACTCCTTCTTCTCCAGGTATTCCCGGGCTTGTTGGGTCCAATCCACCCGGGCCCAGAGGCCGTCTGGCCGCGCCTCCAGCTCCTTGATCCAGCCTGCCGCCGGGGCTCGCTCCCCCTGCAAGGATTGGTGCTCGTAATCGATGACCAGATCCACTCCCCGGGAGCGAAAATCTGCCGTCATGGATATAAGAGACGCTTCGTCCACCATGAACGGTTCCCGGTGGTCCGACAACTCCACGGCGCCCCGGGGAAGCACTCTGATCCACTCGGGCAGGGCAGGAGTCTGGTTCTGGCTTACCGCGTTCGACGTCATCGTCATCTTTCCTCACTCCGTGGCTTGCGGGGAGCTTTGGTCCTCGGATGCCCCCGCCTCGACTACGCCCGCCTCCTGGGCCAGCTTCTTGGCCTCCTGGGTTTGCAGTTCCAACTGCTTGGCCTTATCGGGATTGGGGCACCATTGCTGTTGGAGTTCCGAAGCCAGGAGGAGAGTCGTATCCGCGGCCACCATCGCCTGTTGCACTATCTCCCGCCGGTCAAAATCCTGTTTAATCAACGGGTCATAAAAGTGCTGCACCGTCACCATGGAATCGTGGATCTTCTGGAACACCCCCGGGTGCCCGCAGCAACCGCCGCTGAGCCATACCAGGGCCGCTACCCAGAGCCACCTGTTTTTCCTCATCGGTCCGCTCCTCCTCTTCTTGAGGTCTTGGCATCTTGGCGTGAGCAAGGTCTCCACGCCCAATGCATACTTTGTGGGTAGCCCCCAGGCTTATGAGCCACTGCCCTTTCCGGTGGCCCGTAACAAGGGAATACCGAAACGTTCCGCCACGTGCTCCAAGTCCAGGGGCACGCCCATGGCCGCCAGGTTGCGGTAAACTTCGGATAAGGTCTTGAGGTCTCCTTCCTCTTCAAACCTGAAGCGGAACCAGGGCACGGGCTTGTCCCAGCCGAAGTTGAATCCCACCAGGGGACGCAGCAGTTGTTCTCTCAAGGTAGCCGCCAGGACCTGGGCGTCGGCTTCCACCAGGTCCCGTCGCACCTGCGCGTGCACGCTGGCCGACGCATAGGTGCCCGTGGACCCGGTCGTGTCCGTCGTCAGGGTTTGGCCCAAAACCGCCTTGGACATTTCCCGGTTGCAAAAATCCGCCATGAGCTGGTACGGGTTGGCCCCGCCAGACCGGGAGGCGGCTTCCACAAATTCAATCTCGGTGGATTTGCTGATCACTCCCGCCGAATCGGAACCCAGGTTTCGAATGGCCTGGACCAGGGCCTCCCGGTCCGCCGGCGAGGCGGTGTTGTCATACTTGCCCAGTCTGAGCGGCATACCGAACACCTCGTTGAACGCCGCCCAATCTTTCAAGGCAAAATTCTTGAGCAGGTACATCCAACCCACCACTCTGAGCACCCCCGACCGCGTGGCGTGTCCGCTTCTGGCCTTGTAACGGTGGTAAATGGCCTTCCAGACCGGGGGCATTATCCCTTGCCAGCTGGCTTCGGGAGTCAGCAGGCGGGGCTTCCAGTCTTCGCCGAAGGTCACCTTTTTCTGGGGAATCCACCTCAGCTCCGAAACCCGGGCCTGGCCGCCAGTCACCTCCCAGAGGATCTCGCACAGGGCAAACCCCTTGCCAATGGCGTCCAGCAGGTCCAGTAGAGCCTCCTCCAGGTTGGAGATGCCGTAGACGATCTCCCCCACCCGCGCCGCAATCTCTTCATCCTCCGGGGTGCCGGCATAGGGCATCACCTCGTAGTCCTTGCCCAATACCGCCATTTTCCGGGTCTGGAGGATCGCCGTCAGGTGGGCGTCCTTCTCCTCCATTTCCTCGAACAGCTCCATCTGGCGATAAACATTCCCCTGGTCCGCCTCCCGGAAGATTCCCGCCAGGCGGTTCGGGGTCAACCCCGCACTGGGGTAACTGCTCCAGCGTTCTGCCAGGCTCACCGCCGACAACCCCCGGGTTTCAGGCCTCACCGTCTCTTTAAACAGCCTCCCGAATAAATCCTTCAGCCCCATAGTGTCTCCTAACCGTGATCCGCGCGCGGTGAGCTGGGTTCAGAAAAGGCTTGGTCAAATTGGTCTTACTGCTCACTGCTTACGGCTTACGGCTTCTAAAATGCCCCCCGGCTCTGGAAGAGCCGCGGTTTCACCGGGGTATAGTGCGGCGCCCCTCCCGTCGGCAGATTCTGCGCCAGGCACACCGCCCCTTCCAGAGCGTCCGGCCCATCGTCGTGCAGCGTCCGCGACGGAAAGAAGAGCAACTGCTCTACCAGCAGTTCCTGGTCCGAATGCCCCCGGATAAAGCGAATCTTGCCCCGCTCTAACAGCGGTGACAGGCCGGCCACCCGGGTCTCCTTGGCGATGCGGTGGGTCACCCCTCGCAGGGGCAGCAGTTGGCCGCGCTCCACCCCTAGATGGTCGAACTCCTTGAGCAGGAGACGCTGGAACAGGTTGTCTTCAACCCCTACCAGTTGATAGCCGAATTGCTGGTGCCGGTTAAAAATGGCGCGCATAATCTGATCCAAAGTGGTTTTCTGGATGACCGCATCCATCACGTAAATCACCATTTCCCGCCGATCCCAGCCCACCGTGACAAACGCCTTGTAATCCGCAGTGGCTCCGGTCTCCAGGGAAGGATCAAAAAAACCCGTTACCACCAGGTCCCGATCTTTCAAACTGTCGGGATGGTAGTAGTGAATCCAGTCCTCCTGGAAAAAGCCGCCGTCCGGCGTCGGTTCATTCATCTTCTCCCGGTTGAAGGCCACGGTGCCCATCAACTGCTTTTGCAGCTTGAGCCGGGCCACCGGGTGCCGGGCCTCCCACAATGACGACCCGTCTTCCTGGTAGGCCCGGTAAAGTCGCCGCTGGAAATGACAGTAGGGTTCATCGAGGCTGGTCAGCATCACGTGCAGGGCGCTGTGCCACCGGAGAATGGTGCCGATGACCATCAGGGTGCCCCGGGCATCCACCGCGGGATAGACTGCCGATTTCACCCAGTCCAGGATGGATTGGACGATTTCGGGATTCCGCACGTTGGTGTCATTCTCCAGGTCATCCAGAATGGCCAGGTCCGGCCGCCACTGCTTGTGCTTGAGACCCCGGAGGCGCTGCCCCCGTCCCCGGGCCTTTACCCGGATGTCGTTCAAGGTCACAAAATCGTCCACCGGCTTGTTGCCTTTGACCAACTCCCCGAAATCCTGGTGCAGTCTCTCGTTGTAGAGCAGTTCCAGGTAGATGTAGCCGGTGAGATCCGAGGCCAGGTCTTCGGTGTCGCTGCCGATCAGGATGAAATGCCGTCTCCGGAAACAGATCTGGTGGAGGACGTATCCAAAGGCGCATACGGTGGTTTTGGCAAACTCCCGGGGGGCGGCTACCGCCATGGGCGTCACCACCTCACCGTCCCGCTGCTCCAGCATCCGCACCAGCTCATAGTGAAAGGGCGCCGGCGCGTGGGCGAAATAGTGCGGCAGATAGGTGCGGCAGAAATACAGGGGATCACCGGCGGCCCGCTCCAGCCGTTGCTGGTGTTTTTCTTCGCTGTCGGCCCAGAAGGGCATCACTTCCAGCGACAGACGCATCAGGATCTTATCGGCCCGCTGGCGAAACTCGCTCTTGGTCAACTTTTTGTTTAAGGTCATGGCGCTTCCCTGTGCCGGTGGGGCGGGCCTCCGTGCCCGCCATCTGAATCAGTCGTGGTTCACTGTGGCCTGCTTGTGGGGGGTGCCCGGCGCCCCGCCCTCGGCTGTCTGCCGGATCAGATTTCTTCTTCCAGTTGCCGGAAAAACTCCTGTACCCGGTACGAAATCCGCTTCAGTTCCTCCGGGTCCGTCACCCATCCCCGTAAAAAATCGATGAACCGATCCATCACTTCCAGGGCCGCCGCCCGCATGTCCCATCCCTGGCTGCACAGGCGGTCGAGGAGAGTCACAATCTTGGTGATTTCATCCAGTTCCGGCGCTTTCAGGTCGCCTTTGATGATGAGCCGGCCGGCCTTCTCCCGCAAGATCCCCTTCAAGGCCTCTCCCAGCCATCGGGGGGATACCGGTACCTGCCGCCGTTTTTCTTCCCATCTCCCTTCCTGGCGCCACCGCTTCAAGGTTACCAGGGCTACCGGCAGCAGTTCCAGAATCTCTTTCAGGTCCTTGCCCGCCAGGTAGAGTGCTTGAGCGTCCTCCCAATAAAGGTCACGCTTCCCCTGTTTGCTTCTTTTTTTCATTCCCGTCATGGTTGCCTGGATATACGCAATAATCCGTTCAGTCTCCAGCACGCCTGAAACAGTTGTCCCTCAGCCCGGATTCCTCCCCGCAGCCGGTGTCAACTATTCCTGCCTCCACGCCTGCCCCCCTTTATCCATAGCCTTGCCGGTCCGTTTTAATTTCTATTACGAAAAGTTCTGTAAATCGGCGGCACAGGCTTTCCAGCCTGCGCCAAAGTAGCAGGTTAGTCCTGCACCGCCTGGAAAGGCTGTGCCACCAGCCAATACCACCTTTTCAGGCCTTACGGATGAGCCCTAAGATTCCTCAGCAACTGCCCGAACCTTCCGGTTCCCCTTAATAAACCTCGGCCATCTTATCCCTGACCGCGCTCTCCAGGATCCTGACCGTGCCTCCGGTGATCTTGACGCCTTTGAGCTTGCCTTCCCAAAACCAGCGGTACACCGTGGATCGGGACACCGCCAGGCGGTTGGCTACTTCCCTGGGTCTTATCAGCCGTTCTTGCATCATTTCCTCTCCCTCCCTTTTCTGCCACAGCTGTTCTTATCCCTTTCAAGATTCGTGCAACCTGTAAGACACCTGTCTCCTCCTGTCCCATATCCTGCGTTGCGCCTGCCGAAAGGGACGCCTCCGCCGCTTTGCCGTGGGGATAAGACTGAGGCAACGGTCCCCCGTCCACGGGCCGCCCGGCTAAGCCCTGCACCATTCACCGGCATTTCCCTTGCACTGAGGCAGGCTGGAAATCTCTGGCTCTTGAAGAATGACGAGTTAAGAACAACGGCGGATGAAGGGATCCGCGACCCCGGCAGCCGGCTGGCTCAGGAGGACGAAGCGCTCCGGGTGTGGGGCAATCTGTCTAGGGGGATTCGGCAATCCCTAGGGGGGAATTATCTGAAAGCCCCATTAATTTAGGGGGGGTTATAAGGCCTGGTTGGTAAGCAGCTCAGGCGAAATCAGACAGCAGGCAGAGTGGGCGCCGCGCACCTCAAAAAAAACTTTTCACGGCAGCGCCCCATGGGCCTTCGGCCCACCCGTAACGCATGGAAAATGGCCAATACTGTTGGTGCGTAGGACGCATTTTACATTTGGCAAAGCTGGCCGTTGTCCCCAGGGTGCGGCCGTCGCACCAGCATTTATTTCCAAACCAAAAACCCCAAAAAAAAGCCTTTCAGGTCAGAAAAAATGGCTTGCCCCTTGCATTCAAAATGCACCAGGACCTTCAAGGAAGAGGAATCTGAAACCGCAGGGAGGCTGAAGGATGGAATTATTACACCAAAAGCGTTTTTTTCGGCCGGATGAGGCGGCGGCGATCCTGGTTATCTCCCGCCGCACCGTCTACCGGATGATTCGTGACGGCCGGATCCCCGGGGTCAAGTGGGGCGGCGGCCCCTGGCGCATCCCCCGGGAAAGCCTGGCCGGTCTGCTGCCGGGCGAGAGGTTCTAGCCCCGCCCGCATCACCGTCCGGCTTGATAACATCCCCCCACGCCTTGGTCCCTGCTCTCTCCATTCAGAATGGGGAGACCGCAGGGTCTGGGGCCCCGTTTCCTCCTCTCCCCCCCCGAATTAAGCCAATAGCACAATTCACCTTGCATTTTTCCCTCAGGAAACGTAAACTGATCCAGGGAAAAATTGATATAAATGACCTAACCCTGGCGTTTGCCTGCGTTTAAGGACCCCATGAATAACCGTTTGAGCCCATTCTATAAAAATATTGCCCTGTGGCTGCTCATTACTCTGGTAATGATCTTCCTGTTCAATTACTTCAACAGCGTGGAACACGCCCGCGGCAAGGCCACCATCATTTACAGCAAATTCATCGAGCTGGTAAAAGCTGACAAAATCCAAAAGGTCACGCTTCAGGGCGATGAAATCACCGGCGAAATGGAAGAAGGCAAGGCCTTCAAGAGTTACGCCCCCACCGATCCGGACCTGATCAAGCTCCTCCAGGCGAAGAAGGTGGAGATCACGGCCAAGCCCAAGGATGATTCTCCCTGGTACACCACCCTGCTGGTCTCCTGGCTGCCCATGCTGGTCCTGGTGGGCGTCTGGATCTTCTTTATGCGCCAGATGCAGTCCGGCGGCGGTAAAGCTATGTCCTTCGGCAAGAGCCGGGCCCGCCTCATGACGGAATCCACTGTCAAGATCACCTTCAGTGATGTGGCCGGCATCGAGGAAGCCAAGGAAGAAGTGTCGGAAATCATCGATTTCCTCAAAGATCCAAAGAAGTTCACCCGGCTGGGAGGCCGCATCCCCAAAGGGGTTCTCCTGGTGGGCGCCCCGGGCACCGGTAAAACCCTCCTGGCCCGCGCCATCGCCGGCGAAGCGGGGGTTCCTTTCTTCAGTATCAGCGGGTCCGATTTCGTGGAGATGTTTGTGGGCGTGGGGGCCGCCCGGGTGCGGGACCTGTTTATCCAGGGCAAGAAAAGCGCCCCGTGTATCATCTTCATCGATGAAATTGACGCCGTGGGCCGTCACCGCGGCGCCGGTTTAGGCGGCGGCCACGATGAGCGGGAACAGACCTTAAACCAACTCCTGGTGGAAATGGACGGCTTTGAGGCCAATGAAGGGGTTATCCTCGTCGCCGCCACCAACCGCCCGGACGTCCTGGACCCGGCCTTGCTGCGGCCCGGCCGCTTCGACCGTCAGGTAGTGGTCCCCATCCCCGACCTCAAGGGGCGGGAAGCCATCCTCAAGGTTCATACCCGACGCACTCCCCTGGCCGACTCCGTTGACCTTTCCATCCTGGCCCGGGGCACTCCCGGATTTTCCGGCGCCGACCTGGAGAACCTGGCCAACGAAGCCGCCCTGTTCGCGGCCCGCCGCGGCAGTGACGCCCTCACCATGCCCGACTTCGAGGAGGCCAAAGACAAGGTTCTCATGGGCACGGAACGCCGCAGCCTTATTTTGAGTGAGCGGGAACGCCTGAACACCGCCTATCACGAGGCCGGGCATACCCTGGTGGCCAAGTGCATCCCGGGCGCCGACCCCATCCACAAGGTCACTATCATTCCCCGGGGCCGGGCCTTGGGCCTCACCCAGCAACTGCCCCTGGATGAACGGCACACCTACCCCAAAGAGTATCTCCTCGATACCCTGACGGTGTTGTTGGGAGGCCGCGCCGCCGAGGAACTGATTTTTAAGCATTTCACCACCGGCGCCGGCAGCGACCTGGAACGGGCCACCGGCCTGGCCCGCAAAATGGTGTGCAATTGGGGCATGAGCGATGAATTAGGCCCCGTTACCTTCGGGAAACGGGACGAACACATCTTTTTGGGCCGGGAGATCTCCCAGGGCAAAGATTTCAGTGAGGAGACCGCCCGGGTCATCGACCACGCCATCAAGAACCTGGTCTTCAGCTCTTACAATCGCGGCAGAGATATGCTCGCCGCCCGTCGGCCCCAACTGGAAGCCCTGGCCCAGGCCCTCCTGGAAAAGGAGACCCTGAACAGTACCGAAATCGACCGGATATTGGACTCTTTCCAGAATCCCGAAGAACCCGCAGAAATCTCGGCCCAACTGCCACTCGGCCTCCAACAGGCATAGCCATGTCGGGCCTGACCCATCCCTCCGGCCTTGGGGAGATTCCGGATCGCCGTCATATCTGGGCGGCGCTTCTAGCCGCGCCTCGCCCTCTGGTCATGGGGGTGCTCAACGTTACCCCAGACTCCTTTGCCGACGGCGGCCGCTTTTTCGACCCCGACGCCGCCCTGGCCCAGGCCCGGGCCCTGGTGGTGGCCGGCGCCGACATCCTGGATATCGGCGGTGAATCCACCCGGCCCTTTGCCGATCCCGTGCCTCTGGATGAGGAACTGCGCCGCGTGGTGCCGGTCATCGAGACCCTGGCCCCCGAAATCGCCGTCCCCATCTCCATTGATACCTACAAGGCAGCGGTGGCCCGGGCCGCCCTAAACGCCGGAGCCGCCATCATCAATGACATCAGCGCCCTGTCCTTTGACCCGGATATGGCCCCCTTGGCAGCCGAGATGCAAGCCCCGGTGGTGCTGATGCACATGCAGGGCACCCCCAGGGATATGCAGCGCCAGCCGCACTACCACGACCTGCTAAGAGAGATCAGGGACTTCTTCCGGGAACGGTTGGATTTCGCCGCCTCCCAGGGCCTCCCGCTTGAACTCCTGGTCCTGGACCCCGGTATCGGTTTCGGCAAAACCTGGCAACACAATCTGGAGATCTTGAACCGCCTGGATGTCTTCCTGGATTTGGGTTGTCCACTGCTGGTGGGGGCCTCCCGGAAAGCCTTCATCGGGCATATCCTGGACCTCCCCGCCGGCGAAGAACGGGATGTCGGCACCCTGGCCGCCCTGGCCGTGGCGGTGCTGCGCGGCGCCCGGATCGTCCGCACCCACAACGTGGCCTATGCGCGCCAGTTCCTGGCCGTGCTGGAAGCGATTCGCACCGCCCCGGCGGGAACAGCTCCTTGTTAGGCTGCTGAAAAACAGCCTTTTTTGTCATCCTGAGCTTGGCGAAGGATCTCATACCAGATTGCCGTCAAAAGGTAGCACAGGCTTTCCAGCCTGTGCAGTCGCAGGCTAAAGCCTGCGGCTACAGAAAATAGCCGTTTGAGCGCAACTTGGTATCAAAGTCAGCGCCTCATAAGCCGGCGCAGTTATTCCCCCCTTTGAAAAAGGGGGGTTAGGGGGGATTTGTATTAACTTCTTTAAATCATTTAATTTTCGGCCTTTTTATACCGTGTTCGTTTTGTAGGGGCGGGTTTCAAACCCGCCCCTACGAGAGATATCAATAGGTTATCTGGATGGTTTGTTTCAGTTCAAAGGGAACACGGTATTAGAGGGTGCGCCCGGTGCACCTTTGTACCAACTCGCTTAACGTTTTTCGCCCTGAACCCTTCTAACCATAAGGTTGGAGATGCCCGGCGGGGTCCGAAAGCCTTCGCCTCCCCATCACCTGACATCTTCGGAAAGGATTCGCCTTTACCCCCGCCATGTGGCAATTTCTCAGCAATCTGCGCTGGCAGGATGGTGTGGACATCATCCTGGTCGCCATCATCATTTACCAGGTGGTGCTGATCCTGCGCGGCACCCAGGCCATCCCGATCCTGGCCGGGCTCTTTCTCCTGTTTATCGCCTATCTGGTGGCCCGGCAATTGGAGTTTTTTACCCTGGAATGGCTCCTGGATATTATCGTCAAGAGCTTTGTGCTCATTGTCATCATTCTTTTCCAGGCCGACATCCGCCGGGTTCTCAGTAACATGGGCAAAAAGGCCCTGGCTCCTGGCGGCATCCACGCCCCGCTCACCGTTGAGGAAGTGTGCGAGGCCGCCGACACCATGGCCAGTCGCTATATCGGCGCCCTCATCGTCATGGAACGCGACATCGGCCTGTCGGATTTTCTCGAAGGGGCCATCAAGTTGGACGCCCTGGTTACCAAGGAGTTGCTGGTTACTCTGTTCTGGCCCCACAACCCCACCCATGACGGCGCCGTCATTCTCCAGGGGGACCGGGCCGTGGCCGCCGGTTGTCTGATGCCCCTGTCCCGCAACCCCAACCTGGATCCCACCCTGGGCACCCGCCATCTGGCCGCGGTGGGGATCACCGAGCACAGCGACGCCCTGGCCCTGGTGGTCTCCGAGACCTCCGGACAAATCTCTCTGGCCCAGGGGGGCAAACTGAGACGCGATCTTACCCGGCTGCAACTGCGTCAGGCCCTCCAGGACCTCCTGGAAACCCCGGCCAATAACCGAGGAAACTGGATTGAAAAACTGGCTCGACACTTTAAAACGCAATAGGCTCCTGAAACTCCTTTCTCTTCTGCTGGCTATCGCCTTCTGGCTTGCCGTCAGCGGTGAGGAGCGCACCGAGACCTCCCTCAGCATGTTCCTCGAAATGGTCAATCTGAACCACAATCTCATGGTTACCAGCGAGGTGCCCCCCGCCATTCAGGTCCGGGTCGTCGGCTCCCGCTCCATAGTCAACAATCTGTCCCAGTCCCGCCTCACCCAAACCATGGACCTGAGCGGTTATAAAAGCGGCCGCCACACCTTCTCCCTCGGCCCCAACAGCTTTTCCCTGCCCCGAGGGGTTCAGGTGGTGCGCATCCAGCCCAACCCCATCCCCCTGACCCTGGCCGCCACCATCACCCGGACCCTGCCCATCAAACCGGTCCTGGAAAATAATCCCGCCGAGGGCTACGAGCTCGTCAGCGCCCACGCCCGCCCGGCCCAAGTGACCGTGAAAGGCCCTGCCCCGGAACTGGCCGAACTGCAATTTATCTCCACCCTCCCCATTGACCTGTCCTTCCTCAAGGAACCCACCGTCATCGCCACGGATTTGGACTTCAAGAACCTCCACCTGGCCCTGAAAGATCCGGTCCCCATCCTGGCGGACCTCCGGATCGGCCCCAAAATCCTTACCCGGACCTTTTCCGGGATCCCCGTCTTGACCGGCCCCCAAAAGGCCCGGGTGTCGCCGGCCCAGGTCACCCTCACCCTTAAAGGCCCCTGGCCCCTGGTGCATAATCTCAAGGCCGAAGACCTCAAGGCCCGGGTGGACACCCGCAACCTGGCCCCCGGCCGCCACCGCCTCACCGTCTCCGTAGAATTGCCCGCCGGGGTCAGCCTGGAGCGCTCCCGCCCCGCCAGCGTCACCGTCACTTTAGCCAAGCCGTCATAATTCTCCGGGATCCCTGGCGCCGCGTCACCGGCGCACCGGTGGCACAGGCTTTCCAGCCTGTGCGGCGCAGCCTGAAAGCCTGCGGCTATAATCCGTTTGACCGCAATTTTATATGAAAATAGCTCGGCGGGGCGGGCCTCCGTGCCCGCCAGCGAGAGGCGGCCAGGGACGTCCGCCCCACCAACACCAGCCATTTTTCATCTTTCGTTGTGTCCATGAGGAAATGATCGTTCGTATGACCGACCCCTGACCCCTAACCCCTGACCACTTTCCCATTGCCGCCTCAATTCCCCCGTGATACATTCCCCCATTATGCACCCCCTTATCGCCCTCTTTCTCGGCGTGGTCCAGGGTATTACCGAGTTCTTGCCCATTTCCAGTTCCGGCCACCTGGCCCTCCTGGAGCATTATCTGCACGTGCCCCAAGCCGGCCTGGGCTTTGACATCCTCCTCCACGTCGGCACCCTGGTCGCCCTGGTGGCCTACTTCCACCAGGACTGGCTGGACATGGCCCGCGCCTTCATCTCCCCCTCCCGGCACAACCGCCCGGAGCGCAAGATGCTCTTCTTTCTCATCGTGGCCACCATTCCCGGGGCCCTGGCCGGTTTGCTGCTGGAAAAGCAGGCCGAGACCATCTTCCGGGAACCGGCCCGCATCGCCATTCTCCTGGGCGCGGTGGGGCTCCTCCTCATCCTCGGCGAAATCCTGGCCCGGCATAACCGCCCCCTGGACCGGATCACTTTGAAGGACGCCATCCTCATCGGCCTCTCCCAGGCCCTGGCCATTATGCCCGGGGTCTCCCGGAGCGGCATCACCATGACCACCGGCCTGTTTTTGGGCTTCAACCGCCGCTCCGCCGCCCACTTCTCCTTTTTGATGTCCACCCCCATCATCGCCGGCGCCGGCCTCCACCACTTACCCAAGTGGCTCCACGAGCCCGCCGGGACCCTCCCCCTGTTGCCCGCCACCTTAGGCTTTCTGGCCGCGGTGATCTCCAGCTACCTCACCATCAAGTTCCTTATGCGCTTCCTGCAGCGCCACACCTTCATCCCCTTCGCCATCTACCGCCTCCTCCTGGCCGCGGTGATCCTAAGCCTGACGGTTCTGCGCCCTTCCTGGTGATTTCCCCCGGGCCTTAACCTCTGTTTAATATCAAAACCCAATTCCTAAAATTAATTTCATCAAAAAAAACTTGACATCCATCTAATACCAAGTTGCCATCTAACAAGTAATATTGAGATATGGAAAATTCGTCATCGAACGAAGTTTTTCCGGGTTACTAGCGAGATCATTCAAGCCCAGGCAGAGGTTGTCCTCTACCTCATCAA
>Ga0194126_10007231_pt1 | contig 15536 bp, 12 predicted proteins | sample TA2KigC150mmetaG_FD_148641 | JGI IMG/M metagenome (GOLD analysis project Ga0194126, IMG submission 148641) | Freshwater microbial communities from Lake Tanganyika, Tanzania - TA2015035 Kigoma Deep Cast 150m | ecosystem: Environmental > Aquatic > Freshwater > Lake | place: Tanzania: Lake... | reverse complement strand
AACCGACGCGGTCGCCCGGGGCGTTCCCCCTCCCGCAAACCGCTGAATCCTCTGACTTCAAATCGCCGCACCCACCGTTCGACTGTAGTTGGGTGCTGTCCCAACCAGTCGGCCACTTGGTAACAGCTAATACCCTGCGCGGCCAGCAGCACACCGTGGAGACGGTGGTCGTAGCGCGACTCCTCGGAGCGGGCAATCTCGTCTTGCAGGGCAAGGATCATGGTGGGCGCGTCCGCAATCTGTAGGCGTCTGATGCAACACAGCGAAGCATATTTGGCATAGCCACGCAACTACAATATGCTGCATTACTTAAGACGCTCTGTATAGTGCGTCGCTGGTGGCTCTGAGCCTGCTGACCCTCCTGGGTCGGCCGGCCTCGGTGGCTTCCGAAGGGGGCGGCAACCGATCCCAGTTTGGCGGACCCAAGGGACTGGGCATCAGCGCGGCGAAAGGACTGCCTGTCACCTGGAACTCGGAGGAGAACCTCGTCTGGAAGGCGGATCTGCCCTGCGCGGCCCGGTATCAAGGCGAACTGACGCGGTAGAACCGGTGCGCATGGTTCAGGGCGCCGACATCGGCAAAGACAAAGCGCCCTGTTTGTACCTGAGTGGGGGATCCCAGGACTTGCCAGTCGCCCAGGTCGGTTGAGGCCCACACGCGGTAAGTGAGGTTGGCCGCACCCGCAAAAGTCAACACGGCGATGCCATTCGCCATGCTGAGCTGCAGCACCGGACCCAGCACCGCGCCAAAGCGCAGGTTGTCCAACCTCCCAAAGACGCCGAGGTCCGGCGGCACATACGCCACCGCCCAGGCGATGTCGGTAGCCCCTCTCGAGATGATCATCGTTTCCGCGTGGCCAGCGGCCTGTGGAGCGGTCGTGTAGGAAGCCACCAACTGACCCGCGGCGTTGTAACCGTCCAGCCGCCCGGTTTCTTTGGCAAAATACTGCCCGCCAGCAAAATCGATTGTCACCAACGACACCGGCAACGCGAACTCCAGGCGCAGCCGCCGGTCGCTGTTCCAGAAGGGCACGTTGGCGTGCGCAAACACTTTGGTGCCGGTGGTGGCGAAATCCAGCAGATCGCCAATGGCCGTGACCTCGAAAGCTACCGGCGGGATCGGCAAATTGTCCGCGCCCGCGGTGGTCAAGTGCACGGCAGGGAGGATACGATCCAGCACGGTGCCGTCGGCATAGTCGTCCGGTTCGATGATGTAGGTTTGCGCCCCCGCTCCAAAAACCAGCCCCCACGCCAGGGTGCTCAGCACGAGCAGGCGCGTGCGGGAGAGTCGTCGGCTCGGCCTCGGGTCAACGAAAGCGAGTTGATGCATCGGCACGTTCTTGTACTGCCGTGCCGGTCTTTCGTCCATGAAACATTCTCTTCTCTGCCGTGGCCGAGGAGTGACGGCGTGTGCCGACAGCTCGTCGTGGGCCGCGGTAGCCAGGAAACGGCGGATCTCCGGGGCGTCGCAGCGCCAACGACGCAACGTCGACGGGCGCAGCCCCAAGCTCTCCTCGCCCAACTCAAGCAGGACGACCATCCCTCGCAAGCTCGCCCAACGCCGCCAACAACGCCTCGCGCGATTCCAGGTGGGCCAGGCCCCCGGTGTCGCGCAGCAGGCCGTAACCCGCGCCGTAGGCGGGGCCGTTGACGACGCACGCGTCCGTGCGACAGGCGCGGAGCTGCTCCTGGGCACGCGCTATGGCCTGCGCCCGATCGGCGTCCACTTCGTATTTCCAGCCCACAATCGCCGCGCGCGCAAACCAGTCGCGCATCGCAGCCAGAATCTTCGGCGTCGGCACCAACTCGGCCAGCAGTGCGCCCTGTGCGCTGGGCAGTTTCCCCGCCGTCACCGCCTGCAGTTCGCCCGCAGCCTGGCGGACGTACACCTGGCCAAAGGCGAAGTCGCCTACGGCGGCGGCGTGGAACACCGCTTGAACGGAGGCGCCAGCCAAGCCGGCCAGGCGGGCGCGCAAGTCGGCTGCGGTCCCGAAGCGTTGGGTGCTTTGGGCGCGCGACTCCCCGCGCCACGTGGCCAATTCACCCAGTAGCAGGGTGACCTGGTGACCCTGGCCAACCAGGTAGTTCGTCAGTTCGATCCCAAGTCGCCCGGTCGAGAAGTTGGTCAGGCGCCGAACCTGATCCAACGGTTCGTAGGTCGGCCCGGCGGTGATCACGCAGTTCATGAGCTGTCACGCTACGCGCCGGTGCACCGCTCTGTCCACACTGCCCTGGGCCAAGGCGAGCAGGTGCGGCCGGGTTGATTCAATAAGACAGGAAAAAAGAACTTGACGCCGACACGTCGTAACCCGTTGATTTGAAAATACCTTGCTGACAGTGCAATGCAATATGACCGGTTTATCATAGTTGACAAACCGTTCAGCCAGCCCGGTCACCCCCATCGCAACACAACACCCGCACTCGCACGCCCGCACCTCTGCCCTGACCTGCCCTGCTGAGAATGCCGGCGGTACGGCGGGGCGGTAATGGTAGGGGTGTACCGCCGACTTCTGGGGCGATGGTCCGGAACCTGCCAAAAGGAGTCGAATAGGCTCGCCAGGGAGCAGCCGCTGGGTTAGCTACCTTCTCCGCAGCCCGTTATGAAGCCCGGGCGTACCCGGACACCAGGAGCTCTATGGTTATGCGATATCGATCCATCGACGGCTTGATTGGCCTGGCCGCGATTATCTCGAGTCTGCTGGGCGCACCGGCGGTAGCGAGCGACGCAGCCCGCCCCCCCAACGCGGCCTACGGCAAGATCGAGCTGCTGCGAGATCGTTGGGGTGTCCCGCACATCTTCTCCGACACGGATGCAGGCGCGATCTACGGCCTCGGCTACGCCACCGCCGAGGATCGCCCCTTCCAGATTCATTACCAGTTGCGCATCGTCCAGGGCCGATTGGCCGAGGTGGTGGGGGAGCGTCCTTCGGCCCGGCGAGGCGAGACCGCGGTGGACCACGACCGCAAGATGCGCACCTTCGGTTTCTACCGGGCGGCCCAACAGCTTGTCGGCAAACTGGACCCGGACACGCGAGCCCTGCTCGAGGCCTACTGCGAGGGCGTCAATGATGGCATGGCCAGCTTAGGCGAGTCGCGCGATCCCCTCTTCGGCCGGCTGGGACTCGAGCCCGAGCCGTGGACCCCGGCCGATTGCATCGCGAGTTGGTGGCACCTGGGCCAGTTCTTCGCCACCGACGGCACCCGCGAGTTGATGCGCTACCGCAACCTCGACCAACCCGAGTCCGGCGCCCGCACCCCGCCAGGGCGCCAGGCGGCGCGCCTCGCTCCCCCGCAGCCCACGGCGGCGTGGGTGGACGACGCCGCGGCAGTCGTGCGGCGAGCCGACATCGCCGATGAATGGCTTAGTCGCGTCGAGGCCTTCATGCGCGATCATGGGCTGCTGAATGCGGCACCTGCCGACCGTGGCGAGCCTAACCCCAAGTTCAGTCATGCCTGGGTGGTCGGCGGCCGCAAGACGACCACCGGTTCTGCCGTGCTGGTCAGCGATCCCCAGACGCCCGTCCGCAACCCCTCGATCTGGCTCGAGTTCCATGTCAGCGGCCGCACCTTCAACGCGCGCGGCGTAGGCGTGCCGGGCAACCCGGGATTGCTCATCGGGTGGACGGAGCACTTTGCCTGGGGCGCCACGGCCCTGGGCGCGGACCAGGCGGACCTCTTCCGCCTCCATACCGACGCGGACCATCCGAATCAGTATCGGTTGGACGGCGCGTGGCGGGACATGGAAGTCGTTCGCGAGACGATCAAGGTCAACGGGGCTGCGCCGGTCGAGCTGACCGTGCGCCAGACCCGGTTCGGCCCGCTGATCACGCCGTTCGCGTTCGCTACTCGCACCGATCCGGAAGTGGCCCTCAAGCGCGTGCCCGTCTGTCAAACTGATCGCGAGACCATCCAGGGCACCCTCGGGATGATCCGGGCCAAAGATCTCGGCAGTTTTACCCGCGCGATTTCACAGTGGCAGTTCCCCTCGCTGAACTTGGTCTTCGGCAGCCGCGACGGCACGATCGGTTACTGGCTGTTGGCGGCCATCCCCGTTCGCTCCCGGCTCGATGCACACCAAGGCTCCGCCGCCGTGGACGGCTCGCGCTCCGAGCTCGATTGGCAGGGGTACGTCCCGCACGACCTGTTGCCGCACGTGATCAATCCGGCCCAGGGCTGGATCGCCAGCGGTAACCACCGCGCCGTCGGTTCGTTCTACCCGCCCGTCCTGGGTCTGAGCACCGGCAGCGCCGGTCATACCGTCCGCTCCTGGCGCCTGTACGAACGCTTGGCCGCCCGTGCCCGCTTCGCGCCTCAGGACGTCCTCGAGGTCCACTTCGATACCGTCAATCCCGCCCGACGCGATATCGTCCGCGCCGGCTTTCACCTGCGCGACACCCTCGGACGCACCCTCACCCCGGACGCGCGGCAAGCCCTCGAGCACCTCAAAGCCTGGCACGAACAGGGCGCTCGATCCGACTTGACCGTGTCCGGTGCCGAGTTGGCCACCGAAGTGAGCACCTTCTTCCGCTTCATGAATACGCCTTTGGCCGGCAAGTACGGCGGAGGCGAGACTGGTCTGGCCCGGTTCCTGCATGGCCTCGCCGAGCGACTTGCCGCCGACCCAAAGGCCGACCTGGATCGCGACGAGGAGGACTTCGTGGACCAAGCGCTGGCCGGTGCCTGGCAAGCCGCCCAGCAACGGTACGGAGCCGACCCAGCGCGTTGGAATGCGCGCGCGCGTGCCCAAGTTCAACAGCGCCGCCTCGGTCGCTTCGAGACGTTGGACGGCTTCGGTTCCCTGGATGCCGCCCATGACCTCTTGACCCCGGCGCTGGCCTGTGTCGACGGCGGCACGATCCAATCCCAGGGTGCCCAGTCCTATACCCACTATGTCCCGCTGCACGACGTGGATTCGGCCCTAAGCCTGTTGCCTCCTGGCCAGTCCGAAACCCTCGGCGCCGCCTCCCGCACGAGCAACTTGGAGCTCTGGGCGCAAGGCGAATTGCATCCGGCCCCCCTGTCGCGCGCCGCCGTGAACGAGATTGCCGCCCACACCAAAACACTCTCCCGACCTTAGCCTCGGGCGGTCCAGGTTCCTCGGGCGCCGCTACCGCGCCTCAGCCCAAACGCGCCGCGCCCTCGAGCGCGACGCCCCCATGGTCCAGGGCTTCCTCTACCTCCTCCGCCTCCTCCCCACGGCCTGAACTGCTAAACTGCAGCTCGAGCATTTGGCGCTTCCACCGCCCTGGCCGGCTGTGCTATGAATCGCCATCTCGGCGCGTTTCCGCGCGCCCCGGGCAACACTCAATCCCAAGGCATTCTACCATGAAAACAAGCTTGTTTACTCCTCATCGAGAGTCGTGGGCCACTGCCGCACGGATCCTGGGCGCAATCCTGGTTGGTTCACACGTCCTGTTGCCGTCTCACAGCTTGCGCGCAGGACCGCCTCCAGATCTCAACAGCGGGTTCAACACCGGCGCCGAAGGGTGGCGCGCCAGCGATCCGAGCGCCGCGCTGACCTGGGAGCCCGCCGGCGGCACTCCGAACGGGTACCTGGCTGGCACCCGCGCCGGGGCGACGGCGGCTTGGTACTTCGTCTCGCCCGTGTCTTGGTCGGGCGATTGGTCCGGTTACAGGGTGCTCAAGTTCGACTTCGCGATCCCGAGCCGGCATTATCCGGAGGCGGGCCAAGCGGGCATCGCGGTGGTGGTGGGGGCCAACGGCCAGGAAATGAGCTGGACGGCCTCGACCCCCCTGTGGACCTGGACGCATTACGAGGTCAGCCTGACGCCGGCAGCCTTTGGCGTCGGCTCGGCAACCTTCGCCTCCATCATGGCCCAGGTGCGCGAAGTCCGCATTCTGGCCGAGTACACCCTCGGCACGGAGATCGTCGGGCTCGACAACGTGCTGCTGACGGCCGCACCCCCAGAAGCGCACCAGACGGACTTGGTTTGCCGGTTCACGGATAGCACCATCCAGGGTTGGCGGCCCGTGGACGACGTGACGCTGACGGCCGTCGACATGGGCCACCCCAGCTTCGCACTCAAGGCGGACGATTGGATGGACGGGCGGTTGTACAAGGTGGCCATGCCCTTGAGCTGGGCCGGCGACTGGCGCCAGTACCGCCAACTGAGCTTCGATATGCAGTGGAACTCAGGGAAACCACCGCCCGAGACCGTCGAGTTGGTCCGCATCTTCGGCGCCAACGGCCGTTGGCTAAGCTGGTCCAGTACTCTAGCCAACGGCGTCTGGACCCGCCGCGTGCTCCCGCTCACCCCAGAGACCTTCGGCGTGAGCGCCGCGGATTTCGACGCCACCCTGGCACACGTGAGCGACATGTGGATCATCGGCGAGTTCGGCGAAGGCGACGACATCACCTACCTGGACAACATCGTCCTGACGACCACCCCCGCTGGGCCGGCGCGCCGCACCCAAGACCTGGTCGCCCGCTTCGACGCTGGAACCGAGGGTTGGCACGTCTACGACAATGGCGAGATGAGCTGGCAGGAGACCGGGGGCGTCTCGGGCGGTGGACTGCAATCGGTGGACGTCGGCGCCGGCACGGCCCGGTTCCAGTCGCCCGATGAGTGGATGGGCGATTGGCGCGAGTTCAAGCTGCTGCGGTTCATGCTCCGCCCGCAGGTCAAGGAGCGCGCTGCGCTCGATCCGGAGGTGTCGATCGTCACCTGGGACGGCACCGGCCTCAACCTGACGCTTCCGAAGGCGTACGGCTCCTGGACGCCTTACACGGTCGATCTCACGCCCGAGACGTTCGGAGTCGCCCCGGCCGAGTTCGAGGCGGTCCTGCAGGACGTGGCTTGCTTGTGGATCCAGTCGGATCTCGTCGTCGGGACCGGCGCCAACGACACGACACTGCTCGACAACGTGGCGCTCTTGACCCAGACCGGGGTGGGCATACCGCCCGATCGCTGGTCGGATTTCGAGCCTGGCGAGCAAGGCTGGCGCACCGGCGCGTGGGAGACGACGGACGAAGATTGGTCCTTCCGCAGTCTCTCGACCCATGTGGCCGAAGGCGGCAATCCCGGCGGTTACGTCGAGAACACCGACACGGGGGCGTGGACCTACTGGTTCTCGCCGGAAGCTTGGGCGGGCGACTGGCGTGGGCATCAGTCGGTCTCCTTCGATTTTAAGATCATCACCGGCACCCGCGTGTTCGGGACGCGTATGGTCTCGATCTGCTCCCCTTACGCCAGCCTTCACGCCGACCTCCCCACGCCGCCGGTGCCGGGCGAATGGCTGCACTACGAGTTTACCCTCAGTCCAGCCACCTTCGGCGTCTCGATCGAGGAGTTCGACCGTGTCATGCGCGACGTCGCCTTCGTGGGTGTCCGCAGCGAGTGGATCGAGGGCGGTGAGCGCGAAGGTCTGGACAACTTCCGCCTCTCGAAGGCGCCGGATGCCTACTGGATCTGGATCAGCGGTTACTTCACCGGGCCCGACTTGCAGGATGAAGATCTAGCCGGGAAATTGGCCAACCCGGACGGCGACGGCGCTGACAACTGCCACGAGTTCATCGCCGGGACCGACCCTACCGACGGGCTGGTCCACCTGCGCATCGACCGCATCACGGTCGTCAACGGTACCCGCCGCCTCCAGTTCAAGACCTACACTGGCCGCCGCTACAGCGTCGAGAGCGCCCCCAGGCTCACGCCGCCCATCGGATGGAGCGCCATCGCCGAAGACTTGCCCGGCACCGGCTCGGTCATGAGCGTCCCAGACGACGAGACCGGCCAGCGCGGCTTTTACCGGCTGCGGGCGCGCTGGGCCGAGTAGGGCCCTCGCACTCCCATACGGATTGTCGACAGGTTAGATTGGGGGCGCGGCCCCTCGCCCTCGGCGCCGTGGCCGCGACACCCGATCGATCAGTCGCACAGCGAACTCCTTCACCCACTCGCCCGCGGCAAACTCGAGCGTCAGATCCAACGGCTCGAACTCCACTACGGGCTTCGCCCCCAAGCCCACGGTCAACAGCCGCACCGAGCCCGGTTCAGCGGCGTCCCCGCGACGGATGACGCGCCCGGTATGGGCACCCGCGCTTTCAGCCAGGCGGTTGGTCGCCAACAACAACTCCACCGCCGGAGGCTGACCCGCGAGCTCAGCCCCGATTCGGACCAGGAACGCCTGATCGAGATCGCCCAGCCCAGCGAAATCGCCCCCCACCAGCCAGCCGCCCCCCGGCAACGCCATGACCGCGCGGACTTCCGTCGGGACCTCATTGGTCCAACCCGCGCCGATCTCGAGCCGATGCCGAGCCGGTGTCGAAGCTGTAATCCATGCTCCCATCCTGATGGAGCCGGGCTAGTACGCGCCCGGGCAACCCACCGATCTCGGTCGACGCGCCGCCGATGAGGAGCTTGCCATCCGCAAGTGCGACCATTGCGCGAACCGCTGGCAGCGCCGTGGGAGCCGCGCGGATCCCCCGCGGACTGGCCCAGATCGACCGCCAGGCTGCCGTTGGCGCTTAATCGCACCAACACAGCCGTCAGGCTCTCGACCCACGGGCCACCGCTCACACCGGCCGCCACGATGCCCCCGTCACGCTCGAGCGCCAATCCGCTCGCATAACCCGGCCAGTTTAATGGCGGGACGAAACGCGAGTCGCAGCGGCCGTCCATAAGCACGCGCACCATCCCGAAGTTCAAATCGGACATCCCCACTAACACGGCTTCCTCCGACAGCGGTAACATGGCCGTGCCGCTCACCCCGCGCCGGAAACCAGGCGCGAAGTCGCGATCCAGCTCTCCCTCGGGCTTCACCCGAACGATCGCTCGCGGCGGAAGCGACGCCTCTCCCGCTAGCCGGAACGACCCGGCGAGCCACAGCGAACCATCCGCCAGCGGGTGGAGGGCCTCGACGCTGGCCGACAGGACCGCGCCCGCGGGACTGCCCAATCCGGCAAACCGCGCGACGTCATCAATATTCCAGTAAATTAATTGTTGACACGACGTCACCTCCGCGCGTAACCTCCGTCCCGTTGCCTATGAGAAGCACGCGGATCAAAGTCAAAGGGCGCACCGCCGTTTACCACTGCGTCTCCCGCATCGTCGGCGCCCAACGCCTCCTCGATGACCTCGGCAAAGAAACCTTGGTCCGGCTCCTCCGCCGCCTGGCCACCTTCTGCGGCCTCGAGGTCGTCACCTACTGTATCATGTCCAATCACTTCCATGTCCTGGTTAGGGTCCCGGCCGAGCAGAACCCGACCGACGAGGAGTTGATCGAGCGGATGGAGGCGCTCTACGGCAAAGGCAAGCAGGCTGGGCTAGTGGCCCTGGCCCGGGAGGGGCTGAAGGAGCGGGGTCGAGTGGACCCGGACCTGCGGCAGCGGATGTTGGCGCGGATGGGGGATGTGTCGGAGTTCATGAAGGAGTTCAAACAGCGGTTCAGCAAGTGGTACAACATCCGGCATCAGCGGTTTGGGACGTTGTGGGCGGAACGGTTTCGGAGCGTGCTGGTCGAGGATCGGTCGCGGGTGCTGGAGACGGTGTCGGCGTACATCGACTTGAACCCTGTGAGGGCGGGATTGGTGGAGGATCCGAAGGATTACCGGCACTGCGGGTACGCAGCGGCGGTGGCTGGGGATGCGACGGCGCGGGCGGGTTTGTTGAGTTTGTACACGGGCGGGAGTGAGGGGGCGTCTCGGGGCGGGAGTGCGGCAGCAGGGGCGGCCAAGGCGGTGGGGGCAGCAGGGGAAGAGGCAGGGGCAGGGACAGGGACCCGCGGGCAAGATGCCCGCGCTCGATTCTTGGCCGGCGCGCAGGCTGCAGCGGGGTCCGAGGAACAGCGGAAGGGAAGGGTGCATGAGTGGAAGGAGGTTGGGGCGGAGTATCGGCAGCGGTTGTTTGTGCGTGGGGGGGTGTCTGGGAGCAGCCAGAAGAAGGAGTTGAGTCGGGAGCAGATCATGCGTGTGCTGCGAAAGGGCGGGGAGTTGAGCATGGGCGAGGTGCTGCGACTGCGGATACGGCACCTGACGGACGGGGTGGTGTTGGGGTCGAAGGGGTTTGTAGATGAGGTGTGGTTGGCGCATCGGGAGCGGTTTGGGTCGAAGCGTCGGAGCGGGGCACGACCGATTCGGGGCGGGGGGGCGCCGCTGGCAGGGTTGAGTGCCTTACGGGACTTGCGGGTGGAAGCGATTTCGTGAGCAGGGCAGCCTGCCCCGGCGGGACATGTGGAGCACGACTTCGAGGGCTCATGGGGAGCTTCCACCCGCTTTGGCGTGCGCATCGGGGCCATGAGCCTGCAGCGCCGGTTTTCCAGCCGGCGTGGGGCCGACTTGAAAGTCGGCGGTACGGGGGGGGCATGGGGGGCGGACAGCATCCCACGGGCTGAAGAGTGGGGGGCCAACGGGCAACACGGCGCTTTTGTGTTCGCAACTCACGCCCGACAGGTCGGAGTCTAGGTCGGAGTCTGAAGCAACGCCGAAAGGCCATCATCGGGGCGAGCGTCATCGGGGAGAGTGCCCCCTTGCTGCACCCCACTGGTCGCAGTACGATGCGGGCGGGTTGCGCGCCCGCGTCGAGGGTCTACGCAGGCGGGAACCCAGTTGATAGCTTTATTCCTTATGAGTATACCGACTGTAAGTCCGGCTGAAATCCAAGCTGCTCAAGCGCAGTTGGACGCCCACGTGCGCGCCATGGTCGCGTGGCATTTTGCGCCTGAGACGGGGTGCCCTTTCTGGCTCGAGTGGGCGCAACGGGCTGGTTGGGACCCGCGCCGCGAGGTGGAGGGTTTTGACGATCTCGTCGCCCGATTTCCGCATTTCCAGGACGAGTGGCTACGGGATTTGCAGCCGGAGGTATGGGTACCGGCGGCGTTCAAAGACAAACCGTACAACATCTTCGAGACCGGCGGCACGACGGGCATGCCCAAACAGCGCATCGGGTGGAACGACTACAAAGTGGACTACGAGGAATTCAGCGGCAAGGTCAGTGATGCACACTTTCCGCGGGGAGCAGCCTGGTTGATGGTGGGCCCGACCGGTCCGCGTCGGTTGCGGCTAGCGATCGAGCACTTGGCGAATTTCCGGGGCAGCCCATGCTACTTTGTGGATCTGGACCCACGCTGGGTGAAGAAGGTGCTGGCGGAGAAGAAGGCGGACCAGGCGCGGGCCTATATGGACCACGTGGTGGACCAGGGGGCAACGCTGCTCAAGCACCGGCGGATTGCTGGGCTGTTCACCACGCCCAAACTGCTCGAAGCCCTGGCCGAAAAGGTGAACTTGTTCGAGGCGGGCATCCGCGGCGTGTTCTGTGGCGGGACGACCATGGCTCCGCAATACGTCCGTTACATCGTCGAGGAAGTCCTGGAAGGCAAGATCGGTTTCTACCCCACCTACGGGAACACGCTGATGGGCCTGGCTGCGAGTGTCCCGTTGCTGTCCGAAGACAAGTTCTCCGTCACTTACTTCGCCCCACAGCCGCGGGCGGTCCTGCGCGTGGTCGATCCTGGCCAGACCGACACGTTGAAGAGCTACGGGGAATGGGGCCGGGTCGAACTCACCACGCTGACGAAGGAGTTCTTCATGCCGCGCTTTCTCGAGCGGGACGAAGCCCTCCGTCGCCCGCCCCGCCCGCCTTACGCTTGGGATGGCGTGGCCGAGGTCCGTCCGTTTGGGGCGATGGAGAAACAGATCGTCGAAGGGGTGTACTGAGCTAGGGAGAGGAGGTCGTCGGTCTCGAGGACGCGGTCGATCAAGGCCCAGCTTGGATGGGGTTGGCGGTGGACGGCTCTACCCGGCGCGTTAAGTCACGCCGCCTACGCTTATGGCGGTGGCCGGAACCAGGGTGGGGGAGGCGCCGGCGGCATGCCGCGCGGGCGTTTCATGCCTGCGGCGAGGTCCGCTGCCGTGAGGGTATCGATCCGCCGAATCACGCGGGCGAAGAAGTCGCGGAGCGGCACCAGATCGGCGGTGCGGACCTTGTCGATGGTGTCGTGCGGGTCGAAGAGGTAGAGCGGTCCCGAGATATGGCAGGCTGAGGGGATACCCGCCGTGAAGAACGGGGCACTGTCGCAAGGCGGTTCGGGGCCGAAGGCGTAGGCATCGGCGCAAATGAGGCGGTCGATCTGGCCCCGCTCGGCCTCTTCGGCGAGGAGGGTGGCGAAGGCTGGGCTGCCGTCGAAGAACAGGGCCCGCACCTCGGGGCGACCCGTGAGCCGGTACCCGCCCTGTCCGTCGCCCTCCGCCTCTTCGGCGATGTGCTCGATCCCGAGCGCGGCGACGGTTCGCTTGAGAAAGCCCTCGGCGTGCCGCTCGACGAGGGCGCGATTGCCGATGCCGCCATGGAAATGACCCGAGGCAGCGACGAACACCAGGTCGCGTGCGAGGGTTGGGCCGGCCTCGGGCCCGGCCGCGAACTGCTTGGCGAGCGCCAGCAACACGGCGAGCCCGGAGGCATCTTCGACCGCCGAAGCGAACGGCGCGTCGTGATGGCACGTGATCACGACATTCTCTGCCTCGGCACCCCGTTCCAACCCGGGGACGACCCCCACGACGTTGTGCGAGTCGACCTGGCGGAGCGAGCCGGTGCTGAGGAAGCGGGCGGTGCGACCGGCCTGCGCGACGGCCCGCACCTGGGCGGTGTGCTCCCGGCCAACCCAGACGGCGGGCAGTTCCTTCAGGTACCCATCGTAGGGCACGTAGAACTCGCAACCGTTCACCGGCGCGTCGACGAGCAAGCCGATGAAACCGACCGCGCCACGCCGCTTGCATTCATAGTAGACCTGGAAGTTCCGAATGAGCCAGTTGGCGACGTGCAACGGTCCATCCGGGATCGAGCGGTGCGCGTCGCAGACGAAGTGCGCCCCTCGCATGAGGGCCGCGCCGAGTAACTCGGCGAAGCGCATTTCCGCCACGGCAATGCGTCCCTGAAGGGAGGCGGACTGGAGGTCTTCGGGCCGGCCTTCGCCCACAAACACGGCGAGCGTCTCCCGGCCGGCGGTGGAGGTCCAACCGGTGTAGGGGATGGGAAAACAGGGCACTTCGATCTCGTCGGCCGGAAATGCCAGGGCGGTGGCGCAGGGTTCCCAAGCGTTCAGAGGGACGGCCTCGCGTCGAACGTCTACCAGGCCAAATTCGCGCCAGCGCTCCTCGAGCCAGTTTTCGAGCGCCAAACCCTGGGGATAGCCTGGGCGTCGCGTGCCCAAGCCGACGATGTGGCGCACCCAGCTCAGCATTTCGCCTAAGCCAGCCGCGCGGTTCTCCCAACAGTGCGGTAAAGGCGCGCTATTCATCGCGCACTGCGTCGCCGGGTTGCAGCGTGCCTGCGCGCACGTCCGCAGCCACGTGAGTGCCCGCGACCCAATGGGTGGCGCACACCTCACCGACGCGTTGGCCGGCGCGGTAGACCCACAACCGTTGCCCACGCTGCGGCAAGGCGCCCAGGGCGAAATCCACCACCACAAACCGGCCGGGGTCATTGACCGAGGTGACGGTGCCGGCCACGGGGATCACCGGGATGACGACCGGGAACTGCAGGGCGGCGTTCGTGGTGGGAGGGGGCTCCGGTCTAGGCGGGCGCGCCGCGGTTGGTCGGGTGGTTCGCGTTCCGGGCGGCTTCACGGCGGCGGGGCGGGGCGAGGCCGAACCTCCACTCGGCTGACAACTCGTCAGCAGCACGAGGACGGCACCACCCAGGATTAAGGTTTTCATATCTTCATCCGTCTGGCCACCGGACCGCGGACCGCGGCGCACTGGGCGCCCTGTGTCGGCGGGACACCACACCCCTCCCGGCGGCGTCGGCTCTTGGCCGAGGGTGCGCCTCGAGGTGGCTCACGACTTGCCGGTCGCGAGCCGGTGCCTGGCTGTCTGCCGGCGCCGCTCCCAATCGGCCCAACTCGAGGCCCAAGCCAGCCCGGTCAGTCGGCCTCGGGCTGGGACCCAGAGAGCGTCGAGGGTGGCGAGCTTGGCGTGAGCCGCCTGTCGTTCTCCCCAGCGCAAGTGGGCCTCGATGAAGCTCAGGTGGTTATCCGGGAAGTCCGGGGCGAGCTCGAGCGCTTGCTGGAGATGGCGCCGGGCCTTGGTGCGACTGCCGATGCTCGCGGGCCAGCCGGGTGCGTCCAGGTAGAGCAACCCCAAGGTCCGGTCCGGTCCAGCCTGATCGAACGTAGGGTCCAGATCCCGCGCCGCGTGCAAGGCGTCTTCCATCTCGCCGACCAGCTTGAGGGCGCCCAGGGTTTTGGTGCGCGCGAGTTGGCCCAGGTTGAGCGCCAGATAATAATGCGCAGCAGCCACCTGCCGCTCGCGTTCGAGCAACGCGCGGCACGCCGCGATGCCCTCTTGCGCCAGGCTCGCCCGCTGACGGTCCTGGGTGGCGTACTCCGCCCAATCGAAGCACGCGCGGCCGAATTCCCAGGCGCGCCTCCCGTCGTCAGGAGCGGCCTCGAACTGGGCCTTGGCTTCGAGATACAAGGACTGGGCGCGCGCGGCAAAGCCTGCCGCGTCGGAGCCGTCCGGGGTGTGCGCCGGCGGCGGCGGTTCCCCGCCCACCACGCCGGCCAGCGTGGCGGCCACCACGGCGGTCAGCGCCATGGGCAACCACGGGCGGTTTGACCCGACCGCTGGGCAAGGCGCGGCGTGTGTTGCCGAGGACGGGCCGGCGCCAGACGCGCAGGCGCGTGCGGCCTGACGCGGTCGCCGTCTCTCATGCGTGGAATTACAGTTTGCCATCGGTTCAACTGCGCCTATAGTGGCCGAGTGAAACTTAGTTGGAAGCGCCCGGGGTTGGCAATCCTCGTCGTGACCACGTTGGTCGCGACGGCCGGTTGCGGGGGATTCGCCGCGGCCCCGAGCGTTTCGCCGCTAATGTTCCTGGTGCCTGGCTTGGGGCATGTCGAACCCGCACAGCTCAAGGCGCCGAAGGTCCCTGGGGGAGAGGTCATGCCGGAGCTGGTTGTACCGGAGCAGGCCGTGCCGGAGGCTGCGCCGGTGCTGGCGGCTGCCCGCTGATCGCCTATGCGTTTTCCGTTCGCGTTGTCGGCGAAGATCGCCGGCCACATCATCAAGCACAAACTGCGGCGCACGCCCAGGTTCGCCATGGTGCTGCAGCTCGAGCCGCTGCACACCTGCAACTTGACCTGCACGGGCTGCGGCCGGATCCGGGAGTACTCGACGAGTTTGAAGGACATGGTGCCGCTCGAGCAATGCCTGGCTGCGGCGGCCGAGTGCGACGCGCCCATGGTGTCGGTCTGCGGGGGCGAACCGTTGATTTATCCGAAGATTGAGGAGTTGGTCGCCGGCCTGCTCGGGCAACGGCGGATTGTATACATTTGCACCAACGGCCTGTTCATGCGCAAGAAGCTGCGGGATTACCTCGCGGCCACGCACACCCCGGTGCGCGAGCCCCTGCTGGCGGAGTTGGTGGACGGGGCGCTGATCTCGGAAAAGGAGCGCGACACGATCCGCCAAGGCAAGCCGGGTGGCGGCCCGTCGATTGCGCCCAGCCAGTGGTTGTACTGGAACGTGCATGTGGACGGTCTCGAGTACACGCACGATCTGATCGTCGAGCGGGAAGGGGTGTTCAA
>Ga0194126_10007230_pt1 | contig 15536 bp, 14 predicted proteins | sample TA2KigC150mmetaG_FD_148641 | JGI IMG/M metagenome (GOLD analysis project Ga0194126, IMG submission 148641) | Freshwater microbial communities from Lake Tanganyika, Tanzania - TA2015035 Kigoma Deep Cast 150m | ecosystem: Environmental > Aquatic > Freshwater > Lake | place: Tanzania: Lake... | reverse complement strand
CTGTCGGGACGCGGATGATCAGCTTCCGGAAAGCCGCGATCTATTGCGGGATATTCGTCATCCTCGGCGCGGTGATCAGCGGAGCAGGCGCTGCCGAGACACTGGGGGACCTCGGTTCGGTCAACGCGATTGCCGGCGCCTTCGTGGTGGCGCTTGCGGCGGCCGCGACTGTGTACTGGTTGACTGTTCTGGGGTATCCCGTCTCCACGACGCAGGCGATCGTGGGGGCGATCATCGGCTGGGATCTTTTTGCCGGCGCCGTGATCGATTACTGGGCCCTGGAGAAGATCGTCCTGAGCTGGATCCTCAGTCCGATCCTGGCGGCGATCATTTCGGCGCTGCTATACAAGCTGATCGCTTCGCTGATTACCCACGCCCGGATCAGCATGTTCAATCTGGATGCCCTGACGAGGGCGGGGTTGATGCTGGCTGGAATCGCCGGAGCCTATGCGCTGGGGGCGAACAACATCGCCAATGTCGTGGGAATTTTCATTCCCATTTCCCCCCTCGCCGATATTTCCCTTTTGGGGCTTTTTCGTCTGAGCGGGGCACAGCAGCTTTTTTTCATCGGGGCCGTGGCCATCGCTGTGGGAACGTTCACGTACGGCAAGCGGGTAATGCTGACCGTGGGAGAGGGGATCACGGAAATGTCCCCGGTCGCAGCCCTGGTGGCCGTTCTGGCCAACGCGATTGTGCTGTTCCTGTTTGCCTCACAGGGGCTGGAGCGATTTCTGTTGGGATTCGGACTCCCCTCATTCCCTCTGGTGCCGGTCTCCAGCTCGCAGGCGATCGTCGGATCGGTGATCGGAATCGCCCTGCTGAAGGGGGGGCGGGGAATCCGCTGGCGGATGCTCGGGGAGATTACCGTGGCCTGGATGCTGACGCCGCTGGTGGCCGTCGTGATCAGCTTCATTGCCCTCTTCTTTCTGCAGAATGTCTTCCAGCAAAAGACATTCCTACCCGTCGAATACCGTCTGACGGTGGAGGCGGAGCAGCTTCTTAAGGATGCGGGAATACCGACCGACCGGATGGCGGAGCTGCGAGGGAAAACCTATCCCTCTGCCGCCGAGTTCGAAAAAGCGGTCTCCCGCCATTTGACCCTGAGCAGCCGGGAGATGGGCCTGGTTCTCACGGCAACGGAGGTCGGGACGCTCCTGGTGGACACCCGGCTTGCGAACCGGATCAATGACCCTACGATCACGGAAGCGCAGAAAAGGGCCGTTCAGAGGCTTGCGGGAAAAAGTTATATCCACCGGTGGCAATTGGAAAATGCACTGGCGGAGCTCTCACCGGAGTGGCAGATGAAAACCGGCAGCAAAGAACAGAACCAGGAAATCAGACACAAACTTGATTATATCTTCCGATTGATCCGGGCCAATATGCAGTAGGTTTGGCCTTCACACCTATCCTCTTGTGAAGCTCCTCGACCCATGGGCGGGGAGCTTCACAAGGCATTTGAAGAATTTCTTGACATTCGCCTCCGGTATGCTACCAATCAGGTGTCCTGTCTCCTCAGCGATCTCCCCCAGCGATGTCCTCGATAGGGGGAGACAGGCGATTCGAAAAGAACATCGTGGAAGCACAGAGACAATCCCAGCAGGAGGAAGGCATGTCAGAACCACATGAAAAAACGGCGTTGGTGGTGAGCGCGCACTCGGCGGATTTCGTCTGGCGCGCGGGGGGCGCGATCGCCCTTTACGCCGGTCGGGGCTGGAAGGTAAAGATCGTCTGCCTCTCCTTCGGGGAAAGGGGGGAGTCGGCCAAACTCTGGAAGGAAAAAGGGATGACGATCGAGCGGGTGAAGGAGCTTCGACGGGAAGAGGCGCTGGCGGCCGCGTCGGTCCTGGGCGGCGAGATCGAATTCTTTGATTGCGGCGACTACCCATTGAACTTTTCGTCCGCGAACCTCGATCAACTGGTGGATATCTACCGGTCGCTCCGTCCCCGTTTTGTTCTGACCCATTCGCTGGAGGACCCCTATAATTTCGATCACCCCCTGGCAGCGAGGGTGGCCCAGGAGGCGCGGATCATAGCGCAGGCCCACGGCCACAAGCCGGGCGACCCGGTTCTCGGCGCTCCGCCGATCTTCCTTTTCGAACCGCATCAGACCGAGCAGTGCAACTGGAAACCCCAGCTTCTGCTCGATATCACCTCCGTCTGGGAGAAGAAGCGGCAGGCCTTCGAAATCATGGCGGCCCAGGAGTACCTCTGGGAGTATTACACCCGGGTGGCCCTGAATCGGGGGATACAGGCGGCGCGCAATTCGGAGAAAAAGGAGATCCGCTATGCGGAGGCCTACCAACGTGTCTTCCCCGAGGTGACCGAGGCACTCGAATGACGAGGCGAATGAATAAACACCATTTTATCAGATGCAGGAGGATCCGATGAGCGCCGAACAAAAACTAGAGCGCCTGGGAATCGCCCTCCCGACGCCTCCCCAGCCCATCGCCAACTACGTTCGCGCGGTGCGGGCGGGGAATCTCCTTTTCGTTTCCGGGCACGGCCCATACAACGACGGGAAGATCAGGATGGCGGGAAAGGTCGGAAGGGAACTCACCGTTGAAGAAGGATACCAGGTCGCCCGCAATGTGGCGCTGAACTGCCTGGCTACCGTCAAGGCCGCGATCGGGGACCTGGATCGGGTCAAACGGGTGGTGAAACTGCTGGGGATGGTCCACTGCACGGAGGATTTCAAGGATCAGCCCAAAGTGATCAACGGGTGTTCGGATCTCCTCGTGGAAGTCTTCGGAGAGATCGGGAAGCACGCCCGTTCGGCAGTGGGGATGCAGGCGCTTCCGAACGGGATTCCCGTTGAGATTGAGATGATCATGGAGGTTGTTTGAATCCGCGCAAAGGGTTTGCGCCCCAGCCGGAAATCGCCTATACGCGGTGATCAGTTTCCTGTAAGACAATGCGCCAGTTCAGTGAACCTGCCCGCTTTGGCGGCGGTATATTTCTCCAAAAAGAGCCGATCGCTCTTGTACAGAGCATTGCCCCTCTTTCGCTCCATAAATTTTTTCAGTTGACCGGGCCCCCCGTTATACATCGCGTAGGCGACCTGGGCAACGGTGTCCAATTCGGCCGGTGTCCTGGGGTTTATCTCTTTTAGGGCAAAGGTCCGCAGATAGAGGTTGAGAATTTCCGTTCCTGCCTTCACGTTGTAGCCGATGTTCCAGCGCAGGCTTTCCACCCGGTAGATGCCGCGCCACACCCGTTCATTGATCTGCATCAAGCCCACCGAGCTCCGGTTGTAGGAGATCAGGTAGCGGAGCTTGCCGTCCTGGACGATGAACTGCCGCCAGCAGCTCTCCTGCCACGCAGTCGCCAGGAGCAGCCGGTGAAAGAAGGAGTTATCCTCCCCGGTAAGAGGATCGGCGGCGAGAAGGGTGTCCGCCGCCCCGTCCAGAAGGGTTCGCACCTTGCCGATATAGGGATTCGCGTTTCTCGCGGGAGGGATCCACTGCTTCACCTGGTCGAGAACGTCCGGGGGTTTCGCCCAGGCCTGCGGAAAAAGGAAGCGCACCAGCCAGGACCGGCGATCGTCGATCAGGGAGTTCTTTTCCGGTTCAAGGGGAAGATCCAGCTCCTGCAGATCCGAGGTCGGCCCGGATTCGTCAATCGGCGGACCCAGACCAAGAAATTCCCGCAGACCGGGGTCCAGCAAGTAGGAGTAGCTGAGTATCGGATCGGTCGCGTCTGTGCTCAACAGCCGCGCCAGTCGGATCAAACCGTCACGGCTGATCTCCAGCCCCAGGCTCGGGCCCAGCTTATCCAGAACCACAAGGGCATCCGAAGCGGTGAAAAAGGCCAGATAGCTGAAAGCGGGGAGAGGCTTCCGGTTGACCAGATATTTGCGCAGGATCTGGGCAAGCCGCTGCCAGGTCCGGACGAACTGCCGCCGCACGAGATCCGGACCGATCGACCTGTTGTCGAGGGCCTGGAAGAAATCGTGACGGTTCTCCAACAGCATCTCCAGCAGATCCCTCCGTTCGACACCGGTGATCGGTTGCCCGATGAGGGCTTCGATTTCAAAGACAAAAAACGCATCCCAGGTCTCCCAGGCGTGCGCCAGGCGTTCGATTTCGGAAGGAGAAAGCTCCGCGGCAGGAACGCTTGGCTGGGGAGAGGCCTCCACATCGAGGAGGAGGTTGACCTTGACCCCCGACTCCTCCACCCGCACCGGACCCGGTTTGATCGTACCGAGCCAAAGATCGACAGCCCGGCGCTGTTCCGGAGCAAAGACGAGGGGCAGGACGGTTTTCATCTCTTTGAGCGGGGGCGCAAGCTCGATGCGCATTTGGTCGAGATACGGATGGACATGGGTTTTGATGAGGTTCCAGAATCTGCCGACGATGGTTTCGGGTTTGCGTCTCACATTATAAACACGCGAGTCGATGATTTCAAAACGTGCCTGCCAGCTTTTTTCATCCAAAACGGGACGCTGCAAAACCTCGATGTAACCTCTCCACTCGAATGACCCCACACAGTTTCCCAGGATCGGCACCCCGGCGCGGATGATGATATTGTTTCCGACCTTGATCGTCGAACGCTCCCGGCTCACCTCGGGAGCCCAGAGTTCAATATGGACGCACTCGTCCTGCGCTTCGTCGATGACGATCGCCCGCTCTCCGGGCGCCTTGTATAGCTGATTGACCAGTGCCGACCGTATAAAGGGGTATTCCAGGTTTACCGGCAAAATGACGGTTTCGGTTGCACCGAAGGCACGATCCGAAGACCAAAGGATACAGATCAGCATCAGCGCGCAAAAATAGGTCCTCTTCCAGTACTTCTGCACGGCAGGCTCCTCACCGATTTTGCATCCGGGGTTGACCGGTTCTTACCGATGCCGCCACGAATCTCGCAGCTTCGATAGCCATGAGATTAAATACATACCTCCCTGTTAGTCAAGGGTTATTGTGTCAACCGAAAAGAAAAATGACTGGATTTTTCTTCGCTACTTGACTATTAAAAGTCGACTTACCCGGACAGAGGGGCAATAGTCGCAAGGAGGTTGTGAATCTCCCGGCCCAAAGGGCCGGACTTGCCGCCCCGGGAGAAAGGAGGGTGTGAAGGGGTGATCAAAAAGAGGTTTATGGCCCTCGCGGCCTTATTCATGCTGTTTTTAGTCATTGCCGTACCCGTCACTGCGGCGGAAAAGACATTTGAATTGAATATTCCCGGGTGCAACGACTGAGGCCCCTACGCGAGGATAAGTTCTATCCTCCAGGGTATGGGCGGGATCATCAGCTTCGGGCGTCCAGCGGAAAACACGGTCCGTATCACCTTTGACGATCAGAAGACCGATGAAAAGAGGATCGTCCAGGCGCTCGAGTTGGGCGGGGTGGCTATCCCGGGTAACAAAACGCCGGCGCAGGGCTCTCCCTTCTCCTACAAATAGGACAAGGGGCCTTTCCTCTCCAGTATCTCCACGATCTTTCGAACGTCCTGAGACCTGCCCCGCCGGCAGATGAGCAGGGCGTCGTTCGTCTCGACGACGAGGAGGTCCTTCACCCCCACAAGGGCTACGAGCTTTCCGGCTCCCTGGATGAGCGAGTCGGTCGCGTCGACGCCGATGAACACCCCCCGAACAGCGTTCCCGTTTTCATCTTTTTCGGAGACCTCCCACAGGGCGTCCCAGCTTCCGAGATCGGACCAGCCGAAGGCCCCGGGTATGACCAGGACATCTTTCGCCTTCTCCATCACGCCGTAATCGATGGAAACCGCCTTCTGCGCGGTGTAGACTTCTCTCACCACCCTCTCTTCCCCGTCCGTGCCAAGCGCCTCGCGGATCCGCAGGAGCCCCCTGTGGAGATCGGGGAGAAACCGCTCGATTGCACCCATGATCGTCGAGGCCTTCCAGAGGAACATCCCGCTGTTCCAGGAGAATCCTCCCTGCGCCAGGAAATCCTCTGCCCGCTCGCGCGGCGGTTTTTCCCGGATCGAGCGGACCCGGAAGATCTCGTCGGCGCCACCGGTTGAAAAAGGTTCGCCCTGCTCGATGTAGCCGTAACCCGTCTCCGGCCCGGTCGGCTGGATGCCGATCGTGACGAGCGAATCGCCCTGCAGGGCCGCACCGGCCGCGACCCGTATGATCCTCAGGAATTCCGCCTCGTCGCCGATCCGGTGGTCGGAAGGGAGAACCAGCATGACCGCGTCCGGAACGCGCCTGAGAATGTGGAGCGCGGCAAGGCCGATGCAGGGGGCGGTGTTCCGTCCGACGGGCTCGATCAGGATATTCTCCCGGGGGATCTCGGGAAGCTGGCGGATCAGCTCCGCCGCGTGGCCCTTTCCGGTGACGATCAGGGTCCGTTCGGCGGGAACCAGCGGCCTGATCCGGTCGACGGTCTCGCGGATCATCGTCCGTTCGCTCGAGATGTCGAGGAGGTGCTTGGGCGACTTCTCCCGGCTTCTGGGCCAGAACCGCGCCCCCTTCCCACCGGCCATGATGACGGCAAACATAGATCTCCCCCTTTGCATGGATTTACAGGCTGTTACAGTAACAGAAGGCGCCAGGATTATCAACAGCCGGCTATTTCATTGCCCAAGACACCGCATGACCTCTGCTCAAGCCAAGATTCGAAGGGATGGCTCATGTCCATGCGCCCTTCAATGCCCGCATTATCGTGACTTCAGGTAAGGGCTACGGTCCTCCAAGAAGCTTTTATAGATCCGATAGTGCTCAGTTTCTTCGTAAGCTACAGTCCTAATGGGAATCGTATCGAAGTTGTAGATGACGGCTCCGGGACAGGCCAGAAGGAGCGGGGAGTGAGTGGCGATAATGAACTGTGCAATCTCCCCATCGCCAACATTCGCCAAGATCTCCAGAAGTTCGAGTTGGCTGCGGGGGGACAGAGCCGTCTCCGGCTCATCCAGGAGGTAGAGTCCTTTCAGGAGGTATCGACTCCGGAAAAATGACATGAGCGACTGACCGTGCGACTGAGTAAGCAGCGACTTTCCGCCGAAATATTTTAGTTGGCCCGGATCGGCCGCCGACCATTCGTCCAGGATCTGGGCAAAGTGGTGAAAGATGGCTGACCCGAAGAACGATCCGGGCACAGGCTCTGAGGCCCAAGCGACGCTGAGGTAACGATAATACTGATCTTCATAAGGATTTTTTTCGAAGCGAGACCGCGATTCACCGCGCCAGATATGTATTCCGCAGCTTTTGGCAAGCGCCTCCAGAAGAGTCGACTTGCCCGTGCCGTTTTCTCCAACGAAAAGAGTCACTGGTGTTGTGAAATGGACGGTCTGCGGTTGATGGAAAATGGGTTGGTTGAACGGATAACGATCCCGCAGTGGATACTTTTCCGGATGGAGCGTGACGCTTTCAAGATGCATGATTTCTACCAAATCCTGTATAGACGAACCCCTACTCCGACGAGATCGACTGGCTGTATCCACACAGCGGATCAATGGCTGTTGTCGTAAGCGTTGGGAAGAAAACGAGTCCTTTCAAAAATACCCGATCGCTCGTCAACCGACGATCAGAACTTCGCTGATCTGGCGGATGGGCGCCACATCGGTGAAATTGGAAATATCTGCACGTAGAGCACCGCCAGAGGCTACGCCGCCCCGCTGATAGCCGTCGGCCGAATCGAAATAGAGGTTACCGATGCAGACATAGGGCGCCGGCTGACCGTCGCCACCGGAGATGCCCCGCAGAACTTCTGTCCGCAAGAGGCCGAAGGGTTTCATATGCCTCTCCACTAGAGCCATGTGCTTCGTGCGATAGTATTCCAGATCGAAACGGCAGTCTTTCTGGTTCGGATACATGACGCTTACTTTGTACATGCCAAACTCCTTTCGGGTGCGTCCCTTTGAGGAACATTTTTTTAACATTGCTCTAACTTGTTTTTATAACTGATATCAAGCTGAGGACTATTGGGTGAGGGAATATCGGTTCGCACGCTTAACCGCCTGCAATATCCGCAAGCGCAGCCCGGACTCGTTCGATCACGGCTGCCATGGTCGGCCCTGCCTGCGCATTCACAACGTAGTCCGCGATCGGATCGCAAGGCGTCGCGTCCCGGTTGATGATCACGAGCTTTGCGCCGCTGCGTTTAGCGGTAACCGGCATCTGGGCGGCGGGTTGAACCGCAAGGGAAGACCCGATGACGATAAAAAGGTCGCAGGCGCCCGAGTGTTCATAAGCGGCCTGGGTCTCTTCGTGCGGCATCGCCTGTCCGAAGGATATCGTGGCAGGTTTGAGGAGACCGTCGCACGCGTCACAACGCGGCGCTTTGTCGCCGCCGGCTATCCGGATCTGAACTTTATCCCGGTCGTACCGCCTGTGACAGGTCAGACAGGTCACATGCAGGGCGGTGCCGTGAAGCTCCAGCACTTTACCCGGGGTATGACCGGCCTTGAAATGGAGGCCGTCGATATTCTGGGTGATCAGACGGTCAAGCTTTCCAAGTCGCTCGAGCTCCACAATGGCTAGATGACCCCGGTTGGGCTTTGCATCCCGCATCGATTCGTACATCTCCGTTGCCATCTGCCAGTATTTCTCCCGGGAAGTTTCGCTTTCCAAAAACCTGTGAAAATCAAACTCCCGCGGGTCGTATTTGTCCCAGACGCCACCGGGACTTCGGAAATCGGGGATCCCGGACTCCGTGCTCAAACCCGCGCCGACAAACACCACGACCCTGTGCGAATCGACGATCAGATTCGCGATCTTTTCAATCGGTCCAAACATGCCGCACGCCTCGAGAATCCTCCAAATCCGGGGTTGAACGATCCTGCAGGATCTTTTCATGCCTCACCGGTCAGGTGTCGTGACTGTCTCTTTCCGGTGTGCCGCCGCCCAATCCCTGCCTGCGGCGGGTCCGGATTTCGCTAAAAACCATCCCTCGTCCGGTATATTGCGCATGAGGATTCCAATGCAGGGTTCTCATATCAGAAAGTTGTTGCTCCTGTCTCTTGTACTTTTCCGTAAGATCGCGAGATACGGTTGAATCCTACAGGAGCAGCAAACGGGATGTCAAGACCTCATGTCTTTCAGGCTTCATGTCTTTCAGTAATCGCCGGTTGTGATGGAGTCACTTTCTTCGTGCTCTTAAAGTTTTTAATCCTTTCTTCTCCACGAGCGCTGCTTTTCACTCTCGAGGGACTACAGGGATGAATGCACCGTTTAAGAATGACTCTGAACCGATTGGCGATGTTTTCGCCCTGAAAGAACGAATCCGTGAACTGGAACTTTCCTTGGAACTGTCCGTACGATCGGAAACGGTGCTGAGGGAAAGTGAAGCACAGTGGGGGGCTTGCGGCATACGCACCCGGTCAAGCGCCGCCAAAACGAACGGCCCCGCCGGCTTTCCCTCGACATGCCCGTATGATGCACGGCGGCCCGGCTCGTCCCTACATCAGCCGCGGAAGCGCAATTTTGCTTTCGGTCCGATGATAAGCACGAGAAGGACCGAAAAGCAGGAAATGATCCCGAGACCGATCCAGGCGGCAGCATAGCTTCGCGTGGTGTCGAATATAAAGCCGGTCAGTGTTGGATCGATCATCGCACCGATCGCCCCTATACCCATGACCAGACCCATTAGGCGGCCGAAGACGGCCCTGCCGAAGTACTCCCCGAGAAGCGCCCCCCGGACGGACGTCCCCCCGCCAAAACCAAAAGGAAGCAGAAAGAGAAAGAGGATCATGATCCACCAGATATCCACGTAGAACAGCGAAAACATCCCCACGCTCATCATCGCCGTGGAGATGGCAAGGGTGTGCGGCTTTTTCATCCCTTAGCGGGTCGGTCTTTCATTTTTTTCTTGACAAGCGGCGGGGACTGTGTTTTTAATGCGCCAACTTTCCAAGGAGCATGGGCTGTGGGCCGAAAAGCGATGACAACAAAAAAGTATTTTATGAACTGGTATTGGTTTTATTACTTTTTTGCACAGGTCTGCCCGCTGCTTAGGAGGACATAAGGAAAGACATATAACCTGATCAACTAAGCCATGGACAGACCGCAAGGACGCTGCCCATGGCTTTTTTGTTTCTCCATGGCCGTGGTGGCAGCGCCGAGATCACCACGGCCATTTTATTTATACGAGGTGAACCATGATTATTCTGATGAAAAGAAATGCCACACAGGAGCAGATCGACCATGTGATCGAATGGATCATATCCCTGGGCTACAAACCCCACATCTCCCAGGGCGTGGAACGGACGCTCATCGGCGCCATCGGCGACGACAGGGGCAGGGTCCACTTGAAAGCGGCGGCCTTCCTCCCCGGCGTGGACAAGTGCGTCCCGATCCTCAAGCCCTACAAGCTCACAGGCCGGGAGTTCAGAGAGGAGAACACGGTCATCCGGATCGGTGATGTGGAAATCGGCGGGGGTGAATTCGTGGTCATCGCCGGTCCCTGCTCGGTGGAGAGCGAAGAGCAGTTGGTGGAATCCGGTTATATCGCCAAAAAGGCGGGGGCGAGGATCCTCCGGGGCGGCGCCTTCAAACCCAGGACATCGCCTTACAGCTTCCAGGGAATGGAGGCAGAGGGGCTGAAGCTCCTCAAGCAGGTCGGCGAAAAAGTCGGGATGCCGGTGGTAACCGAAGTCATGAACACGGCCGATGTCAACCTCGTAGAAGAGTACAGCGACATCCTCCAGATCGGCGCCCGTAATATCCAGAACTTTGCCCTCCTCAAACAGGTCGGCCACTGCCGCAAGCCCATTCTCCTCAAGCGGGGGATGATGACGACGATCGACGAGCTCCTGATGTCCGCGGAATACATCCTCTCGGGGGGTAACGACCAGGTGATCCTGTGCGAACGGGGTATCCGCACCTTCGAGACAACCACAAGAAATACCCTCGATATCAGCGCGGTGCCCGTCCTGAAGGAGCTCACCCATCTGCCGGTGATCATCGATCCGAGCCACGCCTCCGGTCACGCCAAATATGTCATCCCCCTCACCCGGGCAGCCGTCGCCGTCGGGGCGGACGGCGCCATCATCGAGATCCATCCGGAACCCGAAAAGGCCCTCGTCGACGGGCCCCAGTCGCTCCGGCCGGAGGAGTTCTACCGGCTCATGGACGAGGTAGCCCTGTTGAAAGAGACAATGCGCAACGGCATAGGGAGGCTGTTATGAACAAGCTGAAAGTAAACCTCGACCGGAAGCTCGGAAACTCTTACGAAATACACATCGGCAGCAAGATCATTGACCGGATGGGGCTGATCTTGGCAAGGAACGGCTGGGCAACGAGGGTGATCATCATCACGGATACCCGCATCGACACCCTTTACGGGGAAAAGGTGGAGGCCGCCCTGAAGAAGACCGATCTTCGCGTCGACCGGATCGCCCTGCCCCCCGGAGAGGCTGCGAAGGAGATGCGGACGGTCCTTGAGGTCGTCGATAAACTGATCGCTCTGGGCGCGGACCGCTCCACCGCGCTCATCGCCCTGGGCGGCGGCGTCATCGGCGATCTCACAGGCTTTACCGCTTCGATCTTCATGCGGGGAATCCCTTTCATCCAGGTCCCGACGACCCTCCTGGCCCAGGTAGACAGCAGCGTCGGGGGGAAGACGGGGGTCGACACCGGCGCCGGCAAGAATATCATTGGAACTTTTCACCAACCGAAGGGGGTCTTCATCGACCTCTCCTTTCTTGAGACGCTTCCCGAAGAGCAGTTCCGCAGCGGCCTTGCCGAGGTGATCAAATACGGGATCATCGAAACCCCGGAGCTTCTCGACGCTATCGAGGAAGCCGCGGCTGCCGGCTCGCTTCGTGAACCGGCGTTTCTCGAAAAGATGATTACGACCGCCTGCCGGATCAAGAAAGGGCTTGTGGAGCTCGACGAAGGGGATCGGGGAGTACGGAGGATTCTGAATTTCGGTCACACCGTCGGCCACGCCGTCGAAGCGGCATCGGCTTACTCGCTCTCGCACGGTGAAGCCGTGGCGATCGGCATGGTCGCGGCGGCGATTTTTTCGGAGCAGCTCCATTACCTGCCGGCGGACGACCGGCGACGGATCGCATCGGTCATCAGGGCGGTCGGCCTCCCCGACAGGATACCAGGCAGCCTGGACCTGCAGGAGATCGCCGCGCGTATCACGCGGGATAAGAAAAAAAAGGGAGAGATCGTCCATTTTGTCCTGCTCAAGAAATTGGGGGCCCCCATCGTGAACGGGGGGATCCCGGAGACCATGATGAAGAAAACGCTGGAAGGATTACATACATGAGCCAAGACATCCTGCAGGAGTTCAGAGCGAAGATCGAGCAAACGGACCGGGAGATCGTCCGCCTCCTCAACGAGCGGGCGGCCGTCTCGGTTGAAATCGGCAAGACCAAGCAGGTCGCGGGCAGGGAGGTCTACGACCCCTCCCGGGAAGCCATGGTCTACCGCCATCTGGAGACATTCAACGACGGCATCCTCTCGGAAGCGGCCCTCCGGGGAATCTTCCGGGAGATCCTTTCCGCCTCCCGCTTTCTCCAAACGCCGACCACCGTCGCTTTCCTGGGACCCGAAGCCTCTTTCTCCCATCAGGCGGCCCTGGCCCATTTCGGCGGGGGTATCGCCGCGACACCCACCGGTACAATCCCGGAAGTCTTTGACGAGGTGGAAAGGGGGAGGGAACAGTGGGGAATCGTCCCCGTCGAAAACTCCGCCGAAGGTTCGGTCAAGACGACACTGGACCGCCTCATCGCGACACCGCTGACCATCCGGGCGGAGGTGTTCCTGCGGGTCCGGCACTGCCTGCTGGCGAGCTGCGACGACCCGGATACGGTCCGTAAGGTATACTCCCATCCCCAGGCCCTCGCCCAGTGCCAGGTGTGGCTGCGGACCCATCTCCCGGGCGTATCGCTCGTCGAGGTGGAGAGCACCGCGGGGGCGGCCCGCCGGGTACGGGACGACAAGCGGGCGGCCGCTGTTTCAGGTATTCTGGCCGCCGAAACCTACGGCCTGAAGCTCCTGGCGGAGGGAATCGAAGACAATCCCGCCAACACGACCCGGTTTCTCGTCATCGGATCGAGGGCGGACAAGACCGGCGGAGGAGCCACGGGGAACGACAAGACCTCGCTTCTGTTCGGTACGCCCCACGTTCCGGGCGCCCTGCAACGGGCGTTGACCCCTTTTGCCGAGGCGGGGCTCAACCTGATGCGCATCGAATCCTTCCCGATGCGGGACCGGATGTGGGAATACCTCTTCTTTGCGGACTTTGCCGGACATATCGCCGAGGGAAAGACCCAGGAATGCCTCGCCGAGCTGAAAAACCGAACGGCCTTTCTCAAGGTCCTGGGGTCCTATCCCCGGGGCGAGGAGCTCGCGTGATCTGCATTCCCATCGCCGCCGCGACAACCGATGCGGCCCTCTTGCTGATGGAGCGCGCCGCGCCTCTGGCCGATCTCGTCGAGCTCAGGATCGATCGTATCCCGGACGCCGATCTGGAGAGGCTGATTGCCGCGCGCCGCACCCCGGTGATCGTCACGAACCGAAGTCGTCAAGAAGGCGGAGGATTCACCGGGAGCGAAGAGGAACGGGTCGGTCGACTCGGGGAAGCGGTGCGTCTGGGCGCCGATTATGTGGATATCGAAAGCGCCACCGACCCCGCCCTGAAGTCGGGGCTTCGGGAGGCGATTGCCGGAACCTCCACCAAACTAATCGTTTCCTGGCACGACTTTTCCGGGACGCCTCCATCCCAGTTCCTGAGAGCAAAGCTGGAGGCATGCATGGCGGACGGCCCGGCGATCGCCAAGATCGTCACCCGTGCGGACGACGACTCCGACTGCCTGAGGGTCCTGGGGCTGATCCCGTATGCCCTGCGGAAGGGCCAGGCGATAGCCGCCTTCTGCATGGGCAGACGGGGAATAATCAGCCGGATCGCGGCGCCCCGGCTCGGCTCCGCCATCGCCTACGCCTCCCTGGAGCCGGACGAGGCGTCGGCGCCCGGCCAGCTCACGATCCACCAGATGCGCGAGATCGACCGGCTTATGGAGGAAGGATCCGGCAATGAATAAAGGCTACGGAAAAAGCCCGGATGCGGCGTTGCACTTCGCCCTCTTCGGAAATCCCGTCGCGCAGAGCCTCTCACCGCTGATGCACGGTGCGGCCTTCGCGAAAATGGGGCTTGCGGCCCTCTATACCGCTTACCGGGTGGACGAGGCGGCCGATGTCGTCCGGCGGATACGGGAAAAGGGCATCCGCGGAGCGAGCATCACCATCCCCTTCAAGCAGACGGTGGTGGCGCTCCTCGACGAGGTCGATGCAAACGCCGCCGCGATCGGGGCGGTCAATACGATCAGCAACACCGGTGGAAGGCTCATGGGATACAACACCGACAGCACCGGACTGGCGAGGGATCTGGAAGAGTGGGTCGGGATAGGGGCAAGGACCTTCGTCGTCCTCGGCGCCGGCGGGGCGGCCCGGGCGGCGGTCTTTACGATTCTCCGAGCGGGAGGAGAGGCCGTTGTCGTCAATCGGACGGTGGAAAGGGCCAGGACACTTGCCGGGGACCTTGGCTGCCGCTGGGCTCTTCCCGGGGAGATCGGCCGCCTGGAGGCGGACTGCCTGATCAACACGACGCCGATCGGGATGTTTCCGGAAGCGGACCGGACACCCCTGGGAAGTGAACTCCTTGTCCATTTCCCGCGGGTGATGGACATGATCTACAACCCCGTCAGAACAAGGCTCCTGCGAGAGTCCGAGGCGGCGGGATGCGCCGTTCGCTCCGGGGTCGGGATGTTCGTCCACCAGGGGGCGGATCAGGTCCGCCTCTGGACGGGGCTGGAGCCGCCGCGGGAGGAGATGCAGCGGGTCGTCCTGGAAAGGCTGGAGGGCCGCAGTGGAGATTAAACCCCTCGAACGCCTGGATGCGACGGTCAGGATCCCCGGGTCGAAGAGCTACACGCAGCGGGCAATGGTCATCGCCGCGCTCGCGGAAGGGGAATCGCTCCTCCGAAACGCCCTCTTGTCCGACGATACCCGGATTCTCGCAACCGCGTTGGGGAACCTTGGCGCCCATATCCGGACCGAGGGCGCAAGAACGGTTGTCCGCGGAAACGGCGGCAGGATTGCTTTCCCTTCCCGGGAGATCCACCTGGGAAACAACGGGACGGCGATGCGCCTCCTTGCGGGAGTCGCCTCCCTCGGCGAGGGCCCGGTCGTCCTGACGGGAGACCCCCGCATGCGGGAGCGGCCGATGAAGCCTCTCCTCGAGGCCCTCAGGGCCCTCGGAGTCGATGTCCGCACGGCCAATGACGGGGGTTATCCCCCTGTGACCATCCGGGGCGGCCGTCTGTCGGGCGGAGAGGTGGTTTTCAAGGAGATCGAAAGCAGTCAGTACGTATCGGCGATCCTGATCGCCGCACCCTTCGCCGACAAAGCGACAACCATTCTCCTCGAAGGACGCGTCCCCTCGCTCCCCTATATCGCGCTCACCGTGGAGACGATGAACGCCTTCGGCGCGGAGGTCGCCGTAGACCTGCCGGGTCGCTTCGTGGTAAAGGGCGGGCAGCGTTACCGGGGGCGCGAATACCGGATCGAGGGGGATGTCTCCAGCGCCTCCTATTTCTTCCTCGCCGCCGTCCTCACGAAGGGCCGG
>Ga0194126_10007229_pt1 | contig 15536 bp, 12 predicted proteins | sample TA2KigC150mmetaG_FD_148641 | JGI IMG/M metagenome (GOLD analysis project Ga0194126, IMG submission 148641) | Freshwater microbial communities from Lake Tanganyika, Tanzania - TA2015035 Kigoma Deep Cast 150m | ecosystem: Environmental > Aquatic > Freshwater > Lake | place: Tanzania: Lake... | reverse complement strand
GGAGTCGGCGGCTTATGATCATGGTGCCCGGAAGGGTTGGCTGGTCCGGCATCCCGATGGTTCACCCTGTCTGGTACCCTGGTGGCAGGGCCGCGGCGGGTTGCTCGACGTCACCCACCCTGATGCATTGGATTGGTTTCTTGGCAGGCTGCGTGAATTGCAGGATCGAACCGGATGCGATGGATTCAAATTCGATGCGGGGGAGGCCTGCTTTCTGCCCCGGGATGCGGTCACCTTCAGAAAGATCCATCCGAATGAATATACAAGACTTTATGTCGAGGCAGTAGCCGCCGGAACTCCCCTGGCGGAGGTTCGTTCCGGCTGGCGCAACCAGCGTGCGCCGGTTTTCTTTCGCTTGTGGGACAAGTCCACCTCCTGGGGCCGGGATAACGGTCTGCATTCCGTGCTGACGGGTGCGCTATCCATGGGGCTGGCCGGGTACCCCTTCCTCCTGCCGGATCTGATCGGCGGCAATGCATACGAGGCAGGCGCAGATGCCGAACTCATGATTCGGTGGACGCAGTTGAATGCCCTGATGCCAAGCATGCAATTCAGCCTCCCTCCCTGGGAGTACGGCTCCGAGTGCGACGAGATCTGCCGCCGTTATGCCAACCTGCATGTGGAGTTGTCGGTGGAGATTTTGCGCGCCGCAAGAACGGCTATCCGTTCCGGCCAACCCATCATCCGCCCGCTGTTCTGGCTCGATCCCCAGGATGAACGCGCATTGACCTGCGATGATGAATTCCTGCTGGGTGATGAAATCCTGGCGGCACCAGTCATCCAACCGGGAGCACAGGCGCGCACCATCTTTCTTCCGGAAGGCAAATGGCAGGAGTATTGGACCGGAGCGATGTTTTCAGGTCCGGTGGTTCTCCAGGATCATCCGGCACCACTGGATGTCCTGCCTCTCTTCCGCCGCATGGCTTGAACCAGCCTGGTCCGGGTCGTGAACAGAACCCGGAGCGCCTCGCGACGATCCGTGGGGCGGATCCATATACGTTTCCCTGCCTGGCATGTATTCCAACGTCGAATAGGGAGGCGAACGGGCAGGCACTGGTTCATTGCCAGACAATATTCGAACGGGGATTACTTCGCCAGCAATCCCCGCTCAATTGCAGTTGCCACCGCTGCGGCGCGGGAATCTACGCCTAGTTTGTTGTAGACGCTGTCGAGATGCGCTTTGACCGTGCGCTCGGAAATTCCCAGATGGATGGCAATCTCCTTGGAGCGTTCGCCGCGTGCCGCCGCGCGCAGAACTTCGAGTTCGCGCTCGGTGAGGACGGAATTCTCGCTTCGTTTCTCGGCTGAGGGTTGATTCAACACCCGCGCGATCACCTCCGGGAGGAAGAGCGCTTCACCGCGCGCCGCGGCACGAAGTGAATCGAACAAGGTCTGGCGGTTCGTATCTTTGAGCAGATAGCCGCGCGCTCCGGCGCGCAAGCCCCGAATCATCAAGTCGTCTTCGTTGTAGGTGGTGAGAATCACGACCGCGATCTTCGGCCACATGGAGTGGATCCTCTCGATGGCCTGCAGACCGTCCATGCCGGGCATGCGCAAGTCCATCAGGATCACGTCAGGTTGAAGTTCCTTTGCCAGTTGGACGGCTTGGGCTCCGTCGCCTGCTTCGCCGACGACTTGAAAATCCTCCTCGGTTTCGAGGATGAGTCTCAAACCGTCGCGCACAACATCGTGGTCGTCTGCGATCAAAACGCGGATCATTTGATTCCTTTCATTTACCTTGCCATTCGTCATTGCAAGCCTTCGGGAAGCAATCCCCGCGTGGTGGAGGAGATTGCTTGGCTCACTGCACCGCACTGCGTTCCCTGGCACCGCCCACCACACTTGCACCGTACCCCCACTCGCTTCGCTCGGGGACTTCGTGCGTGCGTTGCAGTGCAGGTGGGGCAGGTGTGGTGCAGTGCAGGTGTCGCTCGCAATGACATGACTATAGCGGAAGCCTGAGTTTCAATGTTGTCCCTTCGCCAGGCAGGCTGAGCGCTTCCACTGTGCCGCCCGCGAGACGGGCCCGCTCGCGCATTCCAATCAATCCATAGTGTCCGCTTTTACCGATCTGGTTTGTATCGAAGCCTGAACCGTCATCCCTGATCTGCATTTCGAGCAGGCCATTGTGCGCCTCGACTTGGAGATCGACGTTCTTGGCGCGGGCGTGACGGGCAATGTTGGTCAGTCCTTCCGAGACGATTTTCAGAACATGTTCAGCCAATGGTCCAGGGATCTTGGAGGTAATTTCCACGTCGAGATCGCAGGCAATCCCGGTTGCGCTCGTAAAGCGTTCGGCTTCGGCGCGCAGGACGGCTTCCACGTCGATATTCGAATGGTCGTTGCGCAAGTCGTCGATGGCGTGGCGGGCGTCGGAGAGGGTGGAGCGGGCACGCTCCATGGCCTGCACGGCGATCTTTTGAGCGCGCTCCATTTGTCCACGCGAGAGATGCGTATCCACCGCTTCGAGTTGCAGGATCAAACCCGCCAATCCCTGGGCGAGCGTGTCGTGGAGTTCGCGCGCCATGCGCTCGCGCTCGCGTCCGAGGGTGAGGGATTCCACTTGAACGGCGTACTCTGCCAATTGACGATGAGCAGTTTCGAGGTCTGCGAGAAGCGCTTGAGTTTGCTGGCGCGCTTTCGCCTGGCGTTGGAACATAAGGGCATAGACGAGAATGAAGAACGTCATCGGCGCGATGTAGGCGATCAACGAGGGAAGCATATTCCAGCCGAGCTGCAATCCGAAATTGATCGCAGACAATGCCATATAAGCCACGATGGTGATGCTTGCGGCGCGCAGGTCCGCAAAGATCATGGCGGCTTCGCCTGCCATCGCCCAATACAAACCATAAATGAAGCCGCCGCCAGGTGCCATGTAGACGATGGTGAAAATCAACGCACCCTGCATGAGGAAGTAAGGGACCAGCCATTGCCGCCGCGCCGCCACAATCGGACCCGCCCAATGCAGAAGCGCGTGGATCAACATGAGGGTTGTGAACGTAATGAAGTGAGTCGGGTCGGAAAGCCCCGCGACGTTTTTGAGCGCCCAGTAATAGAGGAAACCGATCGCGACCATCAACACCCAGTAAAGCGGACGGGTCTGCTTGAGGCTTTCTTCAAAGATGGAAGCGGTTTGCGGGTTGCTATTCATAAAATCTCCGCCCTTATTATAGCCATGACGGGCCGCTTGCCTATTGTCCGCTCGTACAGTGCCCGAATGGGCAGGGGAAAATGCCTGAAAAGGCAATGGCGGGTTGGGGCGTTTTGCCTACAATGGACGATGAAACCTTTGCCATGAGGAGGCAGAATGAAAACCAATACCTTCAAACAAAATTTCACGTTCAAAAACCTGGTGGCTCCATTGGTGGTGATGGCGGCCTTTGTAGGCGTCGGTTTGTGGGGCTTTCTTGCCTCGGGCTACACCCAGCCGCTGATCATGTTCGGCTACATCGGCATGTCGCTGGGGGTCGGTCTCGGTTTGTACGGCACGCTTCCCAAGAAGCAGAAACCCATCGGCCGCCGCCTGACGCTCTTCCTGGTCGGCCTGTTTCTCATCCTCTACGCAATGTTCATGGGGCACGAGAACTCACAGATCGAGGGCGCGCTCTTCGGCTTGTTGACCGGCGTGATCCAGATGGGTGTGATCCATTACGCCATTGCCAAAATCTTCGGACCGCTGCTCTTCGGGCGGATGTGGTGCGGCTGGGCCTGCTGGACCGTGATGGCGCTCGACCTGCTTCCTTTTAAAAGGCCGGCGGGTCGCCTGCCTGGACGTTGGGGCTGGTTGCGCTACCTGCATTTTGGTCTCAGCCTTGGCATTGTCCTATTCCTCGTCTATGTGGTGGGATTCCGTGAAGGCGCGAGCGGTTCCATCGCGGTGACCTGGTTCATCATCGGCAACCTGCTCTACTACGCGGTGGGAATCATTTTGGCGTACACGCTCAAAGATAACCGCGCCTTCTGCAAATACGTCTGCCCCGTCAGTGTGCCGCTGATTTTGACCTCGCGCTTCTCGGTCATCAAAATTGGGCAGGCCGCGGGAGTATGCAACGACTGCGACGCCTGTGAGAAGCTGTGCCCGATGGATGTACGCATCAGTGATTACATTCTCAACAACCAGCGCGTGCTCTCCACTGAATGTTCCCTCTGCCAAACTTGCATCACCGTCTGCGCGCAGGACGCGCTGAAGTTGTCCTTCGGCTTCGATATGAGCAGGCAGGATTTACTCCGCGAGCGCGCACCGAAGGTGACCGCGGAAACCGTGGCGGCAAATTGATTTCAACATATAGACCCTAAAGGTCTCCGCTGGCGGCTCGAATTACGACCTCGTTCAGCCGACCGATTACATCATCGCGCTTATGGCGCGGCAGGGACTCTTGCAGGAATTGGATCACGCCAAGCTGCCGGTCTTGAAGAACTTCGACGCGAAGTACCTCGATTTCGAATTCGACCCGGGCAACAAATACACCATCCCGTATCAGGCTGGCACCGATGCGATCGTGGTCAATACCGACGCGGTGGAGAATGTCCCCACCTCGTGGGCTGACCTGTGGAAACCGGAATACGCCGGCAGGATGGTCTTCCTCGATGACTCGCGCGCGACCATCGGCTTGACCTTGTTGACGCTCGGCTACGATGTCAACACCACCGACCCGGTGCAGCTCGACGAAGCCAAAGCCAAACTCAAGGAATTGGTGCCCAACGTGAAGCTCTTCGACAGCGACAGCCCGAAGACCGCGCTCATCGCCGGCGATGTAGACCTGGGACTGACCTGGACGGCTGAGGCGCTGCTTGCCCAGCAGGAGAATCCCGCGATTCAATACATCTACCCGACTGAGGGCCCAATCCTCTGGCAGGATAACTGGGCGATGCTGAAGGACGCGTCCCACGCCGACGCAGCGTATGCCTTCCTCAACTACACCATGCAGGGTGATATCTTCTGGATGATGCTGCGCGACTTCCCCTATACCAACCCCAATCAAGCCGCGCTGGATTACGCCAAGGCGAACCAGACGGAACTGTACGATGCCTATATGGCGTCGCCGATCACCAACGTCCCCGCGGATGCGATTGCCAACGGGCATCGCATTGCCGATGTGGGCGAGGCGACTCCGCTGTATGATGACATCTGGGTTGAAGTGAAGGGCGGCCAGTAAGCGCCTTTTCGCTCCGTGATACCGGCAGCCCCCGTGGACATTGGTCCGCGGGGGCTGTTTTCGTTAGAAAAGTCATTATTTAGTGTTTTTCAGTAATTTTTAGGTATAAAGAACTTGACTTTTGTACCGAAAAGGTAAAAACCGCCATGCACAAGGACGGGCGCGAATCTTTCGCGCAGATCGCCGAGGAGTTGGCTATGCCACACCCAACGCCGCCGCCAAGGAATTCATCGATCCTGATATGCTGGCAAATGAAAGTATCTACCCGCCGCCGGAAGTAGAAGCCCACTTGCAGTGGGTCGAAGATGTCGGCGATGCCGCCCAACGGTTTGCGGCCTGTCCCGTGCGCTCTCCACGGGATACCTGCGTGTGTGTTTCGACCCTTCGACAGGCTCAGGGCAGGCAGGCTCAACAACCAGGCGGGCGTGGACAATGCTTGGGAGCAGGAAAAACCCGAAGCGAGGAAAATGCTTGAAAATGCCGCACGCGAAGCGCCCACACGTCAGGTGCATATCATCCCGATGCTCTTACGGGACGCTTTGTTGGGCAACCTTGCGCTTACCAGAACGATGGCTGAAAAAAGACACCATCGCCAACATGCCCAACTTTTACACACAACTTATTTTTTGGCAATATCAACCAGACTGAAAGCGTGAACTACTTTTTGTCTTGACTCTTCATCTTTTTCACAGATGCAATCACCAGCGCTTTCAAAACTTTCTTGTCCACATCATCTAACTTCTTGATATATAAACAGCCTACGCTGGTTTTATATTTTCCAAGTTTTTTGAGTAACTCTTTTTCTGAGGCGAATCCGCCCATCAAATATAAAGGACGAGTATCGGCATTGCTTTCCACGCGCTGCTTCTCGACAGCCTGCCCCACAATCAATTTGATGTCCCTGTCCAGTGGATCGCGACCGAAGAGGGGATTTTCAAACCACAGGTTCCTGCTCCTCTTTCGTAATTCCAAACTTGAACCATGCAATCGGCGCCGCGACCAGGCACGCGATGACCACGACGAGGAACGGCGCTTGCGGCGCGACGCGCTCCCACAACTGTGCGCCGATCCACGGGAAGGGCAGGGACAGGATTCCCAGTGTGGTGCCGAAGAGACCGAAGGCTAGTCCGCGTTTGTTTTCGGGGACAACCTTCGAGACGAGGGAATTGTAGCCAGGCATGAGCGCGCCTGTTCCCAGCCCAAAGAGAACCATCGCAAAGATAAAACCGATGAAACTGTGCGCGGTGATGAGCGCCGCCAACGCGAATGAAGTGAGGGCAAACCCAAGTGCAATCGTCACTCTTTCGCTGACTTTATCCACCAGCCAGCCTCCGAGCGGGGAGGAAAAGATGACTGCCACCCCGCGCGCCGCATTGACAATGCCGATCTTCTCCAGATTGAGTCCGCCCACGTCGGAGAGCAGGATGGGCATCAGCTGGTCTATCATGTTGAACGACATATCGCCGAGCGCGTCTGTCACCCAGATCCAGGTCAGGATGCCGCCGCCCACCAAAAGTCCAAACATCGAGGCGATCTCGGTTCCGAAGGCGGAAAAGGTCGGGCGGGCCGAATCCTTTTTCGCTTCGAATTGCTCGCGGGTCGCCGTCCAGATCCGCAAAAGAGTCGCGGCGAGATAAAAGAGAAAGGCCACGCGCAGCATCGGTTGGAAGCCGAGGCGATACGCGAGAAATCCACCCAGCGCGGGACCGATGACGGTGACCACCATGTAGAGGCTGGAGACCGTCCCGAAGACGCGGCCGCGCTGCGCCTCGTCGGTCTGCTCGGAGACGTAGGAATTGAAACTTGGGTCGACCACGGAATTGGAAACATACTCCACGCACAGGCCAAGCAAAATCCATTCCCAGCCCGGCGCGATGGAGAAGATCAAATATCCGAAGACCGCCACAGAACTGCCGAGCGCGATCACGCGCAAACGGCCGATCGTGTCGGAAAGCCAGCCTCCGAAAATTTGCAGCACCAACGGGACGAGCGCCGCCAGCGTAAAGACCAGCCCCACCTGCGCAACCGTTGCGCCGAGGTCGAGCATGTAAAGCGACAGGTTGGTGTAAACCATTAGTCCCGCGATGTTGGCGAGAATCATGGCAACGAGGAACCAGCGCAGGTTGATGTTGAGCAGGGGCTTGTTTGTGTTCGACATGATGTCTCGATTATACAGGTATAATTTTAATATGATCTTTAGTTTCGCCAAAATAGAAGGATGAGCATTGAGATTCTGAAGCGACGATTTTTCTCTTGGTTGCCTAACGGTTTGCGTTACCTGCGTGTGGGTGGGCGTGGACAATGCTTGGGAGCAGGAAAAACTCGAAGTGTGGGACTGCATTTTATTTTAAGAGTGGCTCGACAAAAGAATGAACCTCCTCCATGTGTGATTTCTTTTTGCTGGCCATAGCACAAGGCAAGTAATCCGATGTTGAATGACCTGCCTGGTTGCTTCAGGTCGTTGCGGCAGGGATTCTGTGAATATCAGAATACCATCCTCCGTTAACTACGCACTCTTTCATTGAGTGGGTCATACATGGGCCGCAGGGATGCTTTTGCCGGGCAGCGTTTCCCCGCGATGTCGATCTCGTACGAGCCGCTGTTTATATATTCATTCGACGCGTCGTTTTCATGATGCACAAAACCCATTCCTACGGCGCCGCCAAGCGTAAAGCCATACGTCCCTGTTTTCAAATATCCAACGATCTTGCCGTTGCGATAAATGATTTCACCACCGTAAAGCAGCGGCTCTGGATCGTCCAGCAGGAACTGAACCATCCGATACTTAAGCGAACCGTTTTCCTTATGACGCAAGAGCGCGTCCCTGCCAATGAAGCCTCCGGGTTTATCAAGCTTCACCGCAAAACCAAGCCCTGCTTCCAGAGGGGTGTCCACATTATCCATATCATGACCGTATTCACGATAAGCCTTTTCGATCCTCAAGGAATTCAATGCCTGGAAGCCGGCATGCTTTAATCCCAAGCCTTGTCCCGCTTCAATCACTGTCTCATAGACATGGGCGGAAAATTCTGTCGGGATATAGAGCTCGAAACCCAATTCGCCTTCGTAGGTCACCCGAAGAGTTTGTACGAGAGCATAGTTGACGTCAATTTCCTGGGCGCTCATGTATGGAAAGGCTTCTTTGGATACGTCTGCTGTCGTAATCCGTTTCATCAACTCGCGGGATTTTGGTCCCTGGATATTCAGGAGCGTATACCCTGAAGTGACGTCTGTAACGAATGCGTGCGCGTCAGAAGGGATATGTTTTCGCAGCCACATCAGGTCATGGGTGTAAAAATCGCCCGCGCTGACAATAAAGTATTTGTCCTCCGCCAGCCGCGTAACCGTCAAGTCCGCTTCCATTCCACCGCGCTCATTCAGCCATTGAGTGTATACAACCCTGCCGACCGGCACGGCAACGTCATTGGCGCAAATTCTATTCAGAACTTTTTCCGCGTCCCGCCCCTGCACGAGAAATTTTGACATTGAGGTAACGTCCATCACTATCGCGTCTTCCCGGCAGGCTTTATGCTCTGCGGCAAGATATTCGAACCAATTCTGTCGCCCCCATGAATATTTGTCGATCTTTGCTTCCCTGCCCGCCGGCGCGTACCAGTCGGGGATTTCCCATCCCATCCCCATTGCGAAGTAAGCGCCCGCCTTTGCCAGTTGTTCGTGAATTGCCGTCCGTCGAATATTTCGCGCCGTCTTAAAGGCAAAGTTGGGATAGATCAACTTGTATTGCAGCCCCAATGTTTCCACGGTTCGATCAGCCAGATATTTTTTGTTGCCCTGAAATGGGAAACACCGGGCAATATCAAGGTACTGCGCTTCGACCGGGCAATAACCGTCCACAATCCATTGAGCCATAATTCTTCCGACTCCGCCGCTCTGTAAGATGCCCAGGGAATTTAATCCCGCGGCGACAAAAAAGTTCTTTAGTTCCGGAGCCTCGCCCAACAAAGGACCGCCATCGGGCGTGAAACTTTCAGGTCCGCAGAAAAATTTATGAATCCCGGCTTCTTTAAGCGCCGGAACGCGTTCCATCGCCGTTTCAATATAAGGCATCATGCGATCCCAATCAGGATTGATTTCGCCAAACGCAAAATCTTTGGGAATGCCGTTCACGCCCCACGGAGCGGCAACCGGCTCGAAGAGCCCGACCATCAAGCCGCCCACCTCCTCCCGGATATATGCATAATGTTCAAAATCTTCGATGATTGGCAGGTTTGGATGCACTCCCTCGATGGGTTGGGTGAGCAAATAATAATGTTCAGCCGCTTGAAGCGGGACATTGACTCCCGCCATCTTCCCCAATTGTCGTCCCCATAGTCCGGCGCAATTGACAACGATCTCCGCTTTGATCTCGCCTTTGTTGGTAATCACGCCAGTTACGCGCCCGCCTTTCTTATTGATCCCGATAACTGTGGTTCCCTCGAATATCCTTACCCCGCCCATCCTGGCTCCCTTTGCATACGCCATGGTAATGTCAATGGGATTGGCGCGCCCATCTTCCGGCGTGTAGAATCCCGCCAATATGTCGCTTGTATCGGCAAGGGGCCACAGCTTTTTTACCTCTGTTGGAGAAATCTCCTGGTAACTAACTCCAAGTTTTCTGACGAAAGCGGCCATGCGGCGTCTCTCCTCCAACCACTCCGGCGTACAAGCTAATTGCAGATAACCAATATCCTTGAAACCGGTGGGTTGTCCGGTTTCTTTCTCCAAGATCTTAAGCAGTTCGCGCGTGTAGGTGGCGATCTCAACCGCTACATCGCTGTGGCTTGGCGTCACGATTAAACCAGCCGCATGCCATGTGGTGCCTGCGGTCAATTCCTTTCTTTCCAGGATCAACACATCCTTCCATCCAATTTTGGTGAGATGATAGGCTGTACTGCAACCGATTACACCACCGCCTATAATCACTACCTGGGCTTGGGAAGGCAGGCTGTTTGTTAAATCCATTGAGCGTTGATTGTCCATGAGGGTCTCCTGTTTAGGCAAAAATTTGTGACCGCGGGTATTATATCCACAAAAAATCAGGTATATGACGGTCTTTTTTGAAGTCCATAATTTCTACAACTATATCTCTGCTTCAATAATCATCATTAATTCAGATGAGTCAGCCCAACGGCTTGCGTTAGCTGCAAGTGGGTGGAGGGTGGACGCGGTTTGGGAGCAGTATAAACGAAGTGAGAAAAAGGCTTGTAAAACGTGCAGAATCCCAATTGTCGGCTGCACGCTGTGTTAGCCCGCCAAGATAGCTTCCCGATGTTCTTCCTCATGCTTCATCATCTCTTCAATTAATCTCCACGGAGCCCCCTCCTCATTCCAAGGATATAACATCTCGCGGTCCCAAGCTTCGTTGGACATGCTCTCGGCAAGCGACTTGAGTTGATCGTGGGAGGTCTTATACTCAGCCCATACCTGCTCAACACTCCAGGTTCGTCGCTCACCGACAGCTGCACCATTGTATTCCTCATATTTCGCCTCGGATGAGATGCAGTGATACTTATGACCCGCCGCATGGGCGCGTAGAGATTGCGCTGCTTCGCCATTCCACACGCCAAGATGTCCGATCACATCTCGGACCCGCCAGGGCGCGTTGCCACCATGAACAACCTGTTCTGGGTCGATGTCAGAGAGGGCGAACTGGGTCTCTCGACGCGTCTCATCAAGTAATTCCATCATGCGATGACGAGTTTCTTTCACAGTTGATTTCATAGGTTTTCCTTTTGCAAACGATTCAGCAATCTATTGTCACAGAAGGCGGACGGGCTAACGGATGGCGCATAAGCCGCACGCGGGTTTCGCAGTGCCACCACCCGCCACTCGGAACGCTGCAAAACCAAGACAGGTAACAATAGAATCCTCGATCAGCGTGTCGGCTTCATGCGCTGGTTAGCGTGCGCCCCCACTGGCTATTCCTCCCCCCCAGCAAGCTGAGGGGGTATCCTGGCTTTTTCCCATGAAGGGAAGGCTATCTCATCCTTGAATGTAACCTCTATCCCAGAGGCTCCACCTTTTCCGTCGTCAACGTGAACCGGACGCCAGCAGTGGCCAGTTCGCTCACGAGCATATCGAACAGCGGGCCAAAGACAGCCTGCTCCGACATGAACATCCCCTTGACCTTGAGGTCGCCGCGGGCGATCATACGGGCGATGATCGCACCCGTAAAGCCCGTCGTGCGGGCCATCGAAGTGAAACCGAGGGCGTCGTCATAGCGATCTACCATTTCAATCACATACTTGCGCCGCTGTCCGGTGTGGAAATCTTGCGCGAAGGCGGCGGTCCCGTCGAGGGCGTAGCGCGTGACGGGGGAGGGCATGGGGAAGTTGTGGGCCGGGTTGCGCGCGCCGAGAATGAAAGAACGGGGCGCGGCCGCGAGGCAATGTTCCACCGTCTCTTTGGGGATGTGGGCGATCTTGGTTTCGCGCTCCACGCGCGCGCCGTGTTTTTCGAGCAGGGCTAGGGCCGTGTCGCTGTAAACTTCACCCCGGCTTCCCACAAAATGCGGAGGGCCTCGGCGTGGATGGATTCTTTTTCAGGGTCGGAGAGAAGTTGGCTGTGGAATTGCATGGAGAACCTCGTTAGTCGGTTTGACTCGCACGCGCTTCGATGGCGGCGAGTTCACGCTCCACGTCTTCGGGCAGGGGCAGGGGCTGGCGCGCGGCGAGGGTCTGTTCGATGAGTTCGCGAACTTCCTGCATAAGCGTGGATTTGCCTTTGGCGAGCCAGGACTCGTACGTGTCGCGGCTGTCGAAGTCGCTGACGTACACTTCGCCATTTCGAAGGCCATCGCGCGTCGAGCGGCGCGCCAGGAAGGTTCCGCCGTGTCCCACCGCGGCCAGGTCCACTTCAAGCCATTCTTCGAGGCTGGTATCTATCCCCTCGGAGAGGCGGACACAGCGGCGGAAGATCTCCACGTCAATCATGAATTGCTCCAAGCTTAGTATCATCGAGCCGCCGAGTTGGCCCGGGCCGACGAGCAAGTCGGGCCACGAGAGGCTGGCCACGGCCCAGTTTAGGGCGCGTTCGTAACTGGAGCGAATGCCCGGCACGAAATTGCCGGAACTCCCGGTGCAGGCCTCTACGGGCAGTTTGTAGAAGCGCGCCAATTCGGTGACGGCCGCGCCCAAGAGTCCGTGTTCCACCTCCGAGCCGGTGAAGCGGCCCGTGAGCGGATCCATGATGGACGGACAGGCGGCGTAAATGGTGGGGGTGCCAGGCGCGGCGGATTGAACCAGACACAGGGTCGCGAGGGTTTCGGCGTTGGCGAGCAGAAGGGTGGAAATGAGGCTGGCCGGGGCCGTGCCTCCCATCAGCGGCATGGGCATGATCGCCACGGGAATGCCCCACTCGATCACTTCGAGGTAGGCGTCGGTGCGATCGGCTTCGATGACGAGCGGCGAGATCGGCGTGAGTAGGAACGACAACGGCTTGGCTGCGCGCACGCCCTCTTTGCCGCCGAAGACCGTCCCCAACACTTCCAACAGCCAGCGCGACTCCGCGACGCTGCTGGTGGAATCTTGCAGGTGCTTGGAGAAGGTGGAGATCATGCCGCGGCAATAGCGCACGAAGTCGCCGGGCGATTTTATAAAGGAGGTCGTCTCGACCATGGCCCAGTACACGCCCACTTCATCCAACGCGTCGATCAGTTGGGTGGCCTTCGCCCAATCGTCGAACGTGGCGGGGCGACGCTCGCGGGTCGAGCCGTCTATCACATGCATGGCCTCGCCGTCGGGGAGCAGGGTACATTTGTTGTCGTTGATCTTGAAATTCCAGCCGGGCCGCCTGCCGCCCAGGGTGAAATCGCGCGGGGCGAGGCGCAGACATTCCTCCACAAAGCGGCGCGGATACCGCACAATGTTGGCGCTACGGTCCACATCGGCGCCGGCTTTTTTGAGGATGTTGCGGGCGCGCTCCGAGTCCACGCGCGCGCCCATGGTGGCGAGCAGCGAAAGGGAGCGGTCATGCAGTTGTTCGATCTCGTTATCGGATAAAACGCGTAACGCGGTTTCCATAGGGCTTCCTTTTCAAAACATAAACACGACTCACATTCGGATTGTCATGGAGTTGATGGGGACGGCGGTTGAAGTGTCCGCCAAACACGCCGTCGCCGTCCGCGTCGACGCGCATCCAGTCATTGCCCACCAACCAAACGAGGTACTGCGTGGGGAGCGGCTTATCCAGCCCGAACTGACGTTTGAGCAATTCCACCTTTTCGGGAGAGATGTGACGGCTCTGCCCCTGCCCGGCGAGCGGTCCGCCCGGGGCGAGGTTGACGAGCGTGAAGAGCAGGATGCTGAGGATGAACAGCAACCCGATGGTTTGCAGGAAGCGGCGAAGGAGGTAAGTAGACAAAGGGATTTTTCACCACGGAGACACGGAATTTTCTCTGCGTCTCCGTGGTTTGCTTGTTTTTACTTCAACACCCAATCCGCCACATTGGAGACACGGAATTTTCTCTGCGTCTCCGTGGTTTGCTTGTTTTTACTTCAACACCCAATCCGCCACATTCCAGGTGACAATATCGTTGGTGGAGGATTGCACGCCCACCAGGTTGACGGAGTGCGCGTCGGCGTTGATGGCGGTGAAGAGCATGGCTTCGGGCAGTTCGGCTTCGAGTATCTCGGCCATCTGGCAGAAGAGTTCCTGACGGTAGGCCGTGTCGAGGGTGTACGACTCATCCAGCAGGGCGTCGAAATCGGCGTTGATCCAGCGTCCAAAGTTGGCGGCGTAATCGGGTTCGGCGGCTTCGGAGTAGTAGTAGCTCCACAGGTAGCCGGTGGGATCGATGCCCCCGTAGCCGTCATCCCATAGATCCATGTCGAAGTTGCCGCTCGGCTCGATGCCTCCGTCCGTGGAGGCGGCCCATAGCACGCTCCCCTCGACAACGGTCAAGTTGAGTTTGACGCCGATCTTGCTGAGGTCGTCGGCGATGTATTGTTGGGTAAGTTCGAGCGCTTCGCCGTACTCGGCATAGGTGATGAATTCCATCTCCATCTTGTAGCCCTCCGCCGCGCCGGTGGAGCAACCGTGGCACTCGCGCACGCCGTCGCCGTCGGAGTCGGTCCAACCGGCCTCCTCCAACAGGGTTTGCGCGCCCGCCAGGTCGAAGGACGGACGCGGGATGTTGGCGCAGGCGTAGGGCGGGCGAAAGAATTCCGTCCAGACCGGCGAGGCGTATCCGTAGAAGAAATTCTTCGAGATGGTGTCCACATCCACCGCCATGCGGATGGCGCGGCGGACGCGCACGTCGGAGAGAATCGGGTGCGGCGTGGCTTCGGAGTTGGTCGTGCCTTTGGCGGCCAGGTTGAAGAAGAGACGCATCACCCAGCGGCTGGTGGGGCTGGGGTTCACTTTGACGTTTGCCGCGCCTTTCAGGTCCTCGACCATCTGCTCGGTGGACCACATGTCGAGGTGCGCGTCGCCATTGACGAGCATGGTCTTGCGCACGAAGAGATCCGGCACAATCTTGACGGTGATTTTGTCGAGCGCGGGTTTGCCCGGCTCGAAGTAGTTCTTGTTTTTCTCGAAGGTCAGGTGATCGCCGCTGACCCATTCGGTGAGCACGAAGGGACCGTCGCTGAGCGGTTCGCGGGCGCAGTCCCAGGCGGCGAAGCCTTGCGAGATGTCGCAGTAGTGCGCCGGCCAGATGACCACCTGCTCGCCGCCGAATTGGGTCAGGTAGCCGGGGTAGATGGCATTGTAGTGGATGATGAAGGTGAAGTCGTCCACCTTTTCCAGGCTGTCAATGTAGTCAATGCCGGCGATCCAACCGCCGTTCTCGGGATCGATGATGGCGTTGTAGGTGAAGAGCACGTCATCCGCCGTCACCGGTTCGCCGTCGGCCCATTGCACATCCTGGCGCATCTTCCAGGTGACGGTCATCGTCCAGGCTTCCTCGTCGATCACGACGCCGCCGTTTTCCTGCGTGGGCAGTTCGGCGGCCAACTCGGGAAAGACCGTTCCGTCCGGGTCAATGTCGCTCAGGCCGAGCAAGACCAGTTCCATCACCAGCGAGTCGTACCCGGTGTCGGCGATGGTGGGGTTGAACGAAGGCGGGTCTTCGGGAATGACGATCACAATGGAGTTCCCGGCGGGCGCGGGAGTTTTCCCACCGCAGGCCGAGAGCAGAAAAGCGAACGCGAACAGAAGGCTCAAGATCAATCTGGTTGTTCCGGTCATGGCGTCCTCCTCCAAAAAATCGGGCGTGCAACTTGTCTACGTTGATTATGGCATATTTCTCTTATTATGTCACGCGACTCTGTAACATAAGCGGTGGGTTTTGAGAAAAGGCGAACTTCTTGTAAGATGGTGATTGAGAGATCGCCACAGACAAGGAGTTCGCCATGCCAATTGTTGTCCTCAAGCTGCCGG
>Ga0194126_10007226_pt1 | contig 15538 bp, 15 predicted proteins | sample TA2KigC150mmetaG_FD_148641 | JGI IMG/M metagenome (GOLD analysis project Ga0194126, IMG submission 148641) | Freshwater microbial communities from Lake Tanganyika, Tanzania - TA2015035 Kigoma Deep Cast 150m | ecosystem: Environmental > Aquatic > Freshwater > Lake | place: Tanzania: Lake... | reverse complement strand
GCGGCGAATTCGTCATACCGGCGAAAGCCGGTATCCAGACGTCGTCCCGACGAAAGTCGGGAACCATCATAAACACTGGATTCCCCCGCATCAAGTGCGGGGCAGGCTAAATCAAGCACGGAATGACAGTAAACCCCGTTAGAAAGTTTTCAACTTTCTAACGGGAAAGCTCACACGGGGCACTCGCCGCGCAAGCGCTGGCGCAGCGGGTTAAACCCCGTGTTCGCTGAAAAGGAAACAACCACCATCCCCGCAGCAGAGCTGCGGGGCTTTCTAACGGGGTAAAAAGATTTTACAAACATGCTCTAAATTAATTCTGGAATATTTTCGATTCAATTTCAAGCTTTCATAAATTGACTTCACTCTTCATTTTCATTAAACTTTAAGGTGAAAGAAACCACAAGGGGAGGTGAGAAATGACTTTCTTTTCAGCAGAAAAATGGAATTCATTTCAAGAGGTCCTTGGATTAACAGAATCACCACTCGGAGTCTATTACATAAATGATAAACCTGAAGGCATCACCCCGAAAGAGGGAATACAGGGTTGTATGATCGGCCTGCTTCAGAATGCAAGGAAGAAAGGAAAAACTGTCTACTTCGATAAAACCCATTTCGGCTGCCCCGGAGGCGCCTACTACATGGGATTTTTTGAATCGCCCCGGCCGAACATCGAATACTTCCTCTCCTGCGGGATTCCGGGCGAGATGGAGGGAGAGCGTTATATCAAGACACCGGAGCGTGCGAGAGAATATTTTGCCAGAATGATACCCAGACGAGCGCCCGCAACCTATTGTGTCTTTAAGCCTATCGAGCAATTTCAAAGTGGCATAGACCCGGAGGTCGTTGTTTTTTTCGCTTCGCCGGATACCCTTTCCGGCCTCTTTACTCTGACCAATTATGCCCTTGAACGGACGGACGCTGTTTACGCGCCATTTGGTTCCGGGTGTGGAGTCATTCTGACCTATCCTCTCAAGGAGGCAGTAAGGGACCAACCCCGTGCCGTTCTCGGGATGTTCGATGTCTCGGCAAGGCCCATGGTTGAGAAGGATATTCTCACCCTGGCAATGCCCTGCTCTGTTTTCTTAAACCTTTTAGAAAATGTTTCAGGAAGTTTTCTCGAAACCGAAAGCTGGAAAAAGGTCCTCCGCAGAATTTTTTAATCGCTCAGTATATCACTCAAAAGCAGGCGGGCTACTTCGGACATCTCGGGCTGTATTTCCTCCACTTGAATTGCCTTTTCTTTACAGACGTCAGCACAACTCCTGCATCCAATGCAATCTTCCTCGTGAACAACCACCGATTTGCCTTCTTTCATCTCAAACACATTTACCGTACAGACCTCCAGGCAGTCTTCACAGCCTTTGCATTTTTCACCGTCCACGATCACTCGAAATGCCATCTTTAAATCTCTTTAAAAAGAAATCGAACCACCAAGCTTTCTATCTGAAACCTAAATGGAGCGATTTTATATTCATAAGGAGAAAGGTTGTTGCTCCTGCCCCGGCCTTCGCAGACGGGGTTAGAAAACCCCGTCTATCGATAGGCGGGACATTCCTGTCCCGCTATACAAAGAATCATTCAATTTAGGTGAAATATACACCTATGAGATGACTCCGGTCAAGGGGGATACCCAAAATTTGTATCCAATTTGCTTTTTTTGGACATCGGATGGAATTTGATGAATCTCACCAGCACATACCTTATAAAAAAACGAAATAAGATTGTAACTATTTGTAATTACAAATCTATTAATATCGTATGTTTTTTCTTGACATTCTCAAAAAGATGTTATAAGTATCTTTTACTGTCTGCCTGTTTTGTCAAATTTGTATACAATTAAAGGGAGAGATTTTATGAAAGCCGACCAGGATAAATGTATCGCCTGCAAAAGATGCTTTCCTTTTTGCCCCATGGGAAGAATTCAAACCTTTAAGAAACACGAACTTATTCCAGGGAGGATTTATATTGAAATCGACCAGGAGCGATGCACGGATTGTGGCGTCTGTCTCCGGGCGAATATATGTCCTGTCAAAGCCCTTTTCCAGCCCGAAATGGTCTGGCCACGGGAGGTTCGGGGCATTTTAAGCAATCCCCTGATCGAATTTAAGGGCTCTCAGGTCCCGGGCCGCGGGACCGAGGAGATGAAGACGAATGATGTTTCAGGCCGGTTCCTCCCAGGGGAGGTAGGCGTGGGGATTGAGCTGGGGAGACCCGGCATCGGCTCCTACTTCAGGGATGTCGAGAGGGTGGCCATGGCTCTGATGGCCGCAAATATCGGCTATGAACTGGCCGCAGAAAATCCGGTCACCCATTTCATGTCCGATAAAACCACCGGCAAACTGAGAGACGATGTTCTGAATGAGAAAGCGACCTCTGCCATTATCGAGGGCAAGTGTAAGCTGGAAAAACTTCCCCAAGCCTTGAAGGTCCTTCAGGAGGTTGCAAAAAAAGTGGACACGGTCTTCACGGTCGAAGTGATTACCAAGGTTCCGCCGGAGGGAGAGATTCCGGTCAAACCGGTACTGGAAAGACTCGGGATCTGGCACTCGATCAATACCAAAAATAATATGGGCCTGGGGGAGCCAGCCTTTAAGTTTTATGAGGATCAATAGCAATTGCATTGAAAATCCGAAATTCGAATGTCGAAATCCGAAACAATGACCAAAATTCAAATTTCAAATGACCCAAACCTATTCTTTCCGGTGTGATGTTTTGAATTTGGAACATTTGAAATTCGGGTTTGTTTCGAATTTCGTGCTTCGATATTCGAATTTCTACGATTTACAAATGAAGAGGTTTGTATCCAGCCCTCCAACGAATAGGGCACGGGGGATTAAAGGGAGGAAGAGATGACCCACAGTCTGCACCGAAGGGGAAACTTTGACGATCTAAAAGACGACTTCGTGGTGTTGGGGTGCCCGGCAACCGGTATCAATAAGGCGGGCTCGTCCCCGAAAACCCAGAAGTTTTTGAGCATCTGTTATAAGAATGGCCCGATCAACCTGGGCGATATGAAGACGGGCAACATTTATAACACCACGATGGATGTCATCCTGGGTAATATGACCGATAGCACGATCGTCCAGTGCACCTTTGACAACCGGGAGAAGATCGTTTCGTTGCTGAAGGACTTGAAGGCAAATAAACCCGGCATTTCGATCATCATCTCGGGGGTCAGCGACATCGTTCAGCAATGTATGGAGGAGGCCGGGCTGGGCCGCATCCATACCATTGAATATTCCCTGGGAACATGGGGACAGACGGAGAAGTTGCCTCACTTTGAGATTCTCAAGACCACCACGATGTGCGGCCACGCCATGATTGCTGCGGATCTGGTCTACAAAATGGTCCGGGACGTGAAGCGGGGAAGAAGAACAGTTGAAGACGCATGTCTGGAGATGTCCAAATGCTGCACCTGCGGCAACTACAATCTGACCCGTGGAATCAAGTTGTTCAAGGAATTGTTACCTTTATATATGGTGCATAGTTTGTACTAACAGACCCATAAATTCGAAGCACGAAATTCGAAATTCGAAACGATTTCGAATAACCAAAATTCTAAACTTATGAATAAAAGAGGTTTTGAAAATTTGATCATTCGGATTTTGGATTTGTTTCGGATTGGTCCGAGACGGACGCTTCGCCCGATATTCGGATTTCGGATTTTTTCCAATTCATAGAAGGAGGCAAGAATGCGATATGTCATCATCGGAGGGAGTGCGGCGGCGATCAGTGCGATAGAGGCCATCCGATCCATTGATCGTGATTCACCGATCGACCTGTTCAGCGATGAGGCCACTCCCCTCTTTTCAAGGGTTCTTCTCCCTTATTATATTGCCGAAGAGCTTTCAAAACCTCTCTTAAACTTCAGATCCGCAGATTTCTTTGAGCAGACCAGGGTCGTCCCTCATCTGGGTGTAAGGGTACAACAAATCTCACCCAATTCCAAAACGGTCCAGACTCAAAACGGGGACGCCCACTCTTTCGACAAGGTTCTTTTAGCCACGGGAGGAAATCCTATTATTCCTCCCATCCCGGGGATCGATAAGGAAGGCGTCTCACCCCTGAAGACCATGGCCGATGCGGAAAGGATCTACAATCTCAAAGGCAAAAAAGCGGTGGTCATCGGAGCCGGAAGCGTTGGCGTCGAATCATGCATCAGCCTCAAGAGAAGAGGAATGGAAGTGACCCTGCTCGAACAATTAGGGCATGTCCTGCCCACGGTCTTTGATGAAGAGGCCGCCTCCATTATCCGGAAAAGGATCGAAGACCTCGGTATTAAAACGATCACCGGAGAAAAGGCTATCCAGTTTACCGGAAATGGCCATGTAAAAAGCGTTGTCACGGATTCCAGGGAAATCGAGTGTGATATGGCCGTGGTCGCCGTCGGTGTCAGGCCTGCCATTGGACTTGCCCAGACAGCAGGAATAGAGATAGGCTCTCTGGGAGGCATCAAGGTCAATGGCCGGATGATGACCAGTGTGCCGGACATTTATGCTGCCGGCGATGTAACCGAAACTTATGATATCACGCGGGACTCGAGTTGGATCAACGCCATCTGGCCTTGCGCTGTGGAACAGGGCCGTTTCGCCGGTTTGAATATGGCTGGCCGTGAAGCTCTCTACGAAGGGTCCTTCCGGAGGAATTCCATCGGAAATTTTATCGGCGTTCCTGCCATCTCGATGGGATTAACTCAAGCCGAGACCTGTTCGAGTTGTGAAGGAGGAGAGGCGTTTCAGGAAATCAAAAGAAGGACCAAAGACACCTATAAAAAATTGATTCTAAAGAACGGCCGCCTGGTGGGAGCCATCCTGGTGGGCCAGACGCAGAAGGCCGGGCTCTTCTTTATTCTATTGAAGAAGAGGATCGATGTTTCCGATTATATTTCGATCTTAATGAGCCGGGATATCAATTTCATGAACATTCTGCCATTGATCAGGAGAAATGCGGACCGATTCACGGAGACCGAATACAAGGAGATCATGGATACGATGTTGTAAAAGAAGGAAGAGGTAGAAGAGCGGCCCAAAGGGCCTTGAGGAACGCTTTGCTTGAGGCAAAGGCTATGACTAATATTTTTCGCCCAACCTTTGGCGGCGAAGACGCGATCCTCAAACCTCAAAATTAAAACAACAAAAAGGTGTCATGCCGAACTTGATTCGGCATCTCGTTTTGCGTTGAAACACAGATCCTGAAACAAGTTTAGGATGACGAGTCCAAGAAATTTCAAATATCTTTGGATAGATTTTATGCGATTGGGAGGATGACGTTGTGAAGATTCTAATGGTTGATAAAAGCAAATGCACGGGATGTCATCAATGCGAGCTCTGGTGTGGGACGGAAATTTCATCCACCTCAAAAGAGCTCTGTCAGGCCATCCATGAAGAGCCTCAACCCGTGCCGCGGGTTTATGTCGAAGGAAAACAGTTCGCCCTCCAGTGCCGGCACTGCGATGAAGCGCCCTGCATTGAGGCGTGCCCCAACGGAACCATGCGCAGAGACCCTGAGACAGGGCTGGTCTATGTCCATGAGCCAACCTGCATCGCCTGCTGGATGTGTGTGATGACCTGCCCCTTCGGAATCATCAACCCCTCCCCTTCGATGAAGGTGGCGATCAAGTGCGATCGCTGCCGGAACATGGGCTATCCCATCTGTGCGGAGGTATGCCCTACTCAGGCTTTGAAACTGGAGGATCGCAAGGATTATCGGACAAAAGTATTTTAATACAAACGCATTAAATAAGATGCTGAAACGAGTTCAGAAGCATGACATGAAAAAGGCTGTCATTCCGAACCAGGTCCTGAAGCAAGTTCAGGATCTAAGGATTTCGGAATCTCGAATTTAATACAAACGCATTAAATATTTTGTAGGGCAACCCTTTAGGGTTGCTTAAAGCAAGGCTTAAGCCTTGCCCTACAAGTTAAATTATTTATTGCGCTTGCATTAGTAAGGACAAAAAATGAATTGCATTTGTATTAGTTAGAATAATGGAATGTTGGGTTTTATCCCTTTAAGATAGAAAGGAGTTAGAAATGGAATTCATTCAGAAGAAGACGATTGATAACGCAGTCGAGTATTTTCTGCTTAAAGCTGCTGATAGCGAGATTCCTCTGGTATGGGACCGTTATGAAGGACAGCTGCCGGAGTGCGGCTTCTGTGAAACGGGTTTGAGCTGCCGCGACTGCCTTCAGGGACCCTGCATCAGCCATCCCTTCAGGGATTCGAATAAGGTGGGCGTCTGCGGAAAGGATAAAGACCTCCTTGCCATTCAATCTTTATTAAGGTTGGTCATGAAAGGAACGATGACCTATCTCAACCGGTTAAGCGATTTCGCAGGGGGGATTGAGGCTGGAGAAATCAAACCCCAGAATAAGGCCAAAACAGATCAACTCTTAAAAGAAATCCAGGGCCTCTTCCGAAACGGCGGGTCAGCGGCGAAAAAAGATTTTCCAAAACCTCTGATGCGGGGCTGGGAAGAGATGGGAATTGCTCCGGAAGGAATGGCGAGGGACCTGTTCAAAGCCTCTCAGAAGTTAGAAGGAGGGATAACGGATGTTGAGGAAATCCTCCTCTGGACATTCAAATCCTCTCTTTTAGGTTGCATGGCACAATGGCTCTACGGAAGCTTAAAAACGTCGGCCTTTGGTGAAACCGTTCCCACAAAGATTGAAGTCAATCTGGGCGGACTGAAGAAGAAAGGGCCCAACCTCCTCATCTATGGTTACTTTTCCCCCATTTTGAAGCAAAAAATAGCCGAAGCTGCAAAAAAACAGGGAGTCCACGTGATGGGCGTATGTACGGAACCATTGATGCCCCCGTTCAGCTTTCCCATCGCAACCAATTACGGATCGCAAGAGATTCCCCTGATGACTGGAGCTGTTGATCTCATTGTGATGGGGGATCAATCCGTTAATCCCTCCTTGGTTCGAGTAGCCAAAGAATTTGAGGTGCCTATCATCCTGACAGAGGTTTTGAAGAAGGAGAAAGACATCAACCGGTTTGCAAGGGGGATCGTTGAGAAGGCTAAAAAATCTTTTGACTTCCGCCGCACCATTCCCAGAGACATTCCGGAAATGAAAGAATACGCTACCATGGGTTTCTCCCGGGATAGCGTGGATGTGAAAAAAATTGCCGCTGGTCTCCAAAAAGGCCTTCTGAAGGGGATTGTGATTCTGGCCGGAAGCAACAATGTCAAATATACTCAGGATCAAGAAATCACAACGATGGCGCAGGAGTTCTTGAAAAATGATATTCTTTGCATCTCAAAGGGCGAGGCAAGCGTTGCCCTTGGAAAATACGGACTTCTAAATCCCACGTTGAAGGAAAAATACTGCGGCAAAGGCTTATCGGATATCCTTTCTTCGCTCGGAAAGGAGGTCCCCTCTGTCATTGATATTGGAGGAGGAGACGGCGCTCTAACCGATTTCCTGCTGGAAATGACCAGAACAGGGAAAAAAGAATTGAAAGAGTATCCGATAGCAGCCTGTTATCCCGAGGCCAATCGCAGTTCAGAGGTGACCGAGGCGATGTGGACAGTGGCCATGGGGGTTTCAACCTATTTCTGGCCTGCCCTGCCTGTAACAGGGAGCACCAAGGTCCTGGGAGCCTTAACTCAATTCTGCGCGGAGAAGTTTGGCTCGAAGCTTATGATCACAACCGAAAAGAAGATGGAAGCCCGTGCCAAGGCTGACTGGATCATAAAAGCCATAAAGGGTGAGGAAGGATATCGCCTCAGCGGCAAGCCCTGGAAAAAATCATAAGTCTTATAGGACTTATATGACTTATAGACCTTATCAAAGCGGCAGACATTTTCTTCAGATCCCGGGGCCGACCAATGTGCCAGACCGCGTTCTCAGGGCCATGGCCCAGCCCACCATTGACCACCGGGGGCCCGAATTTGCGAATCTTGCCCATGAAGCGCTCCAGGGGCTTAAAAAGATTTTCAAAACCTCAGGGAAAGCAGTTATCTTTCCCTCTTCCGGGACCGGAGCTTGGGAGGCGGCGCTGGTCAATACCTTATCTCCGGGAGATAAAGTATTGATGTTCGAGACAGGTCACTTTGCAACCCTCTGGCGCAACATGGCAGTGAAACTCGGGTTCGACGTCGATTTTGTCCCCGGGGATTGGCGACATGGCGTTGATCCTTCTGCCGTTGAGGAAAAACTCTCCAAAGATCGTAACCATGTCATCAAGGCGGTGGCAATCGTCCATAATGAAACCTCCACGGGTGTGACCAGCCGTGTGGCAGAGGTGCGCAAAGCCATCGATCGCGCCGGACATCCAGCGCTCTTGATGGTTGATACGATCTCCTCCCTGGCATCGATCGATTACCGGCATGATGAGTGGGGTGTGGATGTCACAGTTGGCTGTTCTCAGAAAGGCTTGATGCTTCCTCCTGGCCTCGGACTTAATGCCATCAGCGACAAAGCCCTGAAAGCTACGAAACAGGCAAGATTCCCGAAATCGTTCTGGGACTGGGAGGCCATGATTTCAGATAATCAATCCGGCTTTTTTCCTTATACTCCCGCCACCAATCTTCTTTACGGCCTCCGGGAATCTCTTCGGATGTTGTTTGAAGAAGGGCTTGAAAATGTCTTTAACCGTCATCGCCGTTTCGCAGAAGCCACACGACGGGCTGTCCGGGCATGGGGGCTGGAAATCCTCTGTTCAAACCCTGAAGAATACAGCCCTTCCCTCACAGCGGTCTTAATGCCGGACGGATACAATGCCGATGAGCTTCGTGAGGTCATCCTGAAAAAGTTCAATATGTCGCTTGGCACAGGTCTCGGAAAACTGAAGGGAAAGATATTTCGAATCGGACATCTCGGCGACTTCAATGACCTGATGCTTGCCGGGACCCTTTGCGGGGTTGAAATGGGCCTCGACTTGGCAAAGGTTCCCCACTCAACAGGAGGGGTCCATGAAGCGCTGAATTATCTGACAGGGCAATAAAATCCATTTACTATGAAAGGAGGAAGGTCATGAAGAAGCGAATTTTTACACTGTTACTGGTCACGGGTCTCACCATTTTATTTGCTGGTTTGGTATGGAGCCAGGCGCCTAAACCGAAGGACTACCCCACACGGGCGATTGAGGTGGTCGTCCAGTATGGTGCTGGCGGTGGAAGCGACATCTTTGTGAGAAGTTTAATGATGCCTGCAAGATCGCAACTTAAAGTCCCTATTAATGTTACCAACCTTACCGGTGGAGCAGGGGTCAAGGCATCCACTTACGTTCTTTCACAACCCGCCGATGGCTACACCATCTATAACTTCAGCCCTGAACAGCTCATCAATACCGTTTTCGGTCGCGAGAATTATAAAGAGTTTGTCCCTCTTTGTAATGTTCAGCAGGATCAGAGCGTTTTCTATGTGAGGGCTGAGAGTCCATTTAAGACGATTCAGGATGTCATTAAGTATGCAAAGGAAAACCCGGGTAAATTGCAGTTTACCGGAACAACAGCCGCAAGTCCGGATGAAGTGATCATCATGCTCTTTGCAAAAAAAGCCGGCATCAAAGTGAAGTACATTCCCTTTGATGCCGCACCCGAGACCCATGCCGCCGTTCTCGGAGGCCATATCGATCTCCTCCATGAAGAGCCGGGTGTCATCATGTCGCTCATTGAAGCCAAAAGGCTTCGTCCTCTGATCGCCTTCACCGAAAAGAGACTGGATAAATTTCCCGATGTTCCCACGGCAAGGGAGTTGGGCTATGACATCACTATGGGCCGTTGGAGAGGACTCTGTGTAAAGAAGGGAACGCCCCAGGAGATCATCAACTATCTTTCTGATGTTCTCAAAAAGTGTTCACAGGATCCCTCCTATAAAGCCATTGAAAAGGCAAACCTTCTCGACCTCCGGCCAGGCTGGAAGGGACCTGAAGAATACGGAAAATTCTGGGATGAGGAGTATGTCAATTACAGAGCGATCTTTGATGAACTCGGATATCTGAAAAAGAAATAGATTCAAATGATGTGTGAACCTTAACGTTGATAAAAAGTGAGGCAAGTGTGCTTACAAACCTTTACAATTGCGGATTATTTTTATATTTTATGGGAAACATACGATGTAACCTGATGTGGCCTTTGGGTTTTGCTTGAAAACAGCGTAGCCAAACGTTTAAAGGTGCCGCTGTAAAGTTTTTCCAGCACACCCGCCTCCCTTTTCATGTAATTTTTACGCAACTGTGACGTGAATAATAAATCTTGGTAGCCGCTCCGGTAAATACCGGAGCGGCTACCCTATCCTATTTGGGAGTGAATTTATGTTTAAAGGGGAAATTCTCATCAGCGCAGTTGTTTTCTTAGGCTCCCTTTATCTCTATTTTGAATCGATGAAATTCGAGGGACATGAGATTTATGGAAAACTTGGGCCGGCCTACTGGCCCAAGTTTCTCCTTATCTGTCTCATGGTTCTGAGCTTTCTGGTGGCCGTGGATGCAATCCGGGAAAGAAAAAAGGGGACTCCGGAGAACAAGGAAGAATCGAAATTCGATGGCGGAAAGGTGAGGCTTCTCCTTGCCGTTGGCTTTATCGTCCTCTATTTCTTTCTAATGAAAATTGTTGGTTTCACCGCCCTCACCCCCTTCTTCCTCATTGCTTTTATGGTCCTTTTGGGAGAGAGGAAAAAGATCTGGATGCTCGGCATTTCGGTCGGGATAACCGCTCTGATCGTCTGGGCCTTTACGAAAGCAATGTACGTTCCCCTGCCGAGAGGCGTAGGGATTTTTCTCGAATTCAGCCATATTTTTTATTAAAAAGAGGAGAACATTGTCATGGTAGATGTCTGGTTGGGAGCGATACAGAGCATATTTAATCCAGTCACACTTCTGATGATTTGGGGCGGGGTTCTCCTTGGGGTAACACTGGGCTCTGTGCCCGGACTTAACTCTACGATGGGGACAGCTCTCCTCATTCCCTTCACGTTTGCCATGACCCCGATCAATGGTCTTGCATTGCTCTCGGCCGTTTACTGCGGGGGGACCTATGGAGGGTCTATCTCGGCTATCCTCTTCAATGTCCCCGGAGCTCCGGAAGCCTCAGCCACGGTCTTTGACGGCTATGAGATGGCAAAAAAGGGACAGGCTGCCCAGGCTCTTGGTTATGCAATCATATGTTCTTGCCTTGGGGGCCTTTTCAGTGTGGTCGTTATGACATTTATTTCCCCGTTTCTGGCCAGCGTCGCCCTCACCTTTTCTCAGCCTGAATACTTTGCCCTTGCCATTACTGCGTTAACCCTTATTTCTTCCCTGGGAGGAAAGGGGCTGAAGAAGGCGACCATTGCTGGGGTTTTCGGGCTTCTGATGGCTACGATTGGAATTGATCCGATGACCTCTGATCCCCGTTTCACATTCGGGGGAAAGGCCCTGATTGGAGGAATCAATTTCATTCCTGCCATTATCGGGGCCTTTGCCGTGGGTGAGATCCTTGCCCGGGCGGAGAGCCGGAGTGATAAAAAGGAGGTATTTCTTTCAAAGATTTCGACCAAACTGCCCCGGATAAAAGAAATTTTCAGAATGAAGTGGCTTGTCATCCGATCTGCCTTGATCGGAACATGGATTGGAATTCTCCCTGGCGTTGGAGCTACCACAGCCGCTTTTGTGGGCTATGCCGAAGCAGTCCGCTGGTCGAAAAACCCTGAAAAATTCGGAACAGGAATCCCTGAAGGAATCGCAGGTCCTGAAACAGCGAACAATGCCGCAACAGGCGGAGCCATGGTCCCTCTTCTTACCCTTGGAATTCCAGGGAGCGCCACCACTGCGGTCATCATCGGCGGGTTTCTGGTCCACGGCCTTCAGCCCGGCCCCATGCTTTTCATGAACCAGCCGAAGCTCATGTATTCCATTTTCCTCGCGATGTTTCTTGCCAACATCCTCATGCTCTTTGCCGGACTTGGAGTTGCCAAGGTCTTTTCCAATTTCAGAAGAATCCGATATTCTATTCTCGGACCCTGCATCTTCATCTTTGCGGCCATCGGCTCCTATGGAATCCGGAACGACCCGACCGACCTCTGGATCATGTTCTTCTTCGGAGTCATCGGTTACTTCATGAAGAAGTACAACTATCCCATTGCTCCGATGATCATCGGCCTGGTCCTTGGAAACCTCACCGAAATCTCTCTGAGGCGGGGAATGAGGATGGCGGATTATGACCTGTCCGCATTTTTGTTCCGTCCTATAGCCGCAGTCATCCTCGCCATTGCCGTGATTTCGATCCTTTACAGTTTAATTCGGAAGAAACCCAAGGTCCTGGAGGAGGATTAATCTCAATCGCTTCTTAAAAAACCATCGAGTCCATACCATGCGGCGTAAACCTATCTCTGCAGCAACCCTCCCCAACAATGGTCTCCCGGTTAGGGGAAAGGTCTATGATTATTTAAAAACCGCGATTCTTTCCGGCCGTCTGAATCCCGGCGAAAAATTGACCGAGGAACACCTCGCCAAAACCATAGGGGTGAGCCGAACCCCTGTTAGAGAGGCGCTCCATAAATTAGAGTCGGAAGGACTGATCAAACCCCGTAAAAAGAGGGGTTTTTTTGTCTCCGGAGATTCGAAGGAGGAGGTTGAGGAGCTCTTTGAAATCCGATCTGTCCTGGAGGGATACGCTCTGAGAGTAGTCTCGGAAAGAATCTCCGATCAACTTCTTGAACGGCTCAACGGGTTCATCAAGAAGGCCGAAAAGGCCTTGAGAAATAGAAGAATCGACGAGGTGTTCAGATGGAACACCCGGTTCCATGACACGCTTCATTCGATGGTCGCAGAAAAAAGGCAGCTCCACCGATTGATGGTGGACATCAGGAAATTTGTGCTCCGATACCGGAAGGACACTCTCAAATATCCCGATGGCGGGAAAAGGGCCGTGGAAGGCCACCGCAAAATCATCATCGCCCTTCAGTTGAAAGACCCTGACCTCTGTGAGCGGGTCATGCGGGACCACATACGCGAAGCCAAAGACGATGCCCTGCAATCTCTGTTCGGGAAAGGTTTACCTTAACGTTGCAGAAGATTTAGTCATACGGACATGGGTGAACCGGTCGTAAAGGCTTCGGGGCGAACCTTTAAGGCGATCAGCACATACATTTCCAACCCTTGCTGGAGTTCACCTTAGGTGAAGTCCGCCGATTCCCCTAACATGTCAAATCAATCGCCGTTCGAAGCCTTGAAGAGCGGTTTACCCATGGCCGTTTATGCAACTGCGAGGTTTACTTCAAAATGATATAAACTGCGATGAGGATCACGAAAAGGGCAAATAACTTTCGCAGGCGAAATGGGTGCGTCTTGAATGAGACAAGAGCCCCTGCTCTTGCTAAAAAGATCGTCCCGATGGCGAGGGCTATTCCTCGCTCCAGATCAACAAACCCGAGACTCCACTTCGGCAAATCCGCCCGTCCCATCCCGTTCCAAATATAACCCGCCACTGAAAAAAGAGCCGTAATGATGATTGTGGCGCTCGATGTCCCGATCGCCAATTTCAGAGGCATCTTTAAGACGTAGTACATGATGGGGATGGTAAAAACACCTCCCCCGATTCCCGCCAGAGCGGAAACCATACCAGCAGTCAGCCCCACCCCGACCAAACCAAAGACGCCTGGTTCGGATGAGCGTTCCAGCTTCTTCTGAGCTACAGCCTGACTTTCCGTCAGCATCCGGACGGCGGCGATCGAAACAATGACGGCAAAGGCGACCTGCAAATGCTTTCCGCTCAAAGCCGCTGCAAGCCAGGTGGTTAAAAAAGCGGTCAGGCCGCTGGAAAACCCGATCGTCAGGACCGCACGCCAGTTGATGTTTCCCTGTTTGTTATGTTGATATGCGCTTGAAATCGAGGCGAAAAGGACGACGAAGAGGCTGGTGCCGATGGCGATATGAGTCAGCACAGAGGGAGAAAAACCCAGATGTTCATAGCTGAAAATCAGGATGGGAACCATGATGAACCCGCCGCCCACCCCGAAGAGCCCAGCAAGGAATCCCACGCCGCATCCCACCGCCACAAAGATTAAAAATTCGATCAGGGCCATATCATTAAATTCGGAATGCAGATTGCGGAGTGCGGAGTGAAAAACAAAGAAAAAGTTTTCTTCTTTTTGGTTATAAATTCCGAAATCCGCATTCCGAAATCCGAAATCAAGGCTTTATTCATACCTCAGCGCTTCGATCGGGTTGAGCAGAGAGGCTTTCCTCGCCGGATAGAACCCAAAGAAGACCCCCACTGACCCTGAAAAGAAAAAAGCCAGGAGGATTGCCTGGGCTGAAAAGAGAACGGGCCACTGGGTGAAGCTCGACAGGATGAGGGTCCCAGCAATTCCAACTCCTATGCCAAGTATTCCTCCCACCAGACTGAGCACCAGGGATTCGATGAGGAATTGGAGAAGGATATCCTTTCCCTTTGCACCCACGGCGATGCGAATCCCGATCTCTCTCGTCCTCTCCGTTACCGATACGAGCATGATGTTCATAATCCCGATCCCGCCAACGATCAGAGAGATGGAGGCAATGGCACCCAGGAGCAAAGACATCACCCTTGCTGATTCCTCCGCGCTTGAAGCAACCTCGGTCAGGTTTCGAACTGAAAAGTCATTCTCCTGGGCGGGTTGAAGCCGGTGCCTCTGCCGGAGAAGCTCTGTGATCTGTTCCTCCACGGTCTTCATCACCTCAGGCTCACTTGCCTGAACCGTGATCACCCTCACCATTCCTGGAAACTGCATTCCGAAGAGCCTCTTCTGTGCTGTGGACAGGGGGACGAAGATGATGTCATCCTGGTCCGTTCCCCAGGCCGATTGCCCCTTGGGATTTAGTACGCCAATGACGGTAAACGGAACTTTTTTGATCCGGACGATCTGCCCGATCGGGTCAATCCCTCCGAAAAGATTATCCGTCACGGTCTTTCCGAGGAGACAGACTTTGGTGGCGCCGTCCAGGTCCTGTTGTGTGAAGGTTCGGCCTGAATGGAGTGACCATTCCCGGATCTCGAGAAGCTCGGGAATTGTTCCATAAACAAGCGTGGACCAGTTCTGGTTTCCGAAAATCACCTGAGCGACTCCGGAGATATGCGGGGCTACGAGCCTGACACCCGGGATCTCCGTTAAAATCGCTTTCGAATCCTCGATGGTAAGTGTGGGTACGGTCCCCGCTCCGAACCTCATCCCGCCGCTGGTCGAGCTTCCGGAAAGCACGATGAGGATATTCGACCCCATGCTCGCAATCTGGTCGGCGATCTTCTTCTTTGCCCCTGACCCCACGGCGATCATTGCGATCACAGCGCCCACGCCGATGATAATTCCGAGCATGGTGAGGCTGGAGCGCATCTTATTGACCATGAGGCCGCGAAGGGCAATCCTGAGGCTGGCAAAGAGTGTTGTCATAATAATGAAAATTGAGGTTAAGGTTGAGTTTAAGAATTTCTAAACCTTAGCTGATAACGTTCAAGACATCGTTCATTAAATTAACATTCAGGACATCGTTCACATTCAAACGGTTAAAGCTGTTAAACGTTTTGATATACCTGAGGTATAAGTTTTATTCGGTTTGTCATTCCGGACTTGAT
>Ga0194126_10007225_pt1 | contig 15539 bp, 9 predicted proteins | sample TA2KigC150mmetaG_FD_148641 | JGI IMG/M metagenome (GOLD analysis project Ga0194126, IMG submission 148641) | Freshwater microbial communities from Lake Tanganyika, Tanzania - TA2015035 Kigoma Deep Cast 150m | ecosystem: Environmental > Aquatic > Freshwater > Lake | place: Tanzania: Lake... | reverse complement strand
GCTCAGCCAGCGGCCGCGGCATGAGCGTTGCGGCGCGGCCGTCGAGGTGATCGTGCGGCGGGGCGCACTCGACCCGCGGCGATGCCCAGCCGCCCTCCAGCACCAGCAGGTGGCGGTAGCTGACGCCCGGGTGGAAGCGCGCCGGACGGGGGCCGCGGCCGCCGCCCAGCGCGGCGTCGATCGCCCGGATCAGCTCGGCGGCCTCCTCGTTCGAGATGTGTCCGGCGGAGTGGCTCCTGATGATCGCATCCGACTCCTCCCCGGCGAGGGTGATCAGATTGCAGCGCAGGGCGACATCCCCGGGCCGGATCTCGACGCCCATGCTCGCCGCCTCCAGCACCGCGCGCCCCTGCGAGACCCTCGGCGCGTCGTAGCCGAGGACGGCGAGATTGGCGACGGCGGAGTCCGCGGGACCGGTCTCGCCGATCGTGCGCGCCAGGCCCATGCGTCCTTCGCGCGCGATCCGGTCGATGGCGGGCTTGCGCGCCGCCATGAGCGGCGTCTTCCCCTGGAGCCGCGCCTGCGGCCGGTCCGACATGCCGTCGCCGATGATGACGATCGACTTCATTGCGCCTCCGCTGCGGTATCTCGCGCGAGGCGAGCGGCCGGCCTGCTCGCCCGGAAGTCCGCGGCTCACGGCGCGGCGCCCGCTCCGGCCACCAGGCCGGGCATGGCCCCGCGCTAGCGATAGTGCTTCAGCAGGTATTCCTTGAATGCCGGGTAATCGGTCTCCAGCGGCTCGTACGACTCGCTCCTCGCCTCGAGCCCCTGGAGGCTCGGCGGCAGCGGGGGGTCGACCTGGATGAGCGCCTGGATTTCCTCCGGGAACTTGGCCGGGTGCGCCGTCTCGAGCGAGATCGCTGTCGTTTCGGCATGCTCGGGATGCCGCTCGAGGAAGCGTGCCAGCCCCGCCCAGCCGACCGCGCCGTGGGGCTCGAGCAGCGTCCCATGGCGCCGGTGGGCCTCGACGATCGTCGCCCGGGTCTCCTCGTCGCCGACGCTGACGCCGAAGAGGTCGCGCCTCAGGGCGCCGAGATCGGGCGGCTCGGAGATGCGTCCCAGCTCGTCCATGTGGCCGCCGTAGAGATCGACGACGCGCGCCAGATTCGACGGATGGCCGACGTTCATCGCGTTGGAGATGCACTTGCGCGACGGCACGATCTTCTCGTAGCGGCCCGTCTCGAGGAAGCGCGGGACCTCGTCGTTGGCGTTGGTGGCGACGATGAAGCGCTCGACCGGCAAGCCCGTGCGCAGCGCCAGCAGCCCGCCCATCAGGTCGCCGAAGTTGCCCGAGGGAACGGAGAAGACGACCTTCTCGCCGCCGGCGACGTCGGCAAGCCGCGCGGCGGCGTGGATGTAGTAGACCGACTGGGGCAACAGCCGGCCGATGTTGATCGAGTTGGCCGAGGTGAGGTTCAGGCCCGCCAGATCGGGATCGGCAAAGGCCTGTTTGACCAGCGCCTGGCAATCGTCGAACTTGCTGTCGAGCGCGAGGGTCGCAATGTTGCCCCCCAGCGTCGTCATCTGGCGCCGCTGGCGGTCGGAGACCTCGTGGACGGGGAAGAGGACGACCGCGCGGATGCCCGGCACGCCGAGAAACGCGTGCGCGATGGCCGAGCCGGTATCGCCCGAGGTGGCGGTGAGGATGAGCAGCTCGCGCCCCCGCTCGCGCGTCAGCCGGCCGAGCGCACGGCCCATGAAGCGCGCGGCGAAGTCTTTGAAGGAGGCGGTCGGGCCCTGGTCGAGGCGCATCACGTGGCGCGGCCCGTCGACGCGCTCGAGCGGCACCGGGTAGTCGTAGGCGTCGGCGCAGATCTCATCGAGCGCCGCGCGCGTGAAGGTGCCGACGGCGTAGGGCTCGAGCACGGCGGCGGCGAGCTCCGGGTAGGAGAGGGCGCGCGCCCGCGCGAGGAGCTCGCGGCTCATCCGCGGGAGCGTCCGCGGCAGGAAGAGCCCCCGGTCGCCCGCCTGCCCGGTCAGCAGCGCCTCGGCGAGATCGACCTCGGGGACGCTGCGGTTCGTGCTGTAGTACCGGGTCATCGTCAAGCTCTCCCTGGTTGCCCCGCCCGGGGGAAGCGTCCGTGCCGCACCCCGCGCCGCCGGGCGATCCTCTCGCCCGCGCCGCAGCCCGGCTCGTCCGGCGATCCTCTCGTCCGTGCCGCACCCCGCGCCGTCCGGCGATCCTCTCGCCCGTGCCGCGCGGCCCGGCTCATCCGGCCGCCTTCTCCTGCGCGACGCCCGAAGATCCCGCTAGCGTCCCGGCACTTCGCGCGAGGCGCCGCCGACCGAGAAGGCGGCGGGCACGCTCACCGTGACCTTGCCCGTGATCGCGGCGAGCGCCTGGTCGAGATCGGCGATCACATCGTCGGGGTGCTCGCCGCCGACGCAGAGGCGGATCAGGTTCGGCGGGACATCGGCGAGCCGACGCCCCTCCTCGCCCTGCTGCTGGTGCGTCGAGATGGCCGGGATCGTGGCGACCGACTTCACGCGGCCGAGGTCCGTCGCGCGCCAGATGCGCTGGAAGGCGTCGAAGACCCGCCGCGTCGCGGCGGCGCCCCCCTTGACCCGCAGCGACATCAGGTGCCCGTAGCGGTTGATCGGCCGGCCGTACTCGGGATCATGCTCGGCGTCGACCAGGAAGAGGTAGCGGCTCGCGAGCGCGTGCAGCGGGTGGGCAGGGAGCCCCAGGTAATCGACCTTCTCGATCTGCGGGTGGCCGCCGAGGAATTCGGCGACGCGCATCGTGTTGCGGCTGAACAGGTCGACCTTGGAGCGCAGCGTCCGCATGTCGTTCAGCGAGAGGATCGCGTTCATCGGCGAGAGGTTCGGCCCGTTGTCGCGGTTGGGAAGAGCCTTGATGTACATCGGGAAGTCGGCCTTGAGCTCCTCGGGCGCGAAACGGCAGGTGAGGTTCTTGCGCGCGATCACCGCCCCGGCGATGCCGAAGCCGGAGGAGGTGAGCGTCTTGGTGACCGACTGGATGACGACGTCGGCGCCGTGGCAGAGCGGGCGCAGCAGCGCCGGTGAGCCGACCGTATTGTCGATGATCAGCGGCAGCCCGTGGCGGTGGGCGATCTCGGCCACCGCGGCGAGATCGAAGAAGGCCTGACCCGGATTGGAGGGGAGCTCGCCGTAGAGAAAGCGGGTGTTCTCGTCGATCTTCGACTCCCACTCCTCGAGATCTGTCGAGCGGACCACCCAGCGGCACTCGACGCCCTTCTCGCGGTCCTTGCGCACCGCGAACTGTTGGAAGGTGCCGCCGTAGACCTGGCAGGTGGCGACGAAGTTCATCGGCCGGCCGGCGCCGCCCGCGCCGATCGAGAGGAAGGGCTCGGTCGCGCTGTGGATGGCGGCCATGCCCGAGGATGTCGCGCAGCAGGAGGTCTCGCCGTCGAAGCCGTAGCCCTCGAGCAGCGCGAGCACGTTCTCGAAGTAGAAGAGGCTCGGGTTGGCGATCCGCGAGTAGCACCAGGTCGGGACGAGATAGGCGAGCGCCGCCTCCATCTCGTCCGAGTCGCGGTAGGCCTGGGAGGAGGCCATGTAGATCGGCTCGATGATCGAACCCTGGTTGTAGTCGAGCGACTCGCTCATCGTGTAGAGCCCATGCACCGCGATCGTGTCGAAGCGGCAGCGGCGCATCCGCGCGATCTCCTCGTTGCGGCGGCGCTGGGCTTCCTGAGCGGCGGCGACATAGCGGGCCACTCCCGGCGACAGGCCTGCGTCTGACATTGCTCAGCTCTCCTCTGTGGGGTGCGCTCCGGAGCGCGGCGCGCCGCGCCCGGGAGCCGACGGACTCCGCGGGGAGCCGTTCTCGATCACCAGATCCAGGGGGCAGCCCTCGTCCTCCTTGGGGGTGGCCAGGACGAGGAAGGTCTCCTGCTTCTCGACGCCGCGGATCCCCGCCAACCGGTGGGTCACGAGCTCCCGCAGGTGGTCGATGTCACGGGCGACGACGTGCACCAGGTAGTCGTAGCGGCCGGTCAGGTGGAAGCAGGCGCGCACCTCGGCCACGGCGCGGATGTCGGCCTCGAAGTCCTCGATCGAGAGCGCCTGATGGCGTCCGAGGTTGACCATCACCATCGCCTGGATGCCGTAGCCGAGCGCAGGGGCGTCGAGCAGCGCCCGGTAGCCGCGAACGACCCCGCGCTCCTCGAGGCGACGCACGCGCTCGAGCGTGGTCGAGGGGGCGAGCTCGCTCGCGCGGGCGAGGTCGATGTTGGCGATCCGTCCGTTGGCCTGGAGCGCGGCGAGGATCCGGAGATCGGTCTGGTCCATGCCGGGATTGTGCGCAATCGCATTCGGAGATTCAACGGGAAACAGCCAGGAATTCACATCTGAGATATCGCGGCCGAATATTATTCGCGCTCATCCCCACGTTCCAGAACCGAAACGGCAATGCCCCGGGCGTGCCGCGGCCAGGGTCGGCGGGGTCGTCCCCGGCATCCATGGCCGTCGCCGGTCGTTGCGGGAGCGGGCCGGGATCCCTAAACTGCGCGCCGGTTCCGCCGTTCGGTCCCTGTGCCCTTCCGGAGCCCCGCTTCAGGTCTCATGGGGGCATCCTCGGGGGGTTCCCGTCCCCGCCCTCGGGGCGGACGAGGTGCACGCATGAGCCGGCAGATCTTCGACATCGTCATCCTCAACGGACGCCCGGCGTCGGGAAAGTCCGAGATCATCGACTATCTCAAGAAGGTGCCGCTCGCCGAGCGGATCCGCCGCTTCCACATCGGGGAGTTCGAGGAGTTCGACGACTTCCCGATCCTCTGGGAGCGCTTCGAGGACGACGACATCTGGGAGAGTCACGGGAAGGCGCGGCTGATCTCGAACGCGACCTACGAGTACGAGGGCGAGGTGCGCCCCGGCTATGTCTTCAAGGAGCAGTTCTTCTGGCACTACCTGATCGAGCGGCTCTGCATGAACTACGGCAAGCGCCTGCGCGATCCCGCGTATCACGAGACGACGACCGCCGTCTTCGAGTTCGCCCGCGGCTCGCAGCACGGCGGCTTCGCCGAGGCTTACCGCTACCTCTCCAAGGATGTGCTCGAGCGCGCGAACACGATCTACATCTCGGTCACCTGGGAGGAGTCGCTGCGCAAGAACCGCCGGCGCCGCAATCCCGACAAGCCCGACAGCATTCTCGAGCACTCGCTGGAGGACAAGAAGATCGAGTTCCTCTACAAGGAGTCGGACTGGGAGAGCTTCAGCGCGCCCGATCCCGAGTACCTGCGCGTCGGAGAGCGGCGCGTGCCCTACGCCGTCTTCGAGAACATGCCGGAGAAGACCGACAAGCCGGCCGTCCTGGGCGCGCATCTGGAAGAAGTCTGCGCCCTGCTCTGGGAGCGGCGCCGGGGGCTGGCGTGCTGAGATCCTGCCGGGGGATGCGCGGCGCCGCCCGGCAAGGCCCGTGCGGGCCGGGGCCGCCGCCGCATCGATTCCAGGAGATCCCGCGCGGGCGTCACTCCCCGCGCGTGCAGGAGCGGATCCCGAATGCGCCGGGCGTCTCCGCGTAGCGCCAGCTTCCCAGGTCGGTGATCCGGATCTGGTAGCCGCTCTCGTGCCCCTCCCACCGGCCGGCCGTCCAGGCGTACGAGCCGGGCCCGGCCGGCGCCGCGTCGGCGATCGTCCGGCAGATCTCGCCGTTGCGGACCAGATCGATCTTGAACCGGTCGCCGCAGCAGGACGAACGCGTCCAGGCGATCTGCACCGTCTGCCCGTCGCAGAGGTCGGTCCCCGCCGCCGGCGCGGTGACCGCCAGACTGCAGGGGGGCAGCAGCGTCACCGGGCCGTCGCTCAGATCGGCGGCGCCGCTGTCGAGGTCGACGACGCGCACGCGGTAGCTTCCCCCCTCGGCGTCGCAGGGCGCGGCGTTCCAGACGTACTCGCCGCTGTTGGCCGTGGCGGGGGCGACGACGGCGCAGACCTCCTCGCCCCGCAGCAGCTCGATGCGCACCGCCGCCCCGCAGCAGGGGTGCGCGCCGTTCCAGAGAAAGTAGACCGCCTGGCCGGCGCAGAAGGTCTCCCCGCCGTTGGGCTGCTGGAGGGAGATTACGCATCCGGAGAGGATGGCGAAGCGGGCGGCGCTCGTGTCGGCGGCGCCGCTGTCCGCGTCGATCACCCGGACGCTGTAGCCTCCTCCCGGGCCGCCGCAGGGCTCGACCTCCCAAGAGAACTCCCCGTCGTTGGCGGTGGCCGAGGCGATCAGGCCGCAGAGCACACCGTCGCGGAGCAGTTCGAGGCGCGCATCCTTGCCGCAGGCCGCGGAGGCCTCCCAGCGGACGGTGTACTTGTCGCCCCGGCAGAGATCCTCGCTGCCGTCGGGGACGATCAAGGTCGGCCGGCAGGCCGTCTCGACGGTGAAGGGGCCCGCGCTCTCGCCGAAGTGGCCGCTGCCGGGATCGACGACGCGCACGCGGTAGTCGGAGCCCCCCCCCCGGCAGGCGGCGACCTCCCAGACGAAGCGGCCGTTGTTGTCGGCGACTTCGGCCAGCGTGTCGCAGACGCCGCCGGCGCGCCACAGCTCCAGCCTGACCGAGCGGGCGCAGGCCCCGGCGAACTCCCAGGTGATCGTCCGCGTCTCGCCCGCGCGCCAGACCTCGCCGCCGGCGGGGGAGGTCAACTGCAGCAGGCAGCCCGGGCCGATGGAGAACGCGGCGTCGCTCGTGTCGGCCGCTCCGCTGTCGAGGTCGGTCACCCGCAGGGCGTAGCCCTCGGTCTGGGCGCCGCACCGCGCGGCGGTCCAGGGGTGCGAGCCGTCGTTGGCCGTGGCCGCGGCGACCGTCCGGCAGACCTCGCCCTCGCGGAGAAGCTCGAGGCGCACGGTGGCGCCGCAGTCGCCCCGGCGGTCCCAGGTCAGGTCGTAGCGCCCCCCCTCGCTCCAGGTCTCGCCGCCGTCGGGGCGCGTCACGCGGATCCGGCAGGGCTGCGGCTCGGGCGCCGGCACGATCAGGAACTCGGCGCCGCTCTCGCCCCTCCCGCCGCCGGAGAGCGCGCGGATGCCGACGCGGGCGGAGGTCGTGTCTTCTGCGCATCCCCGCGCCGTCCAGGCGAACTCGCCGTCGTTGGCCGTCGTGTCGGCCAGCGTCAGACAGACCTCGCCCTCGCGGAGCAGCTCGATGGCGACGAGGGAGGCGCAGGCGCCCTCGTCGGTCCAGAGGATCGTGTAGGTGGAGTCGGCGAACCAGATCTCGCCGCCGCCTGGCGAGACCACCTGAATGCGGCAGGCGGGCGCCGGGGAGTCCCCATCGTCGCAGGCGAAGAAGGGCAGTCCCAGGGCGGCCACGAGGGCCGAAAGGAGCGCGAACCTCGCACGGCGCATCGGCGGACCTCCGGATCGAGGATGACCGCCGCGAGTGTAGGGCCGCTCCCCGCTCAGTCAAGCGCGGCCGTCGCCCGCTCAGTCGGCGACCGCCGGCGGGCAGGCGTCGATGACGAGAGCGCTCGACTCCGCCGCCGTCCCCGACGCGAGGTCGACGACGCGCACCGCGTAGCCCTCTGCCTGGCCGTCGCACTGCTCGGCCGTCCAGGCGAAGTGGCCGTCGTTGACCGTTTCCTCGACGATCGTCCGGCAGGGCCGGCCCTCGCGCAGGAGCTCGATCCTGACCCGCTTGCCGCAGCAGCTCGTGTCGGTCCACTGGATCTCGACCAGGTCGCCGACGCAGTAGGATGCGCCGCCGGCGGGGAGGGCCACGGCCAGCGCGCAAGGGGTCAGGATCTCGAAGGGCTGATCGCTGACATCGACGGCGTCGCCCTCGAGATCGGTGATCCGGATGCGGTAGCCGTCCGGGGGCGGGCAGGGGTCCCCCGCGCCCCAAGTGATCGACTCCTCGCAGGAGGGGATGGAGTAGACGAAGTGGCCGTCGTTCTCGGTCGCCGCGGCGATCGTCTCGACGACCCGGCCGAGGCGCAGGAGCTCGATCTTCACCATCTCGCCGCAGCAGGTCGAGGGGTTCCAGCGGATGGGCATGTCCGTCTGGCGGCAGAACTGCTCGCCGCCGTTGGGGCCGACGATCCGCAGGGCGCACTCGCCGCCGATCGTGAAGCGCCCGTCGCTCTGGCTGATCAGCTCGCCGCCGAGCTCGGTCACCCTCACCCGGTAGTCGGTCGGGGCGATCTGGCCGAGCAGGGGATCGCAGGCCTCCACGGTCCAGGTGTAGCCGCCGGTGTTCTCGGCCGACGCGGCGATCGTGCGGCAGACGAGGCCGCCGTTGAGCAGCTCGATCTTCACCCGGTCGGCGCAGCAGGGTCCCGTCTCCCAGGCCAGGTCGACGACATCGCCTGCGCAGAGGACCTCGCCGCCGTCCGGGTAGAGCACGTCGAGCCGGCAGGCCGGGTCGATCCGGAAGGCGCCGCCGCTCTCGGCGTGCAGGCCCGTCTGCGGATCGTCGATGCGCACGGCATAGCCTTCCGCCTGGTCCAGCCACTGGGTCGCGATCCAGTCGTAGATGCCGCTGTTGGGCGCACCCTCGGCGATCAGGGCCACCGGCGTGCCGTCCTGGTGGAGCGTGATGTCCACCAGCGGGCCGCAGCAGAACGACGAGCTCCAGACGATGGTCAGCGGCTCGCCGTCGCAGTAGGCCTCGCCGCCAGCGGGGACCTGGACGCCGAGCGCGCAGGCGGGATGGAGGCTGAACGAGCCCGGGCCGAGGGAAGAGACGCCCGAGTCCAGGTCGACGATGCGGACCTCGTAGGGACCGGGGCCGTCGCCGGGCTCGGCCGTCCAGGCGTGCTCGCCGTCGTTGTCAGTCGCCTCGGCGATCACCGCGCAGACCCGGCCGTCCAGAAGAAGCTCGATGCGCACCAGCGGGCCGCAGCAGTCCGACGAGGCGTCCCAGGCAATCGGCATGGTCTCGCCGGCGCAGTAGGCGGCGCCCGCCGGGGGGCTGGAGACCAGCAGGGCGCAGGGGGGCAGGATCTCGAAGTCCGCCGGGGAGGAGCCCGAGCGGCCGCTCTCGTTGTCCGTGACGCGGATCCGGTAGCTGTCGGTGAAGGCGCCGCAGCGCAGCGTGTTCCAGACGAAGCTGCCGTCATTGGCGGTCGCGGCGGCGATCACCCGGCAGACCTCGCCGTCGCGCAGCAACTCGATCCGCACCGTCGGCCCGCCGCAGGGAGACCGCCTCCAGCTGATCGGCAGCGACGTCCCCTCGCAGTAAGCGTCGCCGCCGCGGGGCGCGGCGAGCAGGATCTGGCCGGTGCCGACGCTGAACTCGCCCGCTCCGCGCGTCACGCGTCCCGTGGCCGCGTCGGTGATGACGATGGCGTAGCCGTTGGGCAGGCCGCTGTACGGCTGGGCGTTCGGCCAGAGGTGTTCGCCGTCGTTGGGCGTCGAGGCGGCGATCGTGGCCGCGAGCGTGTCGTAGTGGTAGAGCTGGATCCTCACGCTCGGGCCGCAGCAGGGCCCCGGCTCCCAGGTGATCAGGGCGTTGTCGCCCTTGCAGACCAGGTCGCCGTGCACGGGATAGGTGATCCGGTTGACGCAGGCGGGGTGAATCGTGATCGTGCCGCCGGTCTCGGTCGCCGCGCCGGTGGAGAGGTCGGCGACCCGCAGCGTGTACTCGCCCGAGGCCTCGCCGCACGGCTCGGCGATCCAGGCGAAGCCGCCGTCGTTCGCCGTCGAGGCGGCGATCGTCCGGCAGACGCCGCCGCCGTCGAGGAGGTCGATGCGCACGAACTCGCCGCAGCAATCTCCGCGGCTCCAGGCCAGCGCGACCTCTTCGCCGGCGCAGAAGACGGTTCCCGCCGGGGGCGCGTCCAGCTCCAGGGTGCAGCCCGGCAGGATGGCGAAGGTCGCCTCGCTCTCCGCGACCGCGCCGCCGGCGATCTCGGTGACGCGGATCGAGTAGCCGCCGCCGGTTCCGGCGCAGGGCTGCACGGTCCAGGCGAAGGAGCCGCCGTTGGCGGTCTCCTGGGCGATGGTCTCGCAGGCGACGCCGTCGCGCAGCAGCTCGATCCGCACGCTCGGGCCGTCGCAGCAGGCCGAGGCGTGCCAGGCGATCTCGATCGTCTCGCCGGAGCAGAGATCGGCGCCGTCGTTGGGCGACAGCAGCGTCAGGGCGCAGCCGGGCAGGATGCGCAGGGGGGCAGGCGTCTCGGCGGCGGAGCCGCCGGCCAGGTCGGTGACGCGAATCGTGTAGCCGTCCGCTTCCCCCTCGACCTGGGCCGCGGGCCAGGAGAAGGCGCCGTCGTTCGCCGTCGCGGCGGCGATCGTCCCGACCACCTGTCCCTCGCGGAGAAGCTCGATGGCCACCTCGGGCCCGCAGCAGGCCGATCGGCCCCAGGCGATCTCGATGGCCTCGCCCGGGCAGTAGTCGCGCGGGGCGTCGGGGGCGAGCCAGGCCAGGGCGCAGGCGGGGAGGATGTCGAAGACGCCGTCGCTGACGGCGCCGGCGCCGCCGGCCGGATCGCTGACGCGCAGGGAGAAGCCCCCCGTCTCCGCGCCGAACGGGTCGGCCGGCCAGGAGAAGGCGCCGTCGTTCTCGGTCGTCTCGGCGAGGATCGCGATCGGGCGGCCTTCGCGGAGAAGCTCGATCTTCACCACCGGGCCGCAGCAGGCCGACGAGGCCCAGCGCACCATGATCGCCTCGCCGGCGCAGAAGGCGGCCCCGGCGAGCGGCTCCGAAACCGTCAGGGCGCAGGCGGGGAAGAGGTCGAAGGCGGCGCCGGTCACGGCGCTCGTCCCGGTGGAGAGATCGGTCAGGCGGATCGTGTGGTTCCCGGTCGCCTCCGCGCAGGGCCGGGCGGTCCAGGTGAAGGCGCCGTCGTTGGGCGTCGCGGCGGCGATCGTCTCGCAGGGCACGCCGTCCTGGAGAAGCTCGATCTTCACTTCAGGCCCGCAGCAGCTGCCGGAGATCCAGGAGATACCGACCTCGTCGCCGTCGCAGAAGCCACCGCCGAGCGGGCCGGTCAGGGTCAGCGCGCAGTCGGGAAGAATGGAGAAGGGCACGCTGCCCTGGACCGACTTCTGCCGCCCGGGGTCGCTGATGCGGATCAGGTAGCCGTCGATCGCCCCGGCGCAGGCGGTGGCGGGCCAGGCGTACGATCCGTCGTTCTCGGTCGCCTCGGCGATCGTGGCGCAGACGGCGCCCTCGTGCAGAAGCTCGATCTTCACCGTCGGGCTGCACTCGCCGTTGTGGCTCCAGGCGATGGCCACGGGTTCCCCCGGGCAGTAGCTCGCCGCCGCCGAGGGGCCGAGGTAGGCCAGAACGCAGTCGGGCGCGATCGCGGCGTCGAGGATGCGGAAGTCGCCGTCGCTGCGGTCGCTCGCCGCGCCGCCCGGTCCGGCGATGGAGACCTCGACGCGGTAGCCTTCGGCGATGCCGTCGCACTGCTCGGCGGCGGGCCAGGTGTAGCTGCCGGTGTCGGGCACGCGGGCGACGAGCTCCGCGCAGGGCTCGCCGTCGCGCAGGAGCCGCAGATCGACCTCGCCGCCGCAGGCCCCGGACGACTGCCAGGCGATCTCACCAGGCTGACCCGCGATCCAGGTCTCGCCGCCGTTGGGCGAGAGGAGCTGGATCGTGCAGGGGACGAGCACGCTGAAGGGGGCGTCGCTCTCGTCGACCGCTCCCGTCGGCGGGTCGGTGATGCGGATCGTGTAGCCCTCCGACTCTCCCCCGCACTGCGCGGCGGCCCAGGCGAGCGGCAGCTCGAGCGGCGCGCCGGCGGCGATCAGCACGCAGACCTCGCCCTCCCGGAGCAGCTCGACCCGCAGATCCCCGGCGCAGGGCCCCGACCAGGTCCAGGTCAGGGGAACCGACTCGCCGACCAGGAAGACCTCGCCCCCGTTGGGGGCGAGCAGCGACAGCGCGCACTCCTCGGGAGGGGCGACGGGGGGATGGATGGTGAATGGGCCCGAGGCCCCGTGGGCGCCCGTGCAGAGCTCGACCACTCGCAGGGCGTAGCCGGCCGAATCCTCGGCGCAGGGATCGACCGTCCACTCGAGGGTTCCCGCACGCGGCCCGCCGGTCAGCAGCACGCGGCAGGGGGCGCCGTCGTGCCATAGCTCCAGGCGGACCGAATCGCAGCAGGCCGGCGTTGCTTCCCAGGCGATCGTCAGGTGCTCGCCCGCGACGAAGCGCTCGCCGCCGGCCGGATGCGTCACCACCGGCGCGCAGGCGGGCGGCTCGGCCGGCGCGGCGATGACGAAGGGCGCGTCGCTCTCGTCCCCCTGCCCCGTACCCGCGCCGGAGATCCGGATGCGGTATCCCGTCGAGTCGCCGCCGCAGGAGGTCACTTCCCAGGAGTAGATTCCGGTATCGGGCGCTCCGGCGGCGATCAGCCGGCAGGGCTCTCCGTGCTGGAGCAGCTCGATGCGCACGCCGCTCCCGCAAGGGCCGTCGGCGCACCAGCGGAGCTCGCGGATCTCGCCCGGCCGCCAGTGCTCCCCGCCGTTGGGGGCCAGGACGCAGACGCGGCAGCGCGGCTGCGCCGAGTCGTCGCCGCAGTTGACCAGGGCCAGCCCGACCGCGGCGGCAGCCAGCACACCGAGGACACCCGCCAGGCGCTTCATGGCGAACCTCCAAACCTCTGCCGGAGCCGATTCGGCACTCGCAGCCCGCTTCCCCTCACCAGTTCCACGGTCCCCGCCCGGGCCCGATGCAGCCTAAGCGCAATTATACCTGAACGGCAGCCCGGCCAGGCCGCAAGACGGGCACCGAGCGGCCTGGGCCGCAACAGGTTGTCCCGCAGTGGATGCGGTGCCAGGGTCGCGCCCCGCGAGCCCCGCTGTCAACCCGGGACGCAAGGTGGTGGCTCCTGCCTGGTCCCCGGGCTGGCGTTCCCCGCGCGGGATGGGCGGGATCCCGGCTGGACCGGAGTCGCCGCGGCGCGGAAGCGACCGAACCGGGACTCAACCCGTGTCGGCCAGCGATTCCGCAACAGCCCATAGCCTCCGCCGGCTTCCGTTGTCCGCCCGCGGCGGTGCTGGTACACTCTGCTGCCCGTTACCGGGGGCGGGGGCCGGGAAGACTGCCTTCCCAGGGGGAGAGGCGATGAAGATCCACGAGTACCAGGCAAAGGAACTCTTTCGGAGGTACGCGATTCCGGTGCCCGAGGGGGCCGTGGCGGAGACGCCCAGCGAGGCCCGGGCGATCGCCGCGGGCCTCGGCGGCGATCTCTTCGCCGTGAAGGCGCAGGTGCACGCCGGCGGGCGCGGCAAGGGGGGCGGCGTGCGGCTCGCCCGCGAGGCGGAGGAAGTCGGGGCGCTCGCCGGCGAGATCCTCTCCCGGCCCCTCGTGACGCCGCAGACGGGACCGGAAGGGGTGGTCGTGCGCCGGGTGCTCGTCGAGCGGGGCCGCCCCTTCGAGCGGCAGCTCTACCTGGGCATCGTCCTCGATCGCGCCGCCGAGCGGCCCGTGCTGATGGCCTCGGCCGAGGGGGGCGTCGAGATCGAGGAAATCGCCCGCGAGAGGCCCGCGGTGATCCTGAAGGCGCACTTCGATGCGCGCGCCGGGCTGGGCGCGCAGGAGGCGCGGGCGCTTGCCTCGCGGCTCGGCCTCGCCGGCGCCACGGGGGCGGAGGCGGCGGCGATCATGCAGGCGCTGGCGCGCATCTTCCTTGCCGAGGACTGCTCGCTGCTGGAGATCAATCCGCTCGTCGTCACCGCCGAGGGCGCCGTCGTCGCGCTCGACGCCAAGTGCGACCTCGACGATAACGCCCTCTTCCGGCACCCCGGGCACCTGGCCTGGCGAGACCCCGCCGAGGAAGACCGCCGCGAGGCGCAGGCGGCCGACTTCGGCTTCTCCTACGTCACGCTCGACGGCGACATCGGCTGCATGGTCAACGGCGCCGGGCTGGCCATGGCGACCAACGACATCATCACGCTGGCCGGCGGAGCGCCGGCCAACTTCCTCGACGTCGGCGGCGCGGCCGACCCCGAGCGCGTGACCGCGGCGTTCCGGCTCCTGCTCGGCGATCGGCGCGTGCGCGCCGTCCTGGTCAACATCTTCGGCGGGATCGTGCGCTGCGACGTGATCGCCCAGGGGATCATCGCCGCCCTGCGCGGCATGACGCTGCAGGTGCCGCTGGTCGTGCGCCTGGAGGGCACCAATGTCGAGACGGCCCGCGAGATGCTGCGCGGCTCGGGGCTGGCGCTGATCGAGGCGGAGACCTTCGCCGACGCCGCGGCGAAGGCGGTCGCCGCGGCGAGGGGGGGTGCGGCATGAGCATCCTGGCGGATCGGCGCACGCGCCTCCTGGTGCAGGGGCTGGGGCGCGTCGGACAGTTCTACACCGACCTGATGATCGAGTACGGGACGCAGGTCGTGGCCGGGACGCGGCCCGGCAAGGGCGGAACGAGGCATCACGGGATCCCCATCTTCGACGACGCACGGGCGGCGGCCCGGAGCGTCGCCTTCGACGCGAGCGTCGTCTTCGTGCCCGCGGCGGCGGCGGCCGAGGCGATCCTCGAGGCGGCGGAGGCGGGCGCGCGCCTGATCGTGGCCATCACCGAGGGCGTGCCGGCGCTCGATCTGGCGCGGGTCAAGGCGACGCTGCGCGAGAGCTTCCCCGCCGTGCGCCTGATCGGGCCCAACTGCCCCGGCGTGATCTCGCCCGGGCAGTGCAAGATCGGGATCATGCCCGGCTACATCCACAAGCCCGGGCCGGTCGGGATCCTCTCCCGCTCGGGCACGCTCACCTACGAGGGCGTGCACCAGTGCACCGCGCTCGGCCTCGGGCAGTCGACCTGCGTCGGGATCGGCGGCGATCCGGTGGTCGGGATGAGCTTCGTCGACCTGCTGGAGCTCTACGCCGAGGATCCGTTGACGAAGGGGATCCTGATGATCGGCGAGATCGGCGGCTCGGCCGAGGAGGAGGCGGCGGAGTACATCCGCGCCCGATTCCGCAAGCCGGTGGTCGCCTTCATCGCGGGAAAGAACGCCCCGCCCGGGAAGCGCATGGGACACGCCGGCGCGATCATCTCGGGCGGGCGCGGGACGGCGGCGGAGAAGGTGGAGGCGCTGCGCGCCGCCGGCGTCACCGTCGTGGACAGCCCGGCGGAGATGGGCGCGGCGATGCAGCGGGTACTGGGGTCGGAAGAGGAGGAAGGATGAGCACGCGGACGGTCGTCACGATGCCGGGGGACGGGATCGGCAAGGTGGTCCTGCCCGAGGCGCTGCGGGTTCTCGACAAGGTCGGTTTCCGGGCCGAGTACGTCCACGGGGACATCGGCTGGGAGTTCTGGTGCCGTGAGGCCAACGCCCTGCCGGAGCGGACGATCAAGCTGCTCGAGCAGCACGGGATCGGCCTCTTCGGGGCCATCACCTCGAAGCCGAAGAAGGCGGCCGAGCAGGAGCTGACCCCCGAGCTGCAGGGCCAGGGGCACGTCTACCGCAGCCCCATCGTGGGCATGCGCCAACGGTTCGATCTGGACATCTGCATCCTACATTCCGCATGTCGCCGGGCGTTCTTGCGGGAGTTTTGTAACCGCGTAACGCCTGATTGATGAGCTGGTTGCGTCACTCGTACGGTTCGTGTCTCTCCTCCATCAAGCCCTTCAACAGACCCTTTTCCTCCTCGGCAATGGCTTCGAGCTCACGCATGGCGGTGCGG
>Ga0194126_10007220_pt1 | contig 15543 bp, 13 predicted proteins | sample TA2KigC150mmetaG_FD_148641 | JGI IMG/M metagenome (GOLD analysis project Ga0194126, IMG submission 148641) | Freshwater microbial communities from Lake Tanganyika, Tanzania - TA2015035 Kigoma Deep Cast 150m | ecosystem: Environmental > Aquatic > Freshwater > Lake | place: Tanzania: Lake... | reverse complement strand
AGCTCTTTACTACTTGCCAGTCATCTTCTTCGTCCAACCATTTTAGGTTTTCCATTGTCACCCCCTTGGGTGACAAATATATCAAAACTCCCCTAAATAAGTCAAGCGTTAAGTTAGCGCTTATGCCGTCGAAGGGAGGGGAAAAGTTGAGTTTCCGGATGGACCCAAATTAGTTATTTGAAAAAAGAAGTGAAACAAGGGCCAGGTGTTTCCAGGGCCCGAGGGCCAGACCGGCCCGCTTGGAATAATAAGGCGCCGATTTCTCCGTGGATGGGGTGGGGAAGATACCCCCCACCTCCTGTGGAGGAAACAAGCTTTGATCCTCCTGGCCAAGAGGAATCCCGACCTATGCTTCCGACGCGTTCCGCTCTATCCCCCGGGCCCAAACAGGGGCGGTCACACCATTTTTTCAAAACTCTAAGCTGATACGAAATTCGCATTTTTTTGCCACAACTCATGCAGAGAAAGATATAAAGAGGGAAAAAGAAGGTTCCACGGCGGCTGCGGAAGCGAACAGGGATAAACTTCCGGAAGTCCCCTGTAGAATCTCCGCAATAAATTACTGAGATGGGAACGGGGGGGATTAGATTTTTTCAAACGGATTGATGCGTGTAAGCCTACCGCTTAGCCTGATTCTTCTTTCGGGAATTAAGATAATCTTTAGGTCTGAGTATGAGATGGTAGACAAGATTCCCGCTCAGGGCCAAAAAAAATTCGATCACCCGTTCTTTGAAGCCTGATCCGACAAATTCCAAAATTAACGAACCTTCCTAAGTTAATCTTTCACGGCGTAGGTAACGAAGCGCCCTTTCTTTTCGATGAGTATTTTTTCTTCCCGGGCCAGCCAGCCAATAGCCTGAAGAATTAAATTGGGGTCGGCCTTGACACCTTTTTTCAACTGATTGAGATTGGATTCCCCTTTTTGATTAAGGAACATCCAAACCTTACCGGCGGTCTCCCCGATTTCATGAATCATGGTGTCCTCCTGGTATTTTTTTTATTATACCTGTTTTATGAGGGGCCAGCCAGTATTTTTTTCTGAAACGATCTTTTATCTTCCCTGCCAACGAGGCGGGCGTTTTTCGTTAAAAGCCCGGATGCCCTCCTGCCGGTCCTCGGTAACGAGGTTGACGTTGTAAGTCTCGATTTCAATCTGCAGGCCCGTGTGCAAATCAACATCCATTCCCAGGTTGATCGCCCTTTTGGCCTGGCGGACGGCGATGGGAGCATTGGCGCAGATTTCCTGGGCCAGTTGAAAAACCGCTCCCTCTACCTGCTCGACCGGTACGACTTTACTGACGATTCCCCTGGCCAGGGCTTCCGCAGCATTGACCTTTTTTCCGGTAAAGATCATTTCTTTGGCCCGGTTCTTTCCGATGAGCCGGGGAAGTATTTGGGTTCCTCCGTTCCCCGGGATCAATCCGACGCAGACCTCGGGCAGTCCAAACTGGGCATTTTCGCCAGCGACGATGATATCGGCCAGAAGGGCTAATTCAAACCCTCCTCCCAAAACGAATCCTTTGACCCCGGCAATTATAGGCTGGGGCAAATCTTTCAGGGAAATTGTCGCTCGGGTAAAAAGAGCCCGCTGTCTGGATATCTGCTCGGTGGTCATGTCTTTTCTTTCCTTCAGATCAGCGCCCACCCCGAAGGCTTTGTCTGAAGTGGAAGTTAAGCCGACTACCCAGATGTCGCGGTCCAGGGCTGTTTCCTGGGAAACGGAAATCAAATCTTTGACCATCTGGGTATTGAGGGCGTTCATGGACTCGGGTCGATTGAGCTTGATCCACAAAAAATGTTCTTTTCTTTCAACAATGAGAGTTTCCATTTTTTTCTCCAGGTAATTATTAACTGAAATCCTGAAAATCAGCAGGAACCTTCAGACGGGGACGGTTGGCCTTCTTTACTCCTAAGGCGTCATCGGCGATAAGCAGGCGCATGATATTGGCAGTGCCTTCGCCGACCTGATACAGCTTGGAGTCACGGTAAAATTTTTCTACCGGAAGCTCCAGAGAGTAACCCATCCCTCCATGAATCTCCATGGCCCATCCGGCGGCGCGCACTGCTGCTTCTCCGGCAAAATACTTGGCAATGGCAATTTCCCGGGTAAAAGGCCGTCCCTGGTCATTAAGCCAGGCCCCCCGGCGAACCAGGAAGCGGGCTGCTTCCGTGTAGGTGGCCATATCGGCGATGACCTGTTTGACCATCTGGTAGTCCCGAATCGGGCGTCCGAATTGCACGCGTTCGTTGGCATACTTTACGGAGGCATTGAGGCAGGCCTGGCAAATCCCGACGGCGCCGCTGCCCACGCTGATCCGGCCCCGGTCCAGGGCGGTCATGGCCACCTTAAACCCTCCTCCCCATTCGCCCAAGAGGTTTTCCTTGGGTGACACAACATCTTCGAGAAAAACCTCGGCGATGGGCGAAGCTTTATCCCCTAACTTGGGAATTTCGTGGGGCTGCCAGCCCGGCTGATTAGTCTCTACGACAATGGCACAAAGACCGTTATGTTTAAGGGATCGGTCAAAAGTGCAATAGACCACGGCATAATCGGCTACGGTTCCGTTGGAGATCCAGGTCTTGGCCCCGTTGATCAAGAGGTAGTCTCCCTTGTCCACTACCCTGGTCTCGATGGCGGCGATATCCGACCCGGCGTTAGGCTCGGAGAAACAAGTACAGCCTAACTTTTCGGCAGCGACCAGAGCTTTCACATATTTCTTGCGCACAGGATCATTGCCCCATTCCATTATGGCGTAAGGCACGGTCATGGCCTGAAGGTTGAAAAGGGCCCGCAATCCCGAGTCGTAAGTGGAGATCTGCTCGCAGACAATGGAATGAGCCAGGAACCCCGAGGTTGAACCTCCCATACCCTCTGGAAAGGCGCAGCCGAAAAGGCCCAACTCCCCCATTTTACTAACCAGATCGCGGTTGAATTCTTCTCTTTTTAAGTTGGGAACAACTTCTTTTTCGGCAAAATTTCTGGCCATCTGTTCCATGGCCGCCTGTTCTTCGGTCAGGTCAAAGTTCATACCAATCTCCCGGAGTGTTTTTAAAGCAAAGAAAAATACCTACTCCCGTAACACTTTAGCTTTTTGAAAAAAGGTGTGTTGTAAAGGCCAAGGGATTCCAGGGGCCGGGGGCCAGAGCAAAATGCTTGGAATCATAAGGCGCTTATATCTCCGCATATGGGGCGGGCGAGAACCCCCGCCTCCTCCGGAGGAAAAGATCTTCTCTCCTCGTGGCCAAGCGGAACCCCAACCGATGCTTCCGGCGCGTTCCGCTCTAACCCCCGGCCCTCAACAAAGGCTTTTATACCATTTTTTCAAATCGCTAAACTGTTACCTACCCCCTTATTCTTGACTTTTTTTCTGGATTTCCGCTTGCGCTGGAAAGACAATCTTAAATGCTACAATCTTGATGATCTCATAAAAAATCGCGAAAGGGTCATTGCGAGCGAAAGCGAAGCAATCTCGTTTTTATAAGTGCCCGAAAAGACAAGATTGCTTCGTCGTCCCGTCAATGCGGAACTCCTCGCAATGACAGGAACAGGACTTTTTACGAATCCATCAATCTTAAAATCGCTCAATTTAGGTCAAAAATAACCATTGCCCTGAGATTATAATTTTCTTAACAAAAGATCAAGAATTTTAAAGAGAAAGAAAAGGGGGCACGTAGATTATCAGAAGCTTCAAAGATGGTGACGTCGTAAAAAGTCAAAATTCCTTTCTTTTTGTCATTCCCGTGAAAACGGGAATCCAGTAAATTCAAGCAGTTCTGGACTCCTGCTTCCGCAGGAGTGACGGCTTTTCCGACTTTTACGAGATCATCAAAAATGGCCCCGGAAGAGTTGTCGCTCTGTGGGTGGTTTCTGGAAGATTCGGATCATCTCCCTGCAATCATTTTTCTGGGAAGCCAAAGGGCGACCTCGGGGAAGAGCATGACGATGGCCAGCCCAATCATCTCCAGCACGACAAAGGGGACGATGGACCTGTAAATATCTCCCATGCTGATCTCCGGGGGAACAAGGCTGCGCATGTAAAAAAGATTGAAACCGAAAGGGGGAGTGATATAACCCATTTCCATGTTGATGGTAAAAAGGATTCCGAACCATACAGGATCAAAGCCCAGGGACTTTATGACCGGAACGAAAATAGGGGTGCAGATCATGATAATGCCCGCCGGGTCCATGAACATCCCCAATATAAAGAGGACAAATTGCATTCCGATCAGGATAACCCAGCGATTGATTTCCCATCCGGAGATGATCTTCAGGACAAACTCAGGGGCTCCGATAGCCGTATAGACATGGGAAAAGGCTTTAGCGCCGATTAATATCCACATGATCATACAGGTGAGGCGAAGTGTTCCCATAAGAGAATCGTCCAGAACTTTTAGGGAAAAACGCCTATAAAGAATAATGCAAAGGAGAGCCCCAAAAGCTCCGACCCCAGCGGCCTCAGTAGCGGTGGTAACCCCGGCATAGATAAGACCGAGCACCAGCACAATCAAAAGAAAAGGCAAGATAATCGCCTTCAGGCTTAGCACCTTTTCCTTCAAGGTAAAGTTCATTTCTTCCCTCGGGATGGGGGGGCCGAGATGAGACTGAAAGGCGCATCTGATTCCAATATAAGTGATAAACAGGGCAGAGATGATTAAACCGGGGAATACCCCGCCCATAAACAGGGCGCCCACGGATTCCCCGGTAAGGTGGGCATAGACGATCATGAGGACGCTTGGGGGTATCAGGATCCCTAATGTTCCCCCCGCCGAAATACAGCCCACGGCAATCAGTTTATTATACCCCCGCTTCAGCATGGAGGGGAGGGCAATCAGGCCCATGGTTACGGTGGCTACTCCGCTGATTCCCGCCATAGCGGCAAAAATGGTGCAAATAACCACTGTGCCCATGGCCAGTCCACCACTGAGGGGACCCATCCACCGGTACATCGCTTCATAGAGATCGTCAGCGACTCCTGAACGTTCCAGGAAGTGAGCCATTAAGATGAACAGGGGAATGGTGATCAGGATATAATTCGTCCATTCCCCGTAGGTTGTGGTTGCCAGGGTATAAAGAGCCTGAGGACCCCATTGCCAGGCAATAAAGATAACCGCTATGCCGCCGAAGCAGAAGGCTACCGGCAATCCCAGCGCCAGAACAAAAAGAAGGGAGCCAAAAAGCAGGATGGTTACGAGAGCAGGATCTATGGCGGCCTCCTTGTCTCCATCAGAGTGGCGCCTTCTTTAATTTCCTCCACCCCCGTTAAGGCCTGGATGAAATACCTGATAAACCGGATAATGCTTTGAAGAATAATTAAGAAGACGCCAATCGGGACAATCATTCTGATAGGATAAAGAGGAGGACCCCAGGCGCTCACGGCCTGTTCTTTGATTGCCCAGGAACTGATGGCCATTTTCCAGCTTTCGATTAAGAGGAGGATAAGAAAAGCGAAAATCAGGGAAGAAGTGCAAAGGCTGACGATGGCTCTGGCCCTGATTCCGAGGCGACCGAAGAAAATATCCACAGTCACATGGCTGCGGCTAAGGAGGGTGTAGGCCCCGCCCAGGGCGCAAATGAAACAAAGGAGGAACTGGTTGAGTTCCATTGACCAGATGGTCGGGCTGTTGAAGGCATACCTCATCGCCACTTCGTAAACCACGGCAAACATCAGCAGCAGAAGGAGGTAAGAAACTACCCTGGCTACCCAGGTGTTCAGAGAATCTACAAGACCGATGAAACGTCTTATTTTTTCCATTGGCGCTCTATAAAGAAGAGGGGGGTTTTGGTTCCCCCCTCTTCTTGCTTGTTTAGCCATCAACCGCCTGGATACTTAACTCCCTTCTCCTTGAGAAATTCTTTTAGCAGGCTGATTAGCTCAGCGTTTCGAGGAGTCATTCCTTCCACCCTCTTCCATAGGGGTTCCGAAAGCTTCATCAATTTGGCAACTTCCTCTTCGGGCAGGGTGACCGTTTTTACCCCGGCTTTGGGAGCGATCTCGGTTAAAACCTTTTTATCAAAAGCCCAGGATCTGGGAATGTACGCGTTTACGCTCGCTTCCCAATGGGCTTCCTGCATGATCTTTTTTAAGTCATCGGGCAATTTATTCCACTCTTTCAGGTTGGCATACAGGTTAATGGTGGGCGTTCCCAGGACTGCCGGGAAGACAGCATATTTTATGACTTCTTTGAGTTTGTAGGTTTCAATTACATAATAGGGAAAAACGGTTCCATCGATGGTGCCGGTCTGTAGGGCCATATACTGTTCGGCCCCGGGGACGGAAACGGGAGCCGATCCCAGGCCCGTTAAAAGGATGGAAAAGAGGCCAAAAGTCCTCATTTTCTTTCCCTTAAAATCTTCCACCTTGGAAACCGGGAACTTGGTCATAAAACCATAGGCCGGTATGGCCGTAATGCCGATCAAGTGAGTGCCCTGGGTGTTATAGGCTTCGTTGAGCTTGGAAAGAACAATTCCCCCTCTCCATTTGTGGATAAATTCCATGGCATACTCGGGCTTTTCATATGGAAATGTAAAGGGAAGCCCAAACTCCACATGGGCCTCGGGAACCTTCCCGGCGTGATAAAGCCCGGCGCTGCAGGCTATCTCCACCGCTCCCTTGGAGACAGCGTCAAACTGCTCCATAATCTTAACCAGAGCATCCGGAGGGTAGCGTTTCAGGATCAGCCTTCCGTTGCTCCTTTTTTCGACCAGGTTGGCCAAGGTGCCCAGATAGTCTTCGTAAGCGGTGACCTCTCCTCCCGGCGGCCAGGCCGAAGGCATTCTCCAGGTAATCACTTTTTCCTGGGCATCTGCAAAATTTGCCAAGAAAAAAGTCATGACCAACATGCATCCCCAAGCTAAAGAAAATAATTTCTTCATGGCTTTCACCTCCCGTTGTAATGTTTATTCTGGTTATCTTTGGATGTGGAATTTATACAAAGGCATTAAATGTCTTTACATCTTCACGCCGTCTTTGCGAGCCCAAAGGGCGTGGCAATCTCGCTTTTCTTGGGATTGCTTTGTCGTCCCGCATGGCAGGACTCCTCGCAATGACAATTTATTTAATGCGTTTGTCATAGTTGTGGATGACCGCCAATCCTCCGAAAAATATTTTCAGAATCTTGACGTGCCGAACCTGGCTCATCGATCCTTTTAAATCGCTCCGGGTTAATTCCCAGCGGCTTGCCGCGTTTGGCGTCATTCCGGCGGAAGCCGGAATCCAGAGAAACAGGCTAGATTCCGTGTCAAGCGCGGAATGACATTCGATACCCAGCTGCTTGCGGCGGGGTAGTTCATTTTATAATTGAATGATGCTTTTTGCGGAAGGTTATGGCAATTTCCAACTTTATAAAGAATTTTTCGTACTTTGTCAAGGAATAAGTGAGCGTTAAAAGACAACCAACAATTTCAAAAACTGAGGGGTGGGCACGGCCCCGAGCTCTTGCCCCCCTTCACTTTTGATTTTCGTTCATGATTCCAGAATGATAAAAAGGACACGGCCCGCACGGGAGGGGGGATCTCTCGGGAGCAGAAGGCAGCGCTTTTTTCACGGGTAAGGGCGTGGCTTCCGCCGAGATGCCTTGTTTTCCTTCGATCCCGCCTTTTCTTTGAGGAAGAAAAGCACGGGCTATGTTCCAAACATGTTCCCGCCGGTGCTCCTTCTTTCATCCCCCTCCCGTGCGGGCTTCGTCTATCACAGTGATTTCATCAATTTATTCAAAAGTGAAGGGGGGCAAGGCTTTGAGCTCAATTGACTTTTTAAAGTGGGCTTGTTATTTTTAGGGCGTCTTAAAGCTTGTGCTCCCCGGTAGAAAGGAATGGACAAAGGCGGAAGATAAAAATGGACTTTGAACTGTATTTTTTGGACTGTGTCGAAAAGAAAAGGAGGAATACCAAATGCAAAGGAACATTTTAAAGCAACAACTTAGGGAAGGGCAGGTGTGTTTTGGAACTTTTATCCGGCTTGGTCCGGCCGCCGTCGAAATATTGGGCCATTCCGGATGGGATTTCGTGGTCATTGACATGGAACATGGCGTTTTCGACTTTACCAATGTTGAACATATGATAAGGGCGGCTCGCTGTGCCGGCATTACCAGTTTGGTTCGGGTGCCGGAACCCAGCCCCTCTTGTATTATGCGCGCCATTGATGCCGGAGCCGAAGGGGTTCAGATACCGCAGGTGGATACAGCTGCCATGGCCAGGATTGTGTCGCAAGCGGCCCGTTACTATCCGGATGGGAAAAGGGGGCTATGCAGCTTTGTTCGGGCGGCGGGTTATTCGGCAATTCCGCCTGACGAGCATATGGCTACATCTAATGATGAAGTGTTAACAGTGGTTCATATTGAAGGTGAGGCGGCCGCTTCCCAGATAAAAGTCATCGTGGAGACGCCGGATATTGATATCATTTTTTTGGGGCCATGGGATCTATCTCAATCCCTGGGGGTTCCAGGCAAGACAAAAGACCCGCGGGTTATTGAGGTCATGGAAAAAGTAATCGATGCCTGCAAAGAAAGAGGCATCGTTTTAGGAACTTTTGTTAGAGAAGTAGAGGATGCTAAACGATGGATTGATCGGGGGGTCCAGTACATGATGGTTTCCACCGATGCCGGCTTGCTCCTCCGCAGCAGCAGGGGGTGGTTAGAGGCCTTGCGAAAAATGTGCGCTTAACATGGGTAAGGGCGGGGTTCCCGCCGAGGAGTCCCTCCCTTCCTTCGATCCCGCCTTTTCTTTGCAGGAGAAAAACACGGGCTATGTTCCAATCTTTTTCCCGCCGGTGCTTCTTCTTTCACCCCCCTCCCGTCCGGGCTTCGCCTATCGACATGGATTATTGAATTTATTCAAAAGTGAAGGTGGGCAAGATTGCTTTATTCCTTGACAGTTTTAAAGAAAAAAGTTATTATAAAAACATAAGTTGCAAAGAGTTTTGGTTTGGAATAAAAAGCCGCAGAGCTCTTGATGCTTAGGCGGCTTTTTTAATTACCCCGGCCCGGGCTATTGCATCTTATCAGCGTGAAAAAGGAAGGAGGTGAAAGGCAATGCCCAAAGGTCGAGTAAAATGGTTCAATGAGCAAAAGGGATTTGGATTTATTTCCAGGGATGGTGGCGAGGACTTATTCGTGCACTTTTCGTCCATTAAACAAGACGGGTTCAAGGTTCTTCTTGAAGGTGATGAGGTCGAGTTCGAAATCGCCCAGGGGAAGAAAGGTCTGCAAGCTATTGACGTGGTAAAGTGTTGAGGACCTGAAATCGTACCTTAAGACTCCGGGAGAATATCTTCCGGAGTTTCTCTTTGCGCTTCCAAAGGCTGCGATCAGTGTTTGGCCCGAGGCGCAAAGAAATATCATGATGAGGGGTGAAAAATGGCCAGAACAAGAAGAAATTTTTACCGGAGAAGTTCTAAAAGAAAAGCACCCCCAAAATCATTTAAGGCTACCTGCGCCCGTTGTGGAAAAGAGCTGTTGATGGAGGTTTCCCCTCCTCCAGAAAAAGCTCTTCTTTGCCTCGATTGTTACAACAAATGAGGAGGGAAAATGAATACAAAAATTTATGTGGGCAACCTCGCCTTCCAGACCACCGAAATGGATCTTAAAACTCATTTCTCCCAGGCCGGAGACGTCGCTTCGGTTAAGATCGTAAAAGACCATCAATCCGGACATTCGCGGGGGTTTGCCTTTGTGGAAATGTCCACCCGCCGGGAAGCCCAGAAAGCCATCTCCATGCTGAATAAAAGAAGCTTTATGGAAAAAGAGCTGCTGGTAAAAGAGGCCAGAGTGCGCCCCGGTTTCCGGGGTAGAGGCAGATAGAGGTTTAGCCATTTTTTCAAAGGGCTAAAATGTTACAACTTATCAAATTTCTAAGATTCTGATTTCATGCCCACAAGTCAACAAGAGAAAAGACGCTGGCTCGTTTTTTCTTTCATAACTCTCGGCCTTTTGCTCAATTCCTGCGCAAGCCTGAAAATCATACCGGAAGAAACGATTGTTAAGGATAAATTCTCCCGGACTTATTCAATAGACTTTACGTCTTTTCATCCTAAACTGAACTCGGCCCTCCAGGAGTATGCTAAAAAGCATAAAGGTAACTCTTTTAGAATCGCGCGTCTGGGAAGCGATGGGGTCATCATCAACGGTTATTTCAAAAGTGATGGTAATCAAGAGCGTTTTTTTACGAACATAACGGTAAACCCGGCTGGTAAGAAAAAGACGCGGCTGGAAATCAAACTTTCCACAAACAATCCCAATGTTTCTCCAGAGTCTTTCGAAAAGGCCTACAAAGAACTTTTTCAGATCATTGAAAGAGGAACGGAAGTATCGCCTCGGGAATAATATTTCAGCAAGTCTGCCTCAATTTTGCCCATCCTGATGAAAATCCGCCAGATGGTCACAATACTCGGTATTACTGAAATATTTTGACCAGCCATTCATTTTTAATTCTTTCCCCTGCTAAAAATCCGTGCAATCCCCTTGTTTCTAATTGACGTTCATGAGAACCAATAAGCCCATAAATTTCAAAGCCTTTAATCAGATCGTTAAAATTCAAGTACGGCTGGCATGGGAGTTGATATTAAATTGAGTGTCAATAAGAGGTTCTTGCAAAAATCCGTAATTTACCCTTCGACAGGCTCAGGGTGAACGGGCTTAGGTTGAAATTATTTAGTTTTTCCGTTCGTGGTGAGCTTGTCGAACCACAAAAATACTTTTGCAAGAGCCTCAATAAGTCATTGAGTTATTCAATTCTCGGGGGAGATATGCACCGGACCTTCAAAATAATCATCGCCGCTGGTATGATCTGTTTAACTTTGGTTGTATAGGAAATTCCTTTTTTCAGCTTTAGTCCGCTTTAGGCGGATTATTTTTGACACTTTTCCTTTATTTTTTCTTAATTATGGTTTTAAAAACTCTGTGATCTCTGTGCCCTCTGTGGCTAATTCAATTTATTGGACTGGCATTGTTTTACCCCAGGAGCAGGCGAAACCGGGCGCTTTGGCTTCTGCGATTACGGAGCAGGCGATAATGATGCCGGGGCTGATGGGCTTTTGTTCGGAAACCCGGGTCTTTTGAGGAATCAGATTGTAGCCGTGCTGGCTACGTCGGTTTATGCTTTTGCGGTGACTTGGCTTTTGCGGAAAGTTCTGGACTGGACCATGGGCTTGAGGGTAAGCGAAGAAGAGGAAGAAAACGGGTTGGACTTGAGTCAGCATAATGAAACAGGATATAATATATAAATGCGGCATTAGGAATGCGGAGTGCGGAATAAAACTCCATCGACAAAGTTCTCCACTCCGCATTCTGTGCATCGCACTGGGCATTATGGAAAGGGGGGGGAAATGAAAAAAATCGAGGCGATTATCAAGCCATTCAAGCTGGATGAAGTGAAAGCCGCGCTCAGCGCTGTTGCTGTTCAGGGGATGACCGTTACTGAGGTAAGGGGGTTCGGGAGGCAAAAAGGGCATAAAGAAGTTTACCGCGGATCGGAATATGTTGTGGAGTTAGTTCCCAAGATAAAAATTGAAGTGGTAGTTCCGGATCAGGTTGTGACCCGAGTAGTGGAAACTATTGCCAAGGCAGCCAAGACCGGAAAGATAGGCGATGGGAAGATTTTCGTCATACCTATCGAGGAAGCGGTGAGGATTAGGACCGGGGAGAGAGGGGAAGGGGCGCTTTAAGAAAAATTCAAAATTCAAAATTTAAAATTCAAAATTGATGGCCTCGTAAAAAATGAGAATTCCCTTCATTAAATCATTCCAATTAAAGCCGGAATACAGTAAATTCAAGCAACTCTGTCCGCCTGAGGCGGACTGCTTTCGCAGGAGTGACACTTTTACGACTTTTCACGAGACCATTAAAATTCAAAATTAAAAACAAAAGGCATAAGGCGCAAGGCGGAAATGGCATTGAGTCAAGAAGACCTCGAAGATATAGAACGCTTTTTCCGTAAAGGGCGGGAATGGCTGAAGGAGAGGCATGAAGAAGGCCTTTCGGGGGCGGAATTCGGGCAGAGCTTCTCTAATTTAATGGACACAGTCATCCGGCGTCTTTTTAAAAAGGACTTGGATAATCGTGGACTCCAGGCTTCGGGATTGGGTTTTTCCCTCCTGGCCATGGGAGGATACGGAAGGGAAGAACTTAGCCCTTTTTCGGACATTGACCTTCTTTTTCTCCATCCTCCGGGCAAGGGCAAGAATCTGGGAGAATGGGTACGGGCAATGCTCCATCCGTTGTGGGATTGGGGGTTGACGGTGGGATACACGATCCAAACCCCCAAAGATAGCTGGCTGGCGGCTCAAAAAGATTTAGACTTGTTTTTATCATTCCTGGATGCGCGCTGGGTGGCCGGAGAAAAGAGGACATTCCTAAAGTGGGAAGAGGAACGTTCCAGGTCCATTTCAGCAGGAAGAAATAAGGAAGTTATTCTGCAGATAAGGCGGAGGGCTGAGGTCAGGCATGGGCATTATGGGGGTTCTGTTTTTGTCCTGGAACCGGAGGTGAAAGAGGGAAAGGGAGGACTGAGAGATTACCACTCGGCCTACTGGGCCGCCCGGATCAAATATCATATTCGCTCGGCTGAAGAACTGATTGAACACGGCTTGCTTACCGCGCGAGAATCGCAAACATACTCCCAGGCCCTGGGCTTTCTCTGGCGGGTGCGCAACCAGCTCCATTATCTTCACGGCAGAAGGGAAGACAGGCTTTCTTTCGAAGATCAAGAAGCTTTGGCAAGTTTATTCGGCTACCAGGCAGAAGATCCTCTCCTAACCACGGAATCTTTCCTGAAGGATTACTTCACACGTGCCCTACATGTTTATCACCTTTCCTGGAACCTATTAGAGAAATGCCTGAATGAGCAACCTGATTCTCTAAGGAAGGAGGGGGTGGAGATACCAGCGGAGATCGCTCCGGGCTTTTTCCTCTACCATGGAAAGCTGGTCATGACTGACCCTTTTCAATTCGACCGGAATCCATTGCATCTATGGAGAGCTTTTGAAGTCATTCACAGGCACGGAGTGGAAATGGAAGCGCGGCTCAAGGAAAAAGTTACTGAGAGTCTAAATTCAGTAGGAGAGCGTTTTCGGTCAGCGGAAGAATCCATCGATTATTTTCTGTCTTTCTTCGAACAACCCGGACATCTTTATCGAGTTTTGGAGATTATGCATGAGACCGGGTTTTTAAGAAAATTCTTTCCGGAATTTGACCGAATCCACTGCCACGTGCAGTATGATCGCTACCACATCTATCCCGTGGACGTCCATTCCATTTACGCTGTAAGGGAACTGGAGAATCTTAAGAAAAAAAAGGATGAAACACCCTGGCCGCTGTTCAGCGATCTGATGGAGGAAGTGAAAGACCCCGGTCTTTTGAAGTTAGCTGCCCTGGTCCATGATTTGGGAAAAGCAGAAGGTTCTCCCCACGCCGAATGGGGGGAGAAAATGGCTGCGGCCATAGGGGAAAGGTTGCATCTTTCTTCCGGGAGGATTGAGACTCTTAGCTTCCTGGTGCGGGAACACCTGACCTTTGCCGAGATGGCTCAACGAAGGGACCTGAACGACGAGAACCTGATCTTTCGCTTCGCTCAAACTGTGGGCGACGGGGAAAGACTGCGGATGCTTTATTTATTTTGTTTTGCCGATCTCCGGGCCGTCGGCCCGTCCTCATGGACAGCCTGGAAAGATACCCTGATGAGGGAGTTGTTCCTTAAAACCTTGCACCTTCTGGAAAAGGGGGAAGGCCTGGGCAAAGAGGATCAGGATCATTTGGTGAACACCCAGAGAGAGGTGATGGATCTGCTTGCCGGACAGGTTCCTTCCCCGAAGATATCAGAATATCTGGTCAATATTCCTCCGAGGCATTATGAATCTCATGAAGGCTGGACCATCGCCCAGGAGATTCTTATGGCCGAAAAACTCAAAGACCAGACAGTGGCTCTGGAAGGGGAGGGAAAACCGGAAGAAGGTTGCGACGAATTGACCGTGGTGGTCCGAGATGAACCCGGCCTTTTCTCCAAAATCTCCGGAGTCTTGACCGCGAATTATTTAAACATTCTCTCAGCCCAGATCAGCACCTGGGAAAATGGCATTGCCGTGGACCGTTTCCGTGTTCAGAATATGATCGACGAACGGTTATTCCAAACCCGCCGATGGGCCAAACTTCAGGAAGATTTGAAAAACGTCCTCGAGGGAAAAGTTATGGCGAGTTCGCTGATTGAAGGAATGGTTCCCCCCTTTTTTCACCGTTATCCTTCTCCCCGCCAGGCTACAAAGGTGGAAGTGGACAACGCCACCTCTGATTTTTACACGGTCGTCGAAATTTACACCCACGACCGCCCCGGACTTCTCTATCGCATATCCCAAAAAATTTTCGAGATGGGCCTTAACATTTGGAGCGCCCGAATATCGACCAAAGTGGATCAGGTTGTAGATGTTTTCTACATTCAAGATTTAAGCGGAGCCAAATTGGTTGATGAAGGGTTGATCTTAAAAATTAAAAAAGAGCTCATCGAGCAATTAGAGAAATTGTAAAACCGCAACCCGCCTTTTTCCCGGGCATTAACCCCTGCGTCCAGCTCGCCTAATTTACATCCGATTAAAGTTTCTTTTAAAAATACCGATACTGACTACAAATATTGATGGAGGCGTAAAAAGTTCCGTTTTCGTCATTGCGAGGAGTTCCGCCAATGCGGGACGACGAAGCAATCCCGTATTTTCAAGTACTTATAAAAACGAGATTGCTTCACTTTCGCTCGCAATGACTCTTATGCCGACTTTTTACGAGATCATCAATATTGATTGGAACAAAAATTCCCCCGACCCACCTTGCTAATGAGGAAGAGGGGGGTAACCCAATTCTCAAATCACTCATTATATTAGACCGAAGGAAGCAAAAGAGAATGGCAGAATTAACCAAGACAATCGATCAGGCGGTGAAGGTTATGGCCGACAGGGAGGGGAAGTATCTCACTTTTTCCCTTGCCGGGGAGGAGTATGGAATCGGGATTCTCAAGATCAAGGAGATCATCGGGATGATGTCGATCACAACGGTTCCGCGGACCCCCGCGTTTGTCAAGGGGGTGATCAACCTTCGGGGGAAGGTGATTCCGGTGGTGGATTTGAGATTGAAGTTCGGGATGGAAGAGGCAGGGTATACGGAGCGGACGTGCATTATCGTGGTTGAGATCAAGGGGCAGGGAGGCTCGGTTTTGATCGGCATCGTAGTCGATTCGGTTTCAGAGGTGTTGAATATCAAAGCTACGGACATTGAAGAGACGCCGACGTTCGGGGCCAGACTGGATACGGACTACATCCTGGGGATGGCCAAGATGAACGGGGGGGTGAAGATTCTTCTCGACATCGACAAGGTGCTCAGCGAGAAAGACATCACCCTTTTGGACAAAGCGGCATAAATCAGAGAAAGAGTTCTTCGGAACTTAGAAGAGAGGGAATATACAAGGAGGGATTAAAATGAAAAATATGAGGATGAGTGTAAAATTGATTGGAGGTTTTTCAATTGTAGCTTTCTTAACTTTGGTTGTAGGGTACTTTGGATATATAGGCA
>Ga0194126_10007216_pt1 | contig 15553 bp, 11 predicted proteins | sample TA2KigC150mmetaG_FD_148641 | JGI IMG/M metagenome (GOLD analysis project Ga0194126, IMG submission 148641) | Freshwater microbial communities from Lake Tanganyika, Tanzania - TA2015035 Kigoma Deep Cast 150m | ecosystem: Environmental > Aquatic > Freshwater > Lake | place: Tanzania: Lake... | reverse complement strand
GGTGGCCCCGAGCCCGCGAGGGGCCCGGCCGGGAACGCGGCAGACCGCCCCGGATGCAAGGCGACGAAGGGGGCGCAGGACTCGTGTCCGCGCCCCCTTCGGCAACGCCGCAGGCGGGGCGGGATCCCGCGCGATCCGGCCGGCCTGGTGCGCGTCGCACCCCCGCAACCGCAAGGGCTCCTGCGTCCACCAGCCACTCCGCGCCCCGCCGACCGAAAGGCGTCACGACCTCGAGGAAGATGCGTCTGCCCTGGGAAGGACGGTCAGAGCCTCACGTTCGGCGGCGTGACGACGAAGGTCCCCTTGGTGATCACCCAGGCGTCGTCCATCGCCATCCGCTTCTCCTCGTGGCCCGCGCCCCAGGTGTCGGAGTAGAGGATCTCGCGCGTCGTCGCGTTGTAGCCGACGATCATGCGCATGTGCCCCGACACCTCCCCGTCCCCGGGCAGCTTCGGCTCCGCGACGATCCCGACCAGCACGCTCCACACCACCGGGACGCCCGCGTCGACCGTCCGGGCGACGTCGCGATGGAACTTCTCCGCGTCCACCCGCCGCGCGAGCCGGACCTTCCGGAAGATGTCCTTGTCGAACCTCCGGTAGACGTCCCCGACATCCCCCGAGTCGAAGGCCTGCCAGATGTCGACCTCGGGCTTCCCGGCCCGCTTCGCCTCCTTGTTGTAGTCCTTGAGCGTGTCCGCCAGGTCCTTCGGGACCTGCAGGCCGGCGTGCCGATCCTTGTGGAGGAAGCTCGTCGTCTCGTCCATGTCGGTCCGGCCCGTGCACCGCATCTTCATGAGCCCGGCCATCGTCCGGAGCGCCTCGACGAGCCTCCCGGACGTGGTGCCGCCCTCCGCGCTGGTGCCGGCCAGCTGCGCCGCGTCGTGCTGGTCGAACTCGCGCCCGTAGAAACGCGCGACCCGCTCGAGAACCGCCGCCACGCAGTAGCCCTTCGGCCCCTGGTCGACCATCGGCACGGGAACGACCCGGTCGCCGTTCGCGCGCACCTCGACGCGCTGCTTCATCTGCTGCGCGGACGCCGGCGACCCGGACGCTCCGCCGACCGCCTCCTCGGCCGCCCGCCCGCCCATGAGCCGGGCCTGATCGGACGGGTCGTACTTCGAAGCCTGCAACCGGACGAACTCGGGCCTCGTCTCCGTCGCCGAGAGACGGGTCGAACTCCATTCGAGATCGAGACGCACGCCGCCCCGCACCCAGATCATCCGGTCGACCGCCGCCCCCTCGCCCCGCCGGTCCCCCCGCTGCACGAAGCCCTTGGCCCCGGTCCACGCATCCAGCCGGCCGGCCACCGTCCGCGCCAGCGCCAGGAGGTTCGTCACATGCGTGTCGCCGGAGTCCCCGCGGGAGTAGAAGACCGTCGACAGGCCGGCCAGCCGGTCGTCGCGGAATCGGAGGACCACCTCGATCGGCCTCTCGCCCAGCACCTGGATGTCCGGCAGCCGCCCCTCGAGATTCGTCGCCAGGTGCCCGTGCTGGAGGAACGCCTGCCGCGGCTCGAACCAGCGCAGGTCGGTCCGGGCCGCATCCATCCAGCGGAAGCCGAGCGGCATCCACCGCTTGGCCGCCGCCCCGGGCGCCGTGTCCCACGCCGACGCCTCGTCGAACAACCGCTCCACCTGCGGGATCTCCGCCGCGGACGCCATCGCCCCCGCCGCCGCCAGGATGCACGCCATCGACCGCATCGTACCCCGCGTCATGATCCGCCCGCCCTCGACCCACGCATGGGCCGCATCATGCGCCACCCCCCCCGCCCCGAACAAGCCGCGCGGGCCCGGCCGCGGACGGGGGTCACCCGGAAGGGCGGCGGGAACGCCGCGTCCGCGAGGGATCCCCCGACGCCCCTTGAACGCGGCGGCCACCGCGTCGTCCAAACGCTGAAACGCGGAACCCCCGCCCGCTGTTTCCGCGGGCGGGCTCGTGGGGTATAGTGCCGCGTCCGAACCTTGGAGCTGCAATGAACAAGACGATCCTGATGGCGGGTGCGGTCGCCCTGGCGGCCGTGCTGGCCCGGGCGGTGCCGACGGTCCCGGACCTTCCCGACGGCCTGCTGGACATGAAGGAGGCGCTGGCCGCCGCGGCGAAGGCGACGGCGGCCGCCCATCCCGACGCCGACACGGTCGACGTCGATTCGGTCCAGCGCACGTGGTACGCGCCCGACGGCACGTCGGTGATGTGGTACGACGGCTGCTCGAAGATCCTGACCGAGAAGGGCCGCCGCGAGGCCGCCAGCCTGCGGATGGGCTTCCACGAGTTTTACGGCACGGTCGAGGTCAAGCGGGTCGAGATCCACAAGCCGGACGGCCGCACGGTGCCGGTCGACGTCGCGGCGCTGAGCCGCGTCACGGTCGCCTCGGACCAGATGGCGTCGAACATCTACGACCCGAAGTACAAGATGCTCTCCGTCGGCATCCCGAACCTCGAGACCGGCGACGTGCTGCGCGTGGTGATCCTCAACACCCAGTTCCGCGTCCGCATCCCGGACCAGTGGGCGGATTACACGACCTTCGAGAACCGCTCGCCGATCCTGCGCGCCGTCTACGAGGTGCACGCCCCGGCCGCGCGGCCGCTGCGCCACCGCGTGCTGAAGTCCGAGGTGCCCGGCACGATGACCTACACGAACGAGGTCCGCGACGGCGTCACGCTGCACCGCTGGACCGCCCGCAACGTGCCGCAGATGTTCCCCGAGCCGGACATGCCCGACCCGGGCACCGTCGCGCAGCGGCTGCTGCTCAGCACGAGCGAGGACTGGGCCTCGATCTCGAAGTGGTACTGGGAGATCTGCCTGCCGCACATGCAGAAGACCACCCCGGCGATGAAGGCCGCGGTCGCCGAGCTCACGAAGGACTGCAAGGACGACCGCGCCCGCATCGAGGCCCTCTTCGCCTTCGTGTCGCAGAAGATCCGGTACATGGGCATCACGACCGAGACCGAGGCGCCGGGCTACGAGCCGCACGACGTGAACATCACCTTCGAGAACCACCACGGCGTCTGCCGCGACAAGGCCGCGCTGCTCGCCGCGATGTTCCGCCTGGCCGGCATCGACGGTTTCCCGGTGATCATCCACGTCGGCTCCAAGCGCGACGAGGAGGTGCCCCTGCCCTACTTCAACCACGCCATCACCGCGGCGCGGCTCAAGGACGGCACGCTGATCCTGATGGACCCGACCGACGAGGCCACGCGCGAGCTTCTTCCCGCCTACCTCGGCAACCGCAGCTTCCTCGTCGCGACGCCCGCGGGCGACCCGCTCCGCACGTCGCCCGTGTCCCCCGCCGGGGACAACCTCGTCCGCATCGAGACGCAGGCCGAACTCGGCGCCGACCGCGTGCTGCGCGGCCGCGTCTCGGCGCACTTCGACGGCATCAACGACAACGCCTACCGCGGCTACTTCGCGCGGCTGAAGCCCGACGAGCGTGGCCGGTTCTTCGAGTCCGTCGCGAAGCGCGCCGTCGCGGGCGCCCGGCTCACCTCGCTCGAGATCGAGCCGGCCGACATGCAGGACCGCGACAAGCCCCTCGTGGCCCGGTTCGGCTTCGAGGCGCCGGACCCGGTCGTGCGCGGCGGGTCGTCCGCGCTGGTGACCCCGCCCGGCTTCGGCGGCGCGCTGGGCGTCGTGGGGTCGGTCCTCGATTCGACCGGCCTCGAGAAGCGGAAATACCCGCTCGTGACCACCTACGCGTGCGGCGTCCTCGAGACCCTCTCGCTGCGCACCGGCGACTCGCTCGGCGCCGCGAAGTCGGCGCCCGAATTCGCGCCGCTGGACACGGAGACGCTCCGGTGGGCGCCGCAGTGGACCTTCCGCAACGGCGTGCTGGAGGGACGGAGCGAGATGCTGCTGAAGGTCGTCGAGTTCTCGCCGGACCAGTACGCCGCGCTCAAGGGCGCGCTGCGGTCCATCGAGGTCGACCGCCGCAAGCGCGCCGTGATGGAGGACCGCCCCGCCGCCGGCGCCGGCCCGGCCGCCGCCGCCGCGAAACCCGCCGCACCGGAGGCGGATTCCGAGATCCTCGAGGCCGTCACCGACTGCACCCTCGACGCGTCCGGCAACGCCACGACCACCAACACCGTGCGCAAGCGGATCCTGACCTATGCGGGCGTGAAGGCCAACGCCGAGGTCAAGGTCGACTTCCTCCCGGCGTGGGACGGGGTCGCCATCCCGGTCGGCCGCGTGACGGCGCCCGACGGAACGGTGAAGACCCTGTCCGCCGAGGAGACGAACCTGATGGACCAGCCGTGGACCGGCTCCGCGCCGCGGTACCCGCCGGGCCGGACGCTCGTCGCCAGCCTTCCGGGCGTCGTGCAGGGCGCGGTCGTCGAGACGGCCGTGGTCCAGACCTCGAAGGACCGGCCCTTCTTCAGCACCGCCTGGAGCTTCGGCGGCTTCAACCCGGTCCAGCGCCGTGTCGTCCGCCTCCGCGCGCCGGCCTCGCTAGCCCTCAGGGTCCTCGACCGCACCGCCGGCGCCGTCGGGTTCTCGGAGACGCGCGAGGGGGATGCGATCCTCCGCACCTGGACGGCGACCAACCTACCCGCGCTGTCCCGCGAGTCCGCCATGCCGCCGGACTGGGCGCAGCTGCCGACTGTCTTCGTCAGCGCGGGCGACTGGGCCGCCTACGCGCGCTCGCTCCGCTCGGCGCTCGACACCGCCGCAACGGGCCAGCCTGCCGCCGCCGCCAAGGCCCGGGAACTGGCGCAGGCCTGCACGAACAAGGCCCAGGCGGTCCGCGCGATCCGCGACTTCGTCGACCAGCAGATCCGCGGCGCCGGTCCGGGGCTGGCCGACCTCCCGCTCTCCGCGATCGCCCCAGCCGACGTCACGCTCAAGGACGGCTACGGGAACGCCGCCGACCAGGCCGTGCTGCTCCACGCGATGCTCGCCGCGGCCGGTTTCCAGCCTTCGTTCGTCGTCGCCAGCGGCCACGACGCGCGGCTGCGGATCCACGAGCCGCTGATCGACGCGCCCCAGCGCCGGCTGTTCGGGTCCGTGCTCGTGCGCGTCGACGACGGGGCCGGGCGGACGGTGCTGCTGAACGACACGGATCACTACACCGATCCGGGCGCCTCGCCGCACCTCCGGCACGACGCCCTCGATCTCGCCGCCGGGAAGGTCGCCCCCCTGCCGTCGCCCGACGAGTTCGAGTCGCGCACCGAGACGGTCCTCGCCCTCGAGGTCGCGCCCGACGGATCCGCGTTGCTTCGACTGAGGCGCACGCACTACGGCCTGAACAACGCCGCGTGGCGGAAGCACTTCACCGAACTGCCGCCCGAGGAGCGCCGGCGCTACCACCAGGAGCAGATCGCCGGCATCTCGCAGAACGCCGTCGCCGAGGGGCCGCTCGTGACGCGTTTCGAAGGGCATCCGGGCGTCGAGGAATTCGCCGTGCGGATCGACCGCTACGCGGTGCGCGACGGGGACCGGCTGTACTTCATCCTGCCGGTGTCGCCGGTGTCGCTGCCCGGCCTGACCTCGGATGCGCGGGCCAATCCCCTCTACTGGGGCGGATCCTCGCGCGACCGCGTCGAGATCGACGTGCGCCTGCCCGGGGGCTTCGGCCGGGTCGAGATCGCGCCGCCGGATCTCGCCTGGACGCGCGGCGGCGCGGGACGGATCGCGATGGAGACGAAGCGCGGCGCGGACGGCTCGCTGCGCATCACGCAGACGATCGGCCTGGAGCCCGTGCTGTTCCCGGCGACGAACTACCCGGCCCTTCTCGAACTCGACCGCGACCTCAAGCACCCGCGGATGCGGACGGTGATGGTGAAGCGGGAGTCGAGCCCGTGATCGACCGGTCCGGCCCGGGCGCCCCCGGCGTCACCGCCGCGGAACGGGCGCTCCCGCCTGCCCATCGCGGTCCCCGCGCGGGCCGGCGTGTCCGCGCCACACAGCCACGTCCCCCGTTGGACGTCGGCTTCCGGGTGTTGCCCCGTCCTTCGGCGTTCGATGTTGGATGTTCGGTGTTCGATGTTCGCCGTCAGGGCTCGTCCCGGCACCCGCAGCCGCCCTCACCGCCGCAACAGCCCCCGCCGCCGGAAGCGCGGGCCGCGGCCTTGGCACGTTCGCGTGCCGGATCGAAGTCGCACGAGCAGGCGCCGAGACGCTTCTTGCGAGCGAAGAAGATGCCGACACCGATGCCGACGAAACAGAGGCCGAAGGCCCCGATCACGACCGCGAGCAGCACGAGGAACGAAGCGCTCATGGAGACACCGTAACATGCATCGGACCCCTCCTCAAACCGGCGACCGCGCGCGGGATCCCGCCGGGGGGGGCCGCCGCATTCGCGGCATCGTCTTCGACATGGACGGGGTGCTCTGCGACTCCGAGGAGCTGATGGCCGAGGCCTCCTGCGCGATGTTCCGCGAGACGCACGGCGTCAGCCCCTCGACCTCCGATTTCCACGAGTTCATGGGACGCGGGTCGGAGTCGTACTTCGGCGGAGTCGCGCGCAAGCACGGCGTGACCGCGGTGCTGCCGCGCGACCGCGACCGCACCTACGAGATCTTCCGCGAGGTCATCCGCGGGCGCCTCCGTCCGCTGCCCGGGGTGATCGAATTCACCTCCGCCGCGCGCGCGGCCGGGATCCGGCTCGCGGTGGCCACCAGCGCCGATCCGATCAAGCTCGACGCGATCCTCGTCGAGATCGGCCTCCCCCACGCGACGTTCGACGCGCTCGTCACGGCCGAGGACGTCACGCGCAACAAGCCCGACCCCGAGATCTTCGTCCACGCCATGGCCCGGATCGGCCTGCCGCCGGCGGACTGCGTCGTCGTCGAGGACACGATCCCGGGCATCACGGCGGCGCTCGGCTCCGGCGGCCGGTGCCTCGCGCTGCACACGACCTTCGCGCGGGAACGCATCGAGCCGCTCCGCCCGGACTGGATCGCCCCCGACCTCGCGCATCTGCCTGCGGTCTTCCTTCGGGACTGCGGCCTGGCGTAGGATCGGACGCGAACGTCGAGGTGCCCATGAGGACGACCATCACCGCGCTGGACCGCGCCCTGGCGAGGGTCTGCGAACTCTGCCCGGTCTGCCGCACCGCCCGCCGCCACCCGCGGGGCGGCGCCAACGCCTTCGTACGGCGCATCGAGGGGCGCGTCTGCCCGTTCTGCCGCGCCTACGCGCGCGTCCACGGCCGGCCGTCCCACGCCGCACCGGCCGCCTGAGGAAGCCCATGGACGACTCCATTCCACCCGCGGATGCGCGGGATGCCGGCGAGCACCCGGCCGACATCGCCGACCGCCTGCAGTCGATGCCGGCGCCCGACGCCGCCGTCGCACTCCGCGACCTCCCCCGCGAGGCCGCCGCCCGCACGCTGGCCGAGATGGACCGGGACGCCGCGGCGGCCGCCGCAGGCACCCTGCCCGCGGTCGATGCCGCCGCGTTGCTCACCGACATGCCGCATGACGAGGCGGCGGACATCGCGGCTCGCCTGGCGCCCGACCTGAGGACGCAGGTTCTCGCCCATTTCGGCACGTCCGACGCCGCGCGGGTCGCGGACCTGATGCGCTATCCCGGGGACTCGGCGGGCGGCATCATGCAGGACCGCTTCATCGCGCTGCCGGCCGACGCCACCCTCGGCAACTGCCAGGAACGGCTGCGGCAGTGGTCCGAGGAGGACCTGCCCTCGGCGTCCTACCTCTACGTCGTCGACGCCGACCGCCGGCTGCTGGGCGTCGTCCCGATCCGCGACCTCGTCTTTCGCAAGCCCGACCGCCTCGTCCGCGAGGTCATGAACCCCACGGTCCGGTCCGTCACGGTGGACGACGACCGCGAGACCGTCGCCCGTCTGTTCGCGCAGTACCACTACCTCGCGCTGCCGGTCCTCGACCGCGAGAAGCGGCTGGCGGGCATCGTCGAGGCGCGGCAGGTGATCGGCATCGTGCAGGACGAGGCCACCGAGGACATGCAGCTGATGGTCGGCCTGTCCGGCGAGGAGCGCACGTTCACGCCGTGGCGCCGGTCGCTCGTGCCCCGCCTGTCGTGGCTGCTGGTCAACCTTGCGACGACCTTCCTCGCGGCCGCGGTCGTCGGGCTCTTCGAGGAGACCATTGCGAAGTGGACGGTGCTGGCCGTCTTCCTTCCGGTCGTCGCGGGCCAGGGCGGCAACGCGGGCCTGCAGACGCTGACGGTGATCATCCGCGGCATGGCGCTCGGCGAACTGCAGGGACGCGCCGCATGGTCGGCGCTGGGCAAGGAGACGGTCCTCGGGCTGCTCAACGGGCTGGCGATCGGCCTCGTGGTGGGCCTGGCGGGCTGGTGGTGGAAGGGCAGCTTCATCCTCGGCGCCGTCGTGGCCGTCGCGATGCTGTTCAACATGCTCGCGGCGGCGGTGTCGGGCGTCGTGATCCCCGCGGCCCTGCGGATGGCGAAGATCGATCCGGCTCTCGCCTCGAGCATCTTCCTGACCACCGTCACGGACGTGGCGGGGTTCTTCTTCTTCCTCGGGCTGGCCGCGCTGGTGATGCGGTTCCTGTAGGACGAGGGACGAGGGGCGAGGGGCGAGGGACGAGGGACGAGGGGCGAGGGACGAGGGACGAGGGGCGAGGGTCGAGGGGCGGGAGGGCCCTGAAATCCCGCCTCTTTCAGGCTTCATCCCTCATCCTTCATCCCTTCCTCAAATGTCGTACTCCGCCCGCTCGCGCAGGAGCAGGCCGGAGGGGATTTCCTCGAGGAAGCGGGACGGGCTGTAGTAGTTGAAATCGCCGTCGCGGCCGCGGCGCATCTTCGGCACGCACAGGAAGAGGTGGTCCTTCGCGCGCGTCGTCGCGACATAGAAGAGCCGCCGTTCCTCGGAGACGCCGCCGGAGGCCTCGTCGTTGATCGTGCGGCCGGAGGGGAAGATGCCCTCGGCCATCCACAGGACGAAGACCACCGGCCACTCGAGGCCCTTGGCCTGGTGGACGGTGCTCAGCAGGACGTGGTCCTCGTCGACGACGGCGTCGCGCTGCCCGCCGGTGTCGACGTTGGTGAGCAGGGCGACCTCGCTGAGGAAGTCCGCGAGCGTCGGGAATCGCGACATGTAGCGGACCATCTCGTCGACGTCGTCGATCCGCCGGTCGGGGTTGTCGAAGGTCTCCGTCGCGTAGCGCCGGTAGACGGCCTCGACGAACCGGCCGGCGAGGTCGCCGCCGTCGGTGGCGTCCTTGACGTCGCGCATCGCCGCCGCCAGGGCATCCCAGTCGGCCCGCGCGGCCGCGGGCATCGCCTTCCCCACCTTCTCGAGATCCGCGGCAGACTGCGGCGAGAAGCGCCCGCCGATCCTCGCCCAGATCTTCTGCGCGGTGCGCTCGCCGGTGCGGGGGAAGAGGCCGAGCATCCGCACGAAGGCGAGTTCGTCGTTCGGGCGGACGGTCAGGCGCAGCGGCGCGAGGACGTCCTTCACGTGGGCCTGCTCGAAGAAGCGGATGCCGGACGTGATCGCGTAGGGCACGCCGCCGCGGGTCAGTTCGAGCTGCAGTTCCATCGCGTTGAAGTGCGAGCGGTAGAGGATCGCCATGTCGCGCAGCCGGTAGCCTTCGCGGCGCATCGCGGCGATCGCCTGGAGCACGTACCGCGCCTGCTGCGAGCCGTCGCGGAGGTCGACGCGCACCGGGCGGACGCCCTCGGGCCGCACGGCGCGCAGGGTCTTCTGGAACTGCTCGGGGTTGCCCGCGATGCAGGCGTTCGCAACGTCCAGCACGCCGGGCACGCTGCGGTAGTTGGTCTCGAGCTTGAACACCTTCGCGTCGGGGTAGCGGCCGGGGAACGAGAGGAAGTTGCGGTAGTCGGCGCCGCGCCACGCGTAGATGCTCTGGAAGTCGTCGCCGACGACGAGCAGGTTGCGGTGCCGGGCGGCGACGGCGTCGACCAGCCGGGCCTGGAGCGGGTTCGTGTCCTGGTACTCGTCGACGAGCACGTGGAGGAACTGCTCCTGGTAGCGCGCGAGCAGGTCGGGGCACGTCTCCAGAAGCCGCAGGCCCTGCGCGAGGAGGTCGTCGAAGTCCATCGCGTTCATCCGCAGCTTGTGGGCGGCGTAGTCGCGGACCGCGGCGCGCAGGGTGTCGGGCGGCACGGCCAGTTCGCCGAACTGCTCCAGCACGGCGGGCTCGACGGGCACGTCGCGGTTGCGCGCGAGGCTGATCGCGTCGAGGAGCGCCTCGGGCTTGGGGAAATGCGGCTGGGCCTTGCGGACGGCCGCGGTGCAGGCGCGCATGACCGAGCGGGCGTCGTCCTCGTCGAGGATCGCGAAGTCGCTGCCGTAGCCGGCGCGCGGCGCGTGGCGGCGCAGGAGCCGGTTCGCGAAGTGGTGGAACGTGCCGCCCCAGATGCCGGCGACGCCGGGGCCGGCGAGGAGGCGGGCGCGGTCGAGCATCTCGCGCGCGGCGCGGTTGGTGAAGGTCAGCAGGAGGATGCGGGGCGTCTCGACGCCGCGCTCGACGAGGTGCGCGACGCGGTAGGTCAGCGTCCGCGTCTTGCCCGTCCCCGCCGCGGCAACGACCAGCACCGGGCCGTCCGGCGCGAGCGCCGCCGCGCGCTGCTCCGGGTTGAGGTCGTTGTCGAAGTCAATCGCCATGCGCGCCCGTCCGCAGCCGGTAGAGGGCCCACGCGGCGACCGTCTTGCCGTCGCGGATCCGGTTGTCGCGCACCATCGCCTCCAGCTCGGCCTCGCGGAGCGGGACGACCTCGACGCGCTCGTCCTCGTCGAGCCTCGCCTCGGCGCGCGGCGCCGCGCACTCGGCGAAGTAGAGGTCGATCACCTCGTCCGTGTAGCCCGGAGAGGCGAAGATCGTGCCGAGGTGCGTCATACGCTCGACGGTGCAGCCGGTCTCCTCGCGCAGTTCGCGCCGCGCGGCGGCCTCCGGCGCCTCGCCCGGCTCGTTGAGGCCGGCGCAGAGTTCGACGATGTCCGCCTCCATCGCCTTGCGGAACTGGCGGACGAGCAGGAACGTGCCGTCGGGCAGGCGCGGAAGCACCGCGACCGCCGGGGCGTGGCGGACGATCTCGCGCTTTGCCGGCGAGCCGTCCTCCAGCCTCACGTCCAGCACGTCCAGGCGCACCACGCGCCCGTCGTACACCGTCCTCGCCCCGGTCGTCGCCTCGTGCATCGCGTCTCTCCGTTCAGCCTCTGACCAGCGGATTCCGGCACTTGAGTTTCGGAAACCGCGAGAAGTCACGGTCCGCGGTCCACAGCTCGGAAACACCGTGCGCGAGACAGATCCACGCGATCTTCGCGTCATGGACACGCGCACCTGTCACGGCCCCCGTCGTCAGGATCCGCCGGAGCTCCGGCCATCCCCCATGCGGGTCCGCGAGCACGCGCACCGACGGAGATCCCAGCAACGCTTCGACAGCGTCCAGAGCCTCGTCCAGGGTCGAGGGATCCCGAAACACGCGCGCATTCGTCACGATGCCCAGGAACTCGTGAATGCAGGGCCAAGGCAGCGCCCACGTGGTGCTTCCCTCGGCCAGCCCGCGGATCGCCTCGACCGCCGCCCTGTGGTGGGGATAGTCGGCTCGAATCGTAGCCACGAGCACGTTGGTGTCGACGGCGATCACGCGCCGCGCCCCCGATAGATCTCGTCCCGGATCTTCTCCCAACTCCCATCCTCGAAGCCCGGCTGGAAGCCCCCGCCCCGTGTCTTGAAGGCCTTTAGTCGAAAGGGCTTCGGTGGCGCCTCGCGCTGTGCAAGCATTTGCGCAAGAGCATCCTCGACCAACCTTCGCACCGTCGTGTGCTCGGCGCTGGCCAGCCGCCGCGCCCGATCGAGCAACGGATCGGCAATATCGATGGTCGTCTTCATATGGGTCACCCATATCACGGGACGGCGGCAACTTCAAGCCGCGTCGCGCGAATGCGTTCGCCCGCAACGCCGCCAGCCGCTCTCCCGCCCTCGCGTCCCCGGATCGGCCCTTGTGCCCGCCGAGTTGGATGTTGGGCGCTGCAGGTTGGGTGCTGGAGATTGGTTGTTGGACGTTGAGTCCGTCGTTCGATGTTCGGTGTTCGGTGTTGTGTGTTCGATGTTCGGCCTGGGTGTTCGGTGTTCGATGTTCGGCCTGGGCGGGCGCCGTTCGCCTTCCGGCTTGCCCCGCGGCGCGAAGCGGGTACCGTATCGGGCACGCCATGATCCACACGCGACAGGACTGGGAGTCGTTCGAGGACCGGGTGCTGGCGCCCTACGCGGCGCGCAGCGCGCGGTCGAGGGGCCGCCCGCATCCGCAGCCGGCGCACCCGATGCGGCCGGAGTTCCAGCGCGACCGCGACCGCATCCTTCACAGCCGCGCCTTCCGGCGGCTGGAGTACAAGACGCAGGTCTTCGTCAACGGCACGGCGGACCACTACCGCACGCGGCTGACGCACACGATGGAGATGACCGCGGTCGGCCGCACGATCGCCCGGTGCCTCCGCGCCAACGAGGACCTCGTCGAGGCCATCGCCCTCGCGCACGATGTCGGCCACTCCCCCTTCGGCCACAGCGGGGAGCGCGCGCTGGACGAGCTGATGAAGGACAACGGCGGCTTCGACCACAACCTCCAGTCGTGCCGCGCCGTCGAGGTGCTCGAGCTCCAGTACCCCGATTTCCCGGGGCTGAACCTGACGTGGGAGGTCCGCGCCGGCCTTCGCAAGCACCAGGCGGAGGTCCCGGGCGCCGAGCTCGACGGCCACCCGATCGGCCCCTTCCAGATGCTCGAGGCGCAGATCGCCGACATCGCCGACGACCTGACCTACCATGCCCACGACGTCGACGACGCCCTCGAGGCCGGCCTGCTGACCGAGGCGGACCTGGGCGAGCAGGAGCTGTGGCGGCGCGCGATCGACCGGGCGCGAGCGCAGTATCCGTCCGTGCCCGAGGACCGCCGCCTCCGCATCGCGGTGCGCAACCTGCTCGACCTGCAGGTGGAGGACGTCATCCGCACCAGCAGCCTGCTGCTCGACCGCCACGCGCCGGTCTCGCCCGACGCCGTCATGAACGCGCCCGAGCGCCTGATCTGGTACAGCGCGGAGATGCAGCAGATGCTCGATCCCCTGCACGCGTTCCTCTTCCGCCGCGTCTACTTCCACCCGGCCGTCGCCGACGCGAACCAGGAGGCCGTGAAACTGATGCGCCGGCTCTTCATGCACTACATCGAGCATCCCGACACGATGGGCCGGAAGGCCCGCGAACGGATCGCCTCCGACGGCCTCTGGCGCACCGCGTGCGACTACGTCGCCGGCATGACCGACCGCTACGCGCTCGAGGAATGCCACAAGTTCGGTCTCGCGGCGCAGTGAGTCGAACGGCGAACATCGAACGCCGAACATCGAACACCCAACATCGAAGTCCGGACCTCGGATCTCCGTCGCCGCTCTCCGCCCCCGCCTCCCGGCTCCCCACTCCCTGCTCTCGGCTCTCCGCTCTCCGCTCTCCGCTCTCTGCTCTCCGCTCTTCGCTCTCTGCTCCCGGCTCCCGGCTCTCGGCTCCCCGCTCCCTGCTCTCCGCTCTCGGCTCTTTGCTCTAGGCTCCCCGCTCCCTGCTCTCCGCTCTCGGCTCTTTGCTCTAGGCTCTTTGCTCTTCCATCGCGGCGGCGAGGGCGTCGGGCAGGCCGCCGGAGCGCTCGGTGCGGCGGCCGAGGGCGGCGGCAAGGATCTCCGGCGCGCCCCAGATCTCGAGCCGGCGGCGCGCGCGGGTGACCGCGGTGTAGAGCAGTTCGCGCGTCAGAAGCGGCGAATCGCGGTCGGACAGCACGAGGACGACCTCGTCGAATTCCGAGCCCTGGCTCTTATGGACCGTCAGCGCCCACGCCGCCTCGTTCGGCGGCAGGCGGCCGGCGGAGAACCGGCGGACGCCGGCCTCGCCCGCGAAGACGGCCTCCGGGCCGGACCCGCCGGCCCACCAGACGCCCGTGTCGCCGTTGAAGAGACCGCTCGCCGGATCGTTCACCGTGACCATGACCGGCGAGCCCGGCCCGCGCGGACCGCCGCGCAGCGACGCGAGTTCGGCCGAGAGGCGCGTGGCGCCCCACGGTCCCACGCGGTGCGCGCAGAGGAACCGGAAGGTCCCGAGGGCCGACAGCGCGGCTTCCGGAGTGCCGGCGTCGAGCAGCGCCTTCCACGAGGCCCGGGCGCGCGTCCGGGTCGAGGCGCCCAGGTCGCGGGAGGACGGCGCGGCATGCATCGCGATGTCCGGAAGGCCCGATGCGAGCAGGGTCGCCGCCGCGGACGCATCGCCGGCGTTGACCGCCCGGGCGAGACGTCCGATCCCGCTCTCCGAGCCGAACCGGAAGTTGTGACGCAGCACGGTGAGCGTTCCGGATGGGGCGGACGCCCCGGTGGGCGCCAGCAGGCGGGACGGGGCCGGATCGAGGCCGGCGCAGAGATCGCTGAAGACGCTGCCGGGTTCGACGGAGGCAAGCTGGTCGCGGTCGCCGAGGAGGACGAGACGCGTCGCCGGCGCGAGCGCGCGGACGAGATGGGCCATCCGCTCGAGGTCGACCATCGAGACCTCGTCGGCGACAACCAGATCGTACGGCAGCGGATTCGCCGCGTCGTACCGCGGCCGGCCGGTGTCGGGCCGGATGCCGAGCAGGCGGTGGATCGTGGCGGTGGCGACGGCATCGGCCGGAATCCCGGCCGCGGCGAGCGCCTCCTTCAGCCGGGCGACCGCCTTGCCCGTCGGCGCCGCAACCGCGACACGCAGGCCGCCGCCGGCGAGCATCGCGCCCAGGGCGCGGACGGCCGCGGTGGTCTTGCCCGTGCCGGGCCCGCCGGAAACGACGGCGAGGGAGCGCGACGCGACGGCGCGCGCGGCCGCGAGCTGGTCCGCCTGCGCCTCGCCGCCGAACGCCCCGGCCAGGGCCTTCTCGAGCGCGGCGGGCAACGCGACCGGAGGCGCAACGGCCCGCGCGGCGACGCGCGTGGCGAGGTCGTGCTGGCAGGTCCAGAGGCGGTGGAGGTAGAGCCGCCCGCCGTCGAGGATCAGCGGCGCGCGGTCGCCCGGGTTTCCAAGGGTTGGAAACCGGCCGGCCTTGAGCTTCCAACCCCTGGACAACTCCGGCGCGTCGGGGGGCTCGACGCCGAAGACGGCGGCGAACCAGGCGACCGGCGGGCGCGAGAGATCCAGGCAGACGTGTCCGCGGCGGCGCAGGGCGCTGACGAGCGCGGCGGGAACCTCCAGCGTCTCCGCCCCCTTCCCGCCCCGGCGCGCGACGAGGCCGGCGAAATGGACGTCGAGGGCGTCGAGGACACCGGAAGCACGGAGCTCGTCGAGGAGTCGGGACACGGGGGGAGTTTCAAGTTTCGAGTTTCAAGTTTCAAGTTCGACGTGACCTTCCGTCTTCCGTTTTCCGTCTTCCGTCTTCCCATCGCGGTCGGCATTGCCTACGGTAGGCGCATGAAGACCTCCCGTTCCTCGCTGCGCGGGCCCGTTGCGGGCGCGAACCGGTTCCACCCCCTGGCGGCGCTGGCGGGCGCCGCCTTCGCGGCCTCCGCGGGACCCTCTCCGTTCCCCGGGGAGCGGGGCGCGAACCTCGACACGGCCGCACGGGACGACATCTGGGACGCGCCGGCGGCGCCGGCGGAGCCGG
>Ga0194126_10007210_pt1 | contig 15562 bp, 11 predicted proteins | sample TA2KigC150mmetaG_FD_148641 | JGI IMG/M metagenome (GOLD analysis project Ga0194126, IMG submission 148641) | Freshwater microbial communities from Lake Tanganyika, Tanzania - TA2015035 Kigoma Deep Cast 150m | ecosystem: Environmental > Aquatic > Freshwater > Lake | place: Tanzania: Lake... | reverse complement strand
ACGATACAACTCTTGGTCTTGAGTTTGAGCACCTCGCAGTTTGGCTGAAGTGTCGGGGGATTCTGCGTACAGCATCCCAGAAGATAATCGAAGGCATGGCCTTGCGGGCACAGCGTGGTCTCCGCCTGAACGGCACGCTCTGGGTGGATGACCTGTCCTTGATGGGCGCGGCAAATCCACCGGGAGCACAGCCCGAATCCGGTCAACCGGATGCCGCGGAATCCCCCCGCAGGCCCTTATTCCCATGCGCTGGTGCGATGGCCTTACCAGCCCTGTTACTGACAGGGACCATCTTCCTGAGACAAAGAAGTCCATCTGCTGTTGAGCAAGACAAGGCGGTGTGAGATGAAGCAAATCCGCCTTCAAACAATGGCGCGGTTTTTCATTTTGATCCTTTTACTCGGCGGGGTTGCATCCTGCACCGCGGCGCAGGATGGCCGTCCGCGCGTGTGGATCGATTCCCCGAGCGATGGGATGAGTTTCCCATTAGGATCCACGGTATCGGTGCTCTCGCACGTGTACGCCCGCGAGGGAGTGGCTGAGGTCGTGCTGTCCGTGAACGGCGAAGCTTACCGGCGGGATGTGCCCACTTCCCCGGGCACAGGGTTCGTTCAGATCACGCAGGACTGGCAGCCTGCCGCCGGCGGGATCTACGCAATACAGGTTGTGGCTTACGATGTGCAAGGGGTTGCCAGCAGCCCGGCAACCATCACGATCAAGATTCCAGGGGCCGGCCCGACGCCCACCAGCGTGTGCCCTACTCCGGTAGGTGGAGGACCTGCGCCGGTGGACTGCTCACCCCCAGTCAATGCCTGCCCCTCACCGGTCGGCGGTGGTCCGACGCCGCCCAGCTGTCCCACGGGCGTTCCAACTGCTACAGACACGCCAACGTCCCCTCCATCGGCGCAACCAATCATCCAGTTCTGGGCGGACCCGGCCCAGATCCAGGCGGGTGCGGGCACCACCATCCGCTGGCACGTCGAGAACGTGCAACGTGTGATCTTCGGGGGGATCGACCAGCCGTTCGACGGATCCTATGAGGACTGTCTGTGCGAGAACGAACGGTACACGCTGACCGTGATCCGCGCGGATGGAACCGAGGAAAAACAAAGGGTGGATATCGATGTGAACGGTTCGTGTGTGACCCCCACCATCCCTCCACCTCCGCAGGACACCACGCCGCCGCCCGTGCCCAGCCCGGCCGTGCCGGCAAATGGGTTGGCGCTCTCCTGCCGCTCCAGCCAAACGCTCGCCTGGCTGCCGGTGGATGACCCGAGCGGGATCGCCGGTTACTACGTCAAAGTGGAAGTGCAGGTCACCAAGGGTAATTGGCAATCCGCTGCGGGGTATGGCCCAGTCACCGGCAAACAGGTGGATGCCACAGTCAACTGCGGCGGCATCTACCGCTGGATGGTGCGCGCGCAGGACGGCGCCGGCAATTACAGCGGCTGGTCCGCGCCCTCCTCCTTCTCGATCGGCCTCAATTGATCGAGGCCGAACGAAATGAAAGAATTGGGTGGGACGATGGATGGAATTGGAGGAATAAAATGAAAACCCTGGTATCCAAACGGACCGCCGGGCGCGCCCGCGCGCCGTGGATCACGATCGGCGCGCTGCTCAGTTTGTGCTGCCTGGCTGGCCTGGCCGCCTTGGTGGGAAATTATTTTTTGGGGTTCGGTGGAGGAGGACCGTTGGTCCTGATCCACGAGCCGCAAAACGGCGAACAACTCGAAGCAGGTGAGAGTGCCATGATCCGCGCGGTCGCCAGCGACGAGCGCAAGGTCGTGCGGCTCGAATTATGGGTGGACGGCCAGTTGCTTGAAAGCGAGACCACAGCTGTTAAGGGAGGCATATCCTCCTTTCCATTATTGGCCGAGTGGCAGCCTTCTTCCGCCGGGGCGCATACCCTCACCGTCAGGGCTTTTAACATCGCCGGCGTTCGCGGGCATTCGACGATCCATGTGAACGCGGCCTCTACCGCCGACCGCGATAACGACGGCGTGGCGGATGCCGAAGATACCTGTCCGGATGAAGCCGGCCTGGGTTTCTCCGCCGGCTGCCCGGACCAGGATCGGGATGGAACACCCGATGCCGCGGACGCCTGCGCGGATACCGCAGGAGTCCCTGCCGCTTCAGGCTGCCCTGCAGTTACGGAGGGCGACCGCGATGGCGATGGTACCCCGGATGCAAGCGATGATTGTCCCGATGCACCGGGATCTTCGTTGGCCGGGGGCTGTCCCGATTCAGATGGCGACCTCGTGGCAGATGGGGAAGACAGCTGCGCAGGGGAACCCGGTTCAGCGGAAAGCGGCGGCTGCCCAACGCCCGGCGACTCCGATGGCGACGGTGCCCTGGACGATGTGGATGCCTGCCCCGGAGAGTGGGGACCGCCCGAACTTGGCGGCTGCCCGGAGGTGGCTTCTGTTTCCGACGATGGAGTCATTCCGGAAAGTGGTGGAAGCGATCGCGACGGTGACGGTGCCGCCGATGCCGATGACCCATGCCCGGAGGAAGCCGGTCTTGAAGAGCATGGTTTCTGCCCGCCTGCGGAGGAGGATCCCGCGGAAGCCGGTGACAGTCCATTCTTCGATTTCCCCCTGCTATTCCTGGCCGAGTTGTATGTCCCGACCCCCGTGGAATTCGAGGCGCTCCATTTTGAGGTGCCTATTGATTATCGCAGGGTATGGTGCTATGCCAGCCTGGCCGGTGGGGATGTAGAACGGTACGAGTTCGAACCATCCGGCGTCCGTGTATGGAATATGGACGAGGTGTTGGGAGGCGCAAACAGCGTACGCCTGGGGGTCGACGGCAGCGAACCGATGGACGTGTTTGCCGAGTGTTACGGGGTCACCAGCTTGTTCTTCCCGCGCACCTACTATCTCGGCTCGATCACCCGCCAGCACGCCCCGGAAGAATGGGACGGGCACGTGATCGAAGCGGAATCCTCCGGTGGAGAACCGGGCGGACATTCGTTTCGTGCCCGTTATCATCTGTGCTCTCCATCCTGTGAGGAGACCGAGCTCCAGGCTCCTGTTATCACACGCCATACCGTCGACCGGGATCGCATCACTTTGAATTGGGATTGGGAGGGGGATATCCGCACCATCCAGGGTTTTAAACTCTACCTCAATGGAAATTACATCAATGAGATCCCGCGTGATACGAGAAGGGTTTCCTGGCGTCAGAGCGGTGTGTTGTGCGTCGACGAGTGGGAGTTCCACCTGACGGCTTACGGCGGCCCGGATTCATTTTCCCCGGATATCGAATCGCCGCCCAGCAATTCCATTCGCTGGGAGGGCGTGCCGTGTGAGAAACATGTTCGCGTCACATTCGAGACATTGAATCTTCACAATCCTCCTGAAGACGAAGGCGGACGCCGGACCCCCGGACCACTCACCGGCTCTTGCGCCGCCTCGACTGGCGGAACAATGGAATCAGTGATCTTCGACGGGGCAGATTGCAAGCCCTTTCCCTTCCCTCCTTTCGAAATATGCGAAGGTCTCAGACTTGGTGCGGGGGAGCACAGCGTTCAGAACATTCTCGACTGGATTCACCGTGAGATCGAAGATTGCCCGCGAGGACTGCCTTGTGCCGCGGATGAATTTTCGGCATCGGATTCCGATACGGTCACGGTCCAGGTGCGCCCCGGCGACGACCTGACAGCCGCATGCATTATCGGCGATCTCGATGTAGGCCTCGGCAACGAAAATGACACCCTCTTCGACGGCCGCATCAGCGTGGATACAAGCGACCTGACACCGGAGACGACGATCACCCAGACCATCCCGGGAGACTACCTGGATGTGATCTTCAAGATCGACCTGTTCCCCTTTGGCGAGTAAACGTCGCTTCCTTTGGTTCACGAATGGATGATCTGTAACGGACCTCGCCGATGAATCGCTTCATTCCTTTGCTCGCCATCGGTCTGCTGCTCGGAATGGCCTGCACTTCACCAGACATAACGGATGAGGCGGCGGGCACCACCTCCGTCCCACTGCAGACGCCTGTCAGTGCTCCTTCGTCCTCCTCATCCAGGGACATCTGGCTCCCCACCTCAAGCCTTACCTGGCAGTGGCAATTGACCGTGCCGCCGATCGACACCTCGCTCAACGTGGATGTGTACGATCTGGACCTGTTCGAAACGGACGCCGGCTTGGTCTCCTCGCTGCACGCGCAAGGGCGGAGGGTGATCTGCTATCTCTCCGCGGGGTCCTGGGAGGACTGGCGCCCGGATGCCGATCAATTCCCGCCCGAGGTCATCGGCAGGAACTATGTCGGGTGGGAGGGTGAAAAGTGGTTGGACATCCGCCAGATCGATAAACTCGCTCCCATCCTGCGCTCCCGTCTCGACCAGTGTGCCGCCAAAGGCTTTGATGGGGTCGAACCGGACAATATCGACGGTTTCGGCGCAGACACGGGCTTTCCGCTCACCTACGCCGACCAGCTGGCGTTCAACCGCTGGCTGGCCGATGAGGCGCACACGCGGGGATTATCGATCGGTTTGAAAAATGACAGCGAGCAGGCCGCCGATTTACTGCCCTTCTTCGATTGGGCTTTGACCGAAGACTGCTTCGCCCAGGAGTGGTGCGAAGAGATGACGCCATTCATCGCTGCCGGGAAGGCGGTCTTCGCCGCCGAATATACAGACGAATGGACGGTTGCTCAATTCCTAAACCAGGTTTGTCCGCAGGCGGGGGATCTGGGATTAAGCGTCATCCTGAAGAATCGCGACCTGGATGCCTGGCGGCAGGCCTGCCAATAAGTTCAAGTCTGTACTTGCAACCTGGAATCCTATCCTTGCATTGTTCATGGAGGAAGGCATGAAAAAACTGCATACCGCTGTGTGGATTCTTCTGATCCTGACAGGCTGCACGATGCCCGGGGGTGAAGCCGGTGGTCCGATGGTTTGGATCGACCGCCCGTTGGACGGCACAACCGTCCCCCTGGCGCCGCTGATTCTTCAGGCACACGCTGTCGACTCGGATGGGATAACGAAGATCGAGTTTTTGATCTCTGACAGCCCGATCGGCAGCGTGTCCACAGAGGGGGCGCGCATGGAGGAGGCCAGCATCGAATGGACCCCGCCTGAGCCCGGTATTTATGAGTTGAACGTTCGTGCCACTGATACACTTGGAAATACCAACGCACGTACGCCGGCCAATGTGCAAATTGTGGTCAGCGGCGACATGCCAACGTCGGCCTCATCACCAACCACGGCCTCCGGGCAGTGTGCAACCGAGACGTTGGTTGCGCCGCTGCTCCTATCCCCCGCCGATGGCGCATCCTTAACGGGAGAGCCTCTGCTGACATGGTCATACCCGGATACAACCTGCCACCCATACAGCTACGCAGTGGATATTTCAAGTGATGCATCGTTCACGGATATCAGTCTGGGATTTGGAACTCTGGATTACAACGAGACCAGCCGGCAGTGGCCCCTGCCAACAGATCAATGCTACTATTGGCGGGTAAAAGCCTATGTGCCGGATGTCAACGGGCCGGCCTCTCCCGCCTGGCATTTCTGCATTACCGGCCCAGCCGCCGTATCTTCATCGCCCACCTTTACCCTGCTCAAGAACGCCAACTGCCGGCTGGGACCGGGGACGGCGTATGATTCCGTGGATGCCCTATTGCGGGGCGCCTCGTTGAACATCGAAGGGCGTAATGCGGACAACAGCTGGTTTTGGGTGAAGAAACCGTCCAGCAGCGGACGCTGCTGGATCTCCGCCAGCGTAGGCACAGCCAGCGGGAACTGGCAGGCGCTTCAGGTTGTCAACGCTCCCACACTCGCCACAGTCGTGTCCACGCCGATGCTGCCCGGCACCGCCACGCCCACCCCGGCAGACTTTACCCCCCCTGCGATCTCGAACGTGGCGATCTCTCCGGCTTCCATCATGCAAAACGGTTGTGGAAGCCCCAACACACTTACCATCACTGCAACCGTGACTGACAATATTCCTTCCGGTGTGGCGAATGTCATCTACGAATTGAGCGGACCTGGCCCCATGGACAGCGGAGATGGCTACCTGATCCCCGACGGAGGAGACTACTCACAAAGTTCCTTCCAGGCGACCGTGGGACCGATCGCCGGCAGCACCGGATTCTGGTCTGTGACCATCCAGGCTGTGGATATCAATGGAAACGCCTCACAGGCGGGCCCATGGACCTTCCAGGTCGTGTGTATACAGTAAGGATATCACCCATGAACAAACGCACCGGCGTCCCCTTACTCATTGGGTTTTTTTCACTGGGAGGATTGATCATCCTAGGTTTCCTGGTCGTTGGGTGGTTGCGTTACAGCCAGGGACAAGCCCAGTTGAATGATCTCCCGCCCATCATCCGGATAACCGAACCACAGAGTGGAATGGAATTCCCGACCGGAAGCCATCTGTCGGTTCTGGCAGACATTTTCAACACTTCCGAAGCTCCGCTCCAACGGGTGGAAGTGTGGCTGGATGGAGAACTTATCGAGGAACGTAAAGCCACCGATGCAGAACTATCCTCCTCCTTGCTCACTCAACTTCTGATGCCATCCGAGGGCGTCCACGTGCTGAGCATGCAGGCCGTCAATCAATCGGGGATCATCGGTCAGAGCGATCCGGTGATCATCGTAGGAATACAAGGATCACCGGAGGTCAACCTGCTAGTGCCGCTGCCGGAAGGCAAGGACCTTGCAGGATTGGCAGCCGATCACAACACGGACGAGGGGACTTTACAGAAGCTCAATCCCGCGCTGAGTGGAGGACAGCCTGCGCCGGGAGCGATCGTTGCTGTGCCAAAAATTCCGGAAAACGAGCCGCCTGCCGCTCCTCCCGTCTCACCCGGAACCCTTCAACCGATTAATCCCGCCACACTCCCACTCCACCCGGCCGGAGCGCCGGCTTGGATTGTTATGCTCCTGGATGCACACCTTCCAGCTGCCCCCAGCAACCTTCAGGCGCAACAACAGGATTGTTCTGTGACCCTGGTTTGGGACGACAACGCCAGCGACGAGGCTGGATTTAACATCTGGATGAAGGGATTGAATGCTCCGGCGCAAATAATCGCCTCCCTTCAACCGTCCAAGGGAGGACAAACCTGGTATAAGTTTCCCGCGCCGGCAACCGGGTCGCTCATGTTTTGGGTGGAGGCCTTCAATGGCATTGGTGGACAGCCGAGCCATATCGTAGTTGTCCAGGTCGCTGACCAATGCCCGACATCACTGCCAACTGCATTACAAGTGGATGTGATGGACTTGAATGTGAGCGGGGCCTACGACCGGGTTTATTGCTACCTGTCTCTCGAGGGGGCACTCGAGAGGCGCATACCGGAGAACGATGGGGTTTTTATTCCTGTTCAGAACGGACAGGGAAATTTTACAGCATTTTCGCATATGTTCAGCCTCCCCGTCCCCGGAGATCAATCAGTGGAGATCAGCGGGGAATGTTGGGGTTGGGCTGGCAGCGCCTTGACCAAATTGGGAACGTTCAGCAGCCAGTTCCCCTTGCAGTCCTGGAATGGTGGCAGGCAGGAGCTGGATAGCGGCGCTTATAAGATCGGCCTTGCCATTTCGCCACTCGGGGCGGCGAAAGCCAGTGGAACGGCAGCGTATGACAAGTTTCCCGATCCGTTCCTGCCACCGCCATTCAATGTAATGGAGGAGGGAGAACGCTGCCCGGGCTCAAATTGTTCGGGTGTCTTCCTCTCCTGGAAATGGCAGCCTTCCGCAGACTTCAAGGGACAATTGACCGGATTCGATATTTACCTGGATGGCAAACTGTATACATCGGTGACAGACCCCAAGGAGCGCTCCGCGCCGGTGATCCCACCAGCCGGCTGCGGAAAACCCGTCCGCTGGCAGGTGGCGGCTGTTTCGGGAGTTGTCCGTTCCATGCTCAGCCTCCCCTTCGAGTATGACCTGCCCCTCTGCCAAGGATACGCGGTGGTGAAGTTCGAGACGCTTGAGATACCCTGGACCGGCGATGGGGTATCCGATGGGCCGTGTGATGAACTGGAATTGTATTACGAACTGGGCCTATGCTCCTCCGGTTATGGTTGTCAGAAGAAATCCTTTGGGTGGGGCGGAGAGGAGTCGGGCTGTAATGCGGTCTTAACGGCCTTCTTTCCCACCGCTGGTCTTTTTTGCACAGGCGGTTCGATCATGTACGTCTTGCCCATCCAATGCACCAAGGACGCTCCTCCCTATTCGTTTGCAGAATTGGGACGCCCCTATGACGCGCAAAATCCCGACAGGCTTATCGTCTCCATCCCTGTTCATAACATCAACATCGAAGTGGGCACATTCTTTTTCGATCAGGATGATGGAAATCCCAATGACCCTTTCGGATTTCGCTGGCTTAAGCACAACTACCCCGATCTTCAATTCGCCCAAACCGACCTGGGGTGCGGCAAGACATTCCGCGACCCGCCTGACGATTATCGAATCGAGGACGATGCGGACACTGCGGTCACTTACACGTTGTCGGTGTATCCCAATCCCTGCGCCGCGGTTCCACAGGGAATTCCACTCCCCAAGAAGTAACCGGATGGATGAACATCGAAGGAAGGTTCGAAGATGAGGTTCAGCACATCCCCGCGGAAGCTTATCGTATACCTTTTCTCATGGCTGTTGACATTCAGTTTGTTGATCGCCTGCGCACCCGCGGAATATGATGATGAGCAGCCCGGTGATACCGGCCTGACAGAAGCGCCCGCCGCGGCGCCGGAAGACATGGAGACAGCCGCCGGCGACAAATGGTCGTTGTGGACAAATGGAACCCAGCTGAGAGGCGCAAACACCTGGCAGCGCATCGTCGTCCCGGAACTGGATGGGCCGGAATTTCTCGGAGACGGCTACATCGGTCCGTCATATACGCAAGCCGATGTCGACGCCCTTGCCGCGCTGGGGGCGAATTATGTCAACCTCTCCCACCCCGGCCTGTTCACGGAACGCGCGCCGTATGTGCTGGATGAACAGGTACAGGCGAACCTGGATGCGATGATTGAAATGGCAACCGAAGCTGACCTGTTCGTGGTGATCACCTTCCGCACCGGGCCGGGGCGCAGCGACTTCACCTTCTACCGCGACGGCGCGGGTGACTGGTTCAACCCGCAGCTGCTGATCGAGAACGTGTGGACCGAGGAGGAGGCACAGGACGCCTGGGTCGAAATGTGGCGTTACACCGCCGAACGCTATAGGGACAATCCAGCCGTGGTGGGATACGACCTGATGTGCGAACCGAATTCCAATGACGTGGCGCTGGGCACCTATGAGCCCGAGGAATTCTATCCACAGTACACCGGCAGCGTTTACGACTGGAATCAGTTCTATCCGCGCATCGTGGCAGGGATTCGCGAAGTGGACCGTGAGACGCCCATCCTGGTCAACGCCATGAGCTGGGGCGGCGTGCGCTGGCTGCCGTATCTGAAGACGGTCGACGACCCGCGCATCGTCTACACGGCGCACCAGTACGAACCACAATCACAATACACACATCAGGAGACTCCAGCCATGAATACCTACCCCGGAGAGTTTGATCTCAACTGGGACGGTGAACCCGATTCCTTCGACCGCGCCTGGCTGGAGGATTTTCTATCCATCATCGCCGACTTTCAGCAGGAGCACGAAGTGCCGGTGGCGGTCAATGAATTCGGCGTGTCGCGCTGGGTGCCGAATGCGGGGGATTTCATGCGCGATGAAATGGAGATCTTCGAAGAAATCGGGATCAACCATGCCCTGTGGGTCTGGGATCCGGACTGGGCGCCCTGGACTGAAAACGTCAACGGCATGAACTTCCGCTACGGGCCGGACCCGGAAAATACCGAGCCAGTGGAAAATGACCTGCAGGCGGCCATCCTGGAATCCTGGGCACGCAATACGTTGAGACCATCCAATTTCAATGCAGTGCCGTAATCGGAAGGGCTGAAGAAGCGGAGGATCGCTGCCTCACTGGGATTCCCTTTTCCCTTTGTAGAATTGCCCTGGTTCACATCACTTCTTTGCCAAAGGAGAATCCATGAAACTTAATCTCACCATGCTCGCCATCCTCGCCGGAATCAGCCTGTTCGTCGGCTTCGTTATCGTCGCGGTCGGGATCGGCGCCATCTTCCCCTCCATGCACAAGCTGACCGCGCCGTTGATCTGCGGCGGGGAGGTGGAGGTGGAATCGATCCGCTATTCGTACAAGCCCGGGCAGGTCGGCTGGGAACATCACATTTACTGCATCGAGGCGGGAAACGAAAAGGAGATCACCTTCCAGGCCATCGGCGTCAGCGGCCTGGTTGCCTCCGCCATTCTCTTTGCTCTCTTTGCAACCCGCTCTTGGAAAAAGGTTGTCCTGCCTGGGGACTTCGGCGAACCCACCACGGATTTCAAACCAAACAGGATCCCTGGTTCCGCCAGGGGCCGAAAAAAGGAGGGCACGCGCCTGGAAAGGCTCGCGGAGTTAAAACAAATGTACGAATCGAACCTGATCACCAAAGAGGAATACGAGAAGAAGAAAGCCCGCATCATTGATGAACTATAGCCGCGGTTCGAGGATCCATGTTCACGGCTTCGATTGACGAGATTCTTAACTCTCAAAAGATCTGGCTTACCGCCGAGGATGCCCGCCTGGAGCACCTTGCAAATGAGTCGTTGAAGAAGTGTGCCGAGGCAGTTTCCGTACTGATACGCAACCTGAAGGAGGTCGGATACGATTGGGCGGCCGTGGAGCCGATTCCCCGCGCCTCACTGGAGAGGAGTATTGAGACTGTCGAAAAATCGATTGGGTCCCCCGTTCCTCCCATCCTGGTCGAATTTTGGGAGAAGGTCGGAGGGGTCTCCCTGGTGGACCTGAAAGACTACCGCCATACGGAGTTTTGGATGGAGCACAAACTCGTCCCGCCGGCCGGCTTCTGCGACGGACTGCATGTGGATGCGTGCAGCGACGAGTGGGCGCATTTCATCTGTGATGATTTCGTCGACTGGAAGGATTACCAATCCGATGGATCGGATGAATTCCTTCTGTCGCTTTCGCCGGACGGATTCCACAAGGATGACATCAGCGGCGGCGCGCCGTACGGAGTGCACGGCGGTTCCTCCTGGAGGCCGGTCTGGGAGAACTTCTCGTGGAGCGGGTCAAAGCATCCCGCCTCCGCACCCGATGGACCGCCGGATTTTCTTTCCTATCTGAGGACGACCATGCTCGAGTGCGCCGGCTTCCCCGCGCTGCTCGGGATGCCGGCGTTCGATCCCATGAGGGAACGCCTGCTCAAGGGAGTGCCGGTCTTTTAGCGTTCTGTAAATCAAAATTCACCACAGATGAACACAGTTGCATGGGATTTTGACATGGTTTTTCGGGAATGTCATAAAGAATACCAAGGTTCATCTGCGTATATCTGTGGCTTACCCGAATTTCAACCTTTTTTGCCAGAGGCTTGTCTCTGAAGTCGAATTTCTCTTTATAATGGGGGAATGCACATCCACCGTGGAGCCGCTTCATGACCTTTCAACCGGTGTACTATTCCCAGCAGGACCCGCAATGGAAGGGGGAGATCGTCGGTTTTGGGGAACCGGGCGATACGATCGGAACCGTGGGCTGCGCGCTGACGTGCACCGCCATGCTGCTCAGCGGTCACGGGCTTCCCGAAACTCCGGGATCCCTGAATGAAAAGCTCAAGAGCGTTGGCGGGTTCGCAGGAGGCGCCATTCGCTGGGAGTCCCTGAGCCGGCTTTACCCGCAGGTGACCTTGAAGAGCAACGTTTCCTGCGTCGCCTCCGACGCGCCGCTCTCCCAGATCGACGCCTCGATCGCGGCCGGGCAGCCGGCCCTCGTGATGATGGACAGCTCACCCGCCGCAGGCCTGCTCACTCACTGGGTCCTGTTGTACGCCCGGGAAAAGGACGATTATCTGATGCTCGACCCATGGCCGCATAAAACGCATGGGAAGAAAAAGATGCACCTCACCCCGCAATACAGTCAGGGAAATCCGCTGCGGCGTTCGATCATGCACGTGGTCGTTTACGAATGTCCCCCGGCGGCCGGCGCGACCGTTCCATCGAGCGTGATCCACGCGGCGGGCCGCGCAAAAAGGCGCGGGTTTCACGCCCGGGTCCGGGCGGAGGCGACCTGGGGCGTGAACATCCGCTCCGGCATCGACACTTCGAGCATGGAGAACATTCTCGCCGCCGCCCCGGCGGGAGCACTGTTGACCCTGTTGGAGACGGACGGCCGCGCGAAGGTGGGCGCGGTAAACGAGTGGGTGCGCGTGCGCGATGAAAAAGGAAACGAGGGATTCTGCGCGGCCTGGCATCTCGAGCCGGCGGAGGCCGCAGCTGCACCCTCCGCCTCAAAGGCGCGACCGCTGACAGGTCCCGCGCGGGAAGCGACTGTTTCATCCAAAACCGCGGCAAGGCGCGGGGACCTGAAGTTGATCGTCGTGGTGAAAACCGGCGGAGCCAGAGTGTTCAAGGCTGAATCCGCGAGGAGCGGGGTGCTCGCCAGGGAGAAGGCCGGAGCGAACCTGCTGGTGGTCGAGCCGCTGGAGGGCGCCATCAGGAAGATCGGCCTGGGCGGGAGGTGGCTGACCGTGAAAGCCACGAACGGGGAACGGGGATTCATCGACGCCGGCGCCGTCAAGGAAGGATGAACCGCATTCACATCGGTTGAGGGATAATTCATAGGATGGCGAAAAAATCCACAGACATGAGGTCCGCGCGCAGGGCCCGGGCGCACGTTTCCATCACTGCATACCTGTTCTGGATCTGGGTTGGCCTCACCCTGCTCATCTCGTTGAGCATTCTCGTCCTTATTCAGTGGAAGGGACCGAACGGCCTGGACATCGTCCTGTACAAGGGACCGCTTTCGCGCCTGCAGATCACCATGTCTGCGGTCGTCATGGTCTGGCTGGAGGCGGGGTTGGCTCTATTCCTGCTTTCCACGGGGCGCATTCGAAAAGACAACGCCTTCACCTGGGCCGGCTTCTTTTTGATCACACTGCTCTACATCAACCTGCTGCGCGAACGGACGGATTACGGCGACTCCTATTCGTACATCCTCGGAGCACAGGCGCTGATCGACGATCAACCTTTCGGGAAGACCTATATCTATCCTCCGTTCTGGGCCATCCTGTTGAAGCCCATCGCGCCGATGGGTGAAAAGGGCGCGATCGACATCCTGTGGAACCTGAATATCCCGGCTTTGGGATTGTTCTATTTTCTTGTGATCCGCGTCCTGGAACGTTACGGATTCAGTGAACGGCTGGCTGCCGCGCTGGTCACGCTGTTCATGCTGGTCAACGTCCCGCTTTTGCGAACCATGCTCTACCTGCAGGTCAACCTGCATGTGTTGAACCTGATCTTCGTCAGCCTGCTGCTCCAGCGCCGCTCGCCCTTCTGGTCCGCGCTGGCCATGGCCCTGGCGGTTCATTTCAAAGTATCGCCGGCGGTGCTGGGGCTGGCCTTCCTGCTCGAGAAGGATTGGCGCTGGCTGGGTTGGGTCTCCTTTCACACGCTGGCGATTTTCGGCCTGACAATTCTCTCGGATGGATTTCAACCGTATCTGGATTACCTGTACAATCTCAGCCTGTTGAACATCCCTCATGGGCTGAACTTCCGCGAGACCTCGTTTGATTCCTTCTTCGGGGGCTTTGTGCAATTGATCGGGCAGGATTACTCGTTGGCGCGTCCGCCGATCTATCTCGCCAAGGGGCTGCTGGCGGTTACCGTCTTCGTGACCATTGCAAGAACCATGAAGCAACGCGTCTTCCACGAGGGCGAGGCATCACGCCTGCTGAACTCCTTCCCCCCGCTGATGATCCTGATGAACATGACCTCCCCGCTGGTATGGGAGCATCACGGTGTGTTCCTGGTGCTGGTCTTCCTGCTGCTCTTCAAAAAGATCGATACACCCCTAGACTGGAGCTGGTTCGGGGCGGCTTACTTCCTCGAGTTCCTGCTGCCCACCTTCGATTTCTTCCCGTTCTCCTACGGTCGGCTGCTCGCGCCGTTGATCATCCTGTGGTTGTTCTGGCGCATCCCGGCAGGAAAGCGCACCTCCCCCTTCTTCAAGAGAACGGCCCACCGGCTGGAAGAAATCCGCATCTAACGCCCGAACCAGGGTGAGTTCAACGCCTCAATGAAGACTTCGACCATCTTTTGAATGTTGATCTCCTCCGATACGATGCGGAAGGAATCCCGCCCCATCCTTCCCAGGCGCGGGATATCGGACAGCGCATTCTTCATCGCCCCAAGCAGGGCGGGATAATCCTCCGGCAGAATCTGCCAGCCGTTCCTTTCCCGCACGAGATCATCCTGCGTGCCATCTCCTTTCGCAACGATGACCGGCAGTCCATGACTCATGGCTTCCTGAACGGCCAATCCCCCGGTTCCCGGCAGAACGAAGAGATCCGCCTGTGCAAAATACGGGTTCAACTCCGCCCCATGTTTCGCGCCGATGAACTCTGCCGCGGGATACACCTCCCGCGCTAGCATCTCCAGCGAGGCGCGCTGCGGACCGTCCCCAACGATGACGAGCCGGGGCTTGGATCCCACTTCCGCGCAGGCGCGAATTAAATGATCCACCCGTTTTCTGGCCTGCAAGCGTCCCACGAATAGAATGCCAACGTCGTCCATCGCCTGCGGTCCACGATCCGGGTTTTGTTCCGGCGCCGGTGAAACCGAGTTATATGCCACATAAAGCCTCTCGCGCGGGTACCCGAGCGCGGCATATTCCTCCGCGCCGCGGCGGCTGTAGGCGATCAACGCATCGAAATGCCTGAGGAACCGCAGTCGCGCCCTTGCTCTCAGCCCAATCCCTCTTCCGGAGGGAGAGAGGTCAGGGGTGAGGGCAGGCACACCCAGCCCCCAGCCAATGACCTTCCGCCCACGCGCATGCATCCATTTGACTGCAGAGTTCGTGGACAGGTAGCGTGGATTCGCCTCGGCGATCAACGCCTCCGGATTCCACTCCTCGAGCCAGCGGATGAAACCGCGTTGATAACATGCATACCATGATCCGCCGAACAAATGAACGTTGTGAGCCTGCACATGGCGCGCGACCTGCGGCGTGCCGGCCGGGATCATCTCCGACGGTCGCGGCGCCCCCGCGAAGAGACTCATACCCCCATCACAGGCTAGCGCGAGCAGGTCGAAGAATGGAACGCGGTAGACAGGCAATACGCGCTGCTGCAGGCCAAGCCTGCCGGAAAATCGATTCATGGCAGGGGCTCACAGCGGGAGAAAATGAGCGCCACATCGTCCTGATATCTCTGGCACCATCGATCGGACTCTTCCACCGCCTCCACCAGGGCGGGCTGGGTGTGCGCCAGCACCAGCAGGTTCACGCCCTGCTGCTCGAGCAGGTCCTCCCAACCCGGCCGCGCCGATTGAACCGCAAGGTATCGCTCCGCCTGTTCCGTCGTATAGATCACCTGGATCCGCGTATCGATCCAGACTGGTCGCTCCGGCAGGGCATGGATCAGATAACTGCCGAATACCACGTCGTTCCACATCGTTCCGGGAATTTCCGGATGATCCGCCAGCCAGGCAGCCGCGGCCGCGGGTGTGTGCGGGTCGAGCGCAGGAGGAGCACCCTGCCACCAA
>Ga0194126_10007208_pt1 | contig 15563 bp, 14 predicted proteins | sample TA2KigC150mmetaG_FD_148641 | JGI IMG/M metagenome (GOLD analysis project Ga0194126, IMG submission 148641) | Freshwater microbial communities from Lake Tanganyika, Tanzania - TA2015035 Kigoma Deep Cast 150m | ecosystem: Environmental > Aquatic > Freshwater > Lake | place: Tanzania: Lake... | reverse complement strand
TTTCTGCAAGCCTTTTAGTTCATTTATTTGTGATTCTACGGAGAGAACCTGCCTGTCCTCTGACTCAGAGGATTTCCGGCAGTAAATAATATATCGTGGCATAGATTTGGATATTAACTAATGGATCCATATTCGCGTGATTCACAGATCATGTCAAGGCCGGCTAATGAGCTTGTGATGAGGTAGGCGTCCAACGCCTTAATCCACTTCTAGATCAGGTTTTTGTAAATCCACAAAATAGCCTGATACCCTTATTATGAAATTATTATATTGCTACGACAAATAATGATTTTTGTTGACAAACACAAAAAGATTTTTTATACTGGTAGAAAGTAAGTTGAATATATTAAGGGCGCACTTTAAAGTACAATATCCGAGATGCGAATTGTATACCTAATATAATATAGATTTGTTTCCTAATTCCCTTCAAAGTGATTTTAGTGGTGCCGTATGCCTTGAATGGTTAAGTCAAATACTCTAGTTATTCTTGAAAGATACAGGGAAGATAATGAGTTATTTAAACATAAATACTTTCGAGATTTTATCCAAGTGCCTGACCATAATCTCGATAGTTGTCGCTGGGATTTGGTCTTTGTTGCTCTTCTTTAAATCTCAGCAGATCCAAAAAGCGCAGCTATACAAGGATCTGGAGTTCAAGGCTATAGATCTGTTTCTTGAGGCAACGAAGAATAATGAGCTCAATAAAATTTATGACCCACACTTTGAACCGCCAAAGGTCGATACTGATTTGTCCATGCAATTACCTGAATCAATAACATTCTTGGTTAATTATGCGTATAGCATCCTTAACCTTTTTGAGTTAGTATTTAACCTTCAGAAAAGGCATTTGATAACCGAGGAGATATTTATGACATGGGTAGCTTGGTATTGGGATTTCTCTCGTGGCGCTCTTACTCAATGGCTTTGGAGAGAAGCGAAGTGGAACTATTCCACAGATTTCATGGAAGTGATGGACAGGTTCTTTCAAGCTAGAAATGACGACTGGAAGGAAGTTTACTTGTTTCTCGATCATAAAGGAGTTCTGCGATATGATCTCAAAAAATGGTTCGAAGCACGCGGTGATAGACAAAGATAAAGTAGTCATTCGGCGTGCATCCATCAATGAAGTGGACCGCATAGTAGAAATATACCTTCACGTTGTAAAGGGAGCATATATTTCTCATGGCGAGGTGTTGGATGGAATAACTCGAGATTTTCATTCTCAAGTTCCCAATTTGCGCGAGCAAAAGATGGAAGAATTCCGTTTAATCATCATCGGTCAAGAAATAGAAAAGTCTATATTAGTAGCTCATCAAAAAAACGAGGTAGTTGGTTTTTTATTTGGAGGAATTGAGCGATGTACGCGAGAAGGAACTCCCCTTGCTGCATCTATCTACGACCTTGGGGTGATGGATTCTTATAGAAACCAAGGAATTGGAACAAAACTCATAGAAGCTTTTGTTTGTTGGGCACGGAACAAGGGTACTTTTTGGGTCTTCTTGGAATCTGGGGTAAATAATGAAAATGCCCATCGTCTTTTTAAAAAATTCGGTTTCACTCTGACAAGTCATGTGTTTATGATGCCACTTGATAGATCGTTGACAATGCCTGATAAAGTAGTGCCTCATGATAAAGAAAAAGATGAGTAGCACAAGCTGACGATTTATCTGAACAATACGGTAGTTTAAAGATTAAGTAAGAAGAGTATCTCCCTTTCTACCTCTGTTCTTGACTTTGAATACTTTTCTCTGGATAGCTTTATAATCCCTTCTTTATATGCCCTTACCTTAGCAGGTAAGGGCAAGGTTATGGCGCTGAATGGCCTGCTGTATCCTTTTAAGCATCTTATTGAATATGGGCCTGCCCGGCTGTTTGGCTGATTGGGATTCTGACAACACCTCAACCACTTGCAGATTTAACTTTTCTGCAAGCCGTTTTAGTTCGTTGATTTGTGACTCAATGGAGAGAACCTGCCTGTCCTCTGATTCAGAGGACTTGCGGCAGTAGATAATATATCGTGGCATAGATTTGATAATTAACCGTGGTCCTATTTTCGCGCGGTTAATAAATTATGTCAAGGATCCCGGTTTTCTTTTATAGTCTTTATATTATTTGGAATAGGTCGGTAAATGACCCTGAACAGGTCAATCAAATTCTGACCCAGTTCCTGGGCTTTCTCATCTGAAATATCTTTATTAAACTCCCTGCGATATATCTCTTTGAATTCCTTTATTGCTTCTTTGCTTAACGCCATTATTTAACATTAAGCTATTTCCTAATATACAAAAAGCAGGTGTTATTTGTCTTTTGAAGCAAACAATAATTTCCTTCAAATTCCAGCTATAATGAGGTATAATGTATAATTAGGGGTAAGGAAAGGGAAGCTGCGATATGATGCAATAGGCTTCATTTATCGTATTGGGAAAGATTTCATCACTTCCTCATACTCGTTTGCAACGTCTGATAGAGCCAAGTCGCGGTATATTGCTAGGTTATTTTCCGTAGAATGCCCTGAAAGCAATTGTATCTTTGGACTGATAATTCCTTGCTTTGTCAGATAGGTTATGATCTGATGCCGGAAAAGATGCGGATAAACACGCTTGGTAATCCCAGAACTCTTGGCATAATTTTTAACAATCTGACGGATCCTGCGTGTCGAGTATGGTTTCAGGCGGTTCGACTCAAATAGATACGTTGCCATTTTTTCCTTCTGGTTTTCAATATATTGCATCAACTCTCCGCGGAAGCTAGATGGGATGAGAACATAACGGTCTTTACTCCCCTTACCTTGCTCAATGCGAATTCGCAACCCATCTAAATCAATATCCGTTAATCGAATTCTTGCCAGTTCAGCATTACGAACACCGGTAAAGATTAGAAGCTTGATCATCACTGCATGTTTGCGATCACGGGATCTAAATACTGTGTCATAAAATGATGTCAACTCCTGATCTGTCAGCAGTTCAGGAAGCCGTTTCTCCTTATCGCCGGGGGCTACATCCAGAATAGCTCTAACATGCTGAAATACCTGCTTTAGATACTGATAATCCGGTCTTTGGGGTCGGAGTTGATTCACCAGTTTTTTTGCCATCTCTTTTGGTGGTGTTCTTTCCATGTTAAGCCACCTCCAGGAATGATGCCTTCTCAAAATCCAGGTCAAATAAACCATAGGGATTTACGTGCCCATAGAAAAGCGGAGTTAATGCTCGCATGTCTTCTGGACTCAGTTTTTCCAGCATATTACGATGTCCAATTGTTTCCTCAAGAAGAATCGTATTGATAAGGATCAGGCAGTTCTGAAGCAGATGTAACGATAACATGGAGACTTCCATATCCTGCGGATCATTCGTTTCAAACCTTCCTCGACGACCATAGAATATAAAGTCATTCGTCCCATTCCAGTTTTCTATGACATTCAGACCATCTTGTATCTCTTGCCTGAGTTCAAGGGAAGAGAGATAGTTACAAAGGAATATGGTCTTCTCCGCTTTACCCAGTTCTATAAGGGCTTTATATGTTGGGTGTGTTCTATTCTCTGAACTGTAGCGTCTCAATATTGCTTCCGCTGTGGCATATCCATATCTCATGGCTACAGTGGCTTTCATCATCTCGTCATACTGCTGTTCTATCAATTCCCAGCGAATCGGGCGAGTCAGAATTCCCACAAGGTTTGGAAAGTCGGATATCATACCTTTATCCGGCAGATAGAGCCTTTCATCTTTGATACGTTTGAGTCTGGGCATCAGCTTAAACTCGTTGAGCAAACGGCAAAAAGCAAATGCCACTTCACTCTGTCCATGTGAGTCTACAAAATTCTTCTCAACGCGCATTTCCGTATCGTGACGGATTAAGCCTTGTATCATAGCTGCTGCTTCGGATGCAGAATAATTCTTCAGTTGAGAGTATATTGAAACTGCGTTGGTCTCCACATGCCAATATACCTTTACGCCGTAACCTTTATATTTTGTCCGCCACTCTGTTATCAGATTCTGATCCCATGCGCCAAAACGCTTACCATCAGAAGCGCAGGTATTTCCTTTTCCCCACAAGACTGGATCCCGGCGGTGGAGTATCTCATTTACAACCGCACCGATGGCGTTGCGTAACGCTTCCGATGAGAAGTATGTTTTTCGCACATATAAAAGCTCTTTGTATGAATGGCTGATATTTGCATTGGCTATTCGTTTGGTACCCATGTTGGTTCCTTCAGCAAACAAATCCAAAAGGATCAGTGGACGTAACGCCTCTCGTGAACGAACTTCCTTTGTTCCTGAATGTGTGAAAAACTTTGTAAAACCGACCAGTTTATCTGCTTCGGCAAAAATATCCAGAAGGTCCAACATCCCATATCGTTCTCCGATAGCTTCTTTTATCGAAGCAATGTTGGGCGGGTCCGGTTGCGCTTTGAGCTTAGAAACTCCAATAAGTCCACGGTCAGAATTCTTTGGTAGATGTATTTTGATATGAGGGTTTCCCGGCATATTACGATTAAATTCAGATAGTGCTGTAATCATTTCCTGGCGAATATTCTCAGTAAAACATTGTGCAGACATTGGCTGGTTCAATCTTTGATAGTAGCTTGATCTTTTATCTTCATCCGTCCAATCCTGTGGCAAATCCTCACTAGGATTACGCCACGTATAAGAACCTTCTACCCAGACGTCCTTGCACTTCAAGGCGCGTTCCAATTGTTGTAAAACACAGATTTCATAATACTTGCGGTTGATCTTTGTTTCTCCGTCAGCATCTTCAATAACCATGTATCTCCAACTATCTGTGACAATACCATTAATTGGGACATCGACAGGGAAGTATTTGTATGATGTGCTTATATACTCCCTGATGACTGATAGCGCCTCAATTATCGGTTGGAAACGATTATCGCTACGGAAGGCGATATTCTCTAAAACTAGCGGAAGCATAAGGCGATAGTGATGAGTATATTTCTCCTTCATAATACGCTGATAAATGCGGCGATATTGTGGACCGTTTGCCTCTTTCTCTGCGATGAGATTATGAAACGTTTCTGGTTTGACAACAGGGAATATCACGTCACGGATTGTGCCGTCAGGATTATTCATGATGACTTCTGCCAGACGAAAGAGAACCTGATTTTTACCATCAACACGCATAAGGTCCTTTAAAAGTTCGTCATCTCTTTGTTTCTCTGCACGGACGTCAATACGATGGATCATATCTATAAACATTTGAACTATATTATCGATGACTTCCACAGTGCGTATTGATATGAAACAAGCCATTAACCCATAGCGGACCTCATCTGGATGATTTCGCATTTCACTGGCTGTTTCGTTATTTGCCCTTTGCTTGAGAATTTTCTGGACTTCAAAGGGGATGTCCCTTAAATATTCTTTTGAGATTCCTATAGAACGAAGTTGTTGCAGTTTAATTATTTCCTTTTGCAAATTCTTTACACTGGATGTTCTAGCAGAACCTTTTAGCTTTTCAAATATTGAAAATGACTCCCTTTCTGATACCGTCAGAAGCCCATCTATAGCTTCACGAACTTTATCATCAAGTTGCCGGATTATTTTGTGGCGGACATCGGAAAAGAAACCATTTAACGCAGCATTGACGATCCTCTGGAGTTCCTTTTCAGAAGGCAGTTCAATCTGCAAAGAGCGGAATCGCTGAACGGCACATTCAAACAGGTCAGCGGATGTAATGGCTTGGAGAGTTCCCTCCTGACGAAGCCAATTCTCCAAATCCTCTTTATCTTGTGCTTGAGGAAACCGGAAGCCTGTCTGCTGGCGGATGTTTGCCAGATGATAACCATAAGTGCGGGAATCCCAAGGATACTGCATACTCAGGTCTTCAGGTAGATTCATTTGTTTGGCGATGAATAGTCTCATATCCGTTGGGATTTCATTCAACCCATGTGGGAAGTAGCCTAGATATTGTAGCGATTTGAGCAAGATGGCAACTCCGTGGCAATGGACGTCTCCTCTGAATTGAGCGAGGAATTCCTGTTCTGCTTCGTTAAGCAGAAAGTGTTCTATGAGTTCTTCATGACTATAGCTTTTCTGAAATCGTGGGTAATCACCTTTCATTAGACACCTCATTTATCGGTGAAAATTTCCGAAAATATACAGAAGCGGAAATTTTTGGTCAGTTTGATAGCCTTTAGAATAATAATACCCACCCATTATACCAGAAAGTGCCAATGCAGAAAATGAAAAAGGAAATTCTAAGGTGTGTTTTTTCCATTGGAAAGAATTTTAGAGTGTTTTATTCCCTATTGCATCATATCGCAGCTTCCCTTTCCTTACCCCCATAAGCACCTCACTTACCGAATTGGAAAATCTTTCATTGCTTCCTCATATTCCTCAGCAACGTCTGATAAGGCCAAATCCCGATATATTGCAAGGTTCTTTTCCTCAGAATGGCCTGAAAGCAATTGAATCTTCGGACTGACAATTCCATGTTTTGTCAGATAGGTGATCAGTTGATGTCGGAATAAATGGGGATAGACACGTTTGGTAATACCTGCCTTCTCAGCATATTGCTTTACTATCTGGCGAACTCTACGAGTTGAGTAGGGTCTAACGATTCGACTCGAAGAGATATTTTGCCTTCTTTTCCCGCTGGCTCTCAATATACTGCATCAATTCTCCCCGAAAACTAGCTGGAATGGGGACATAGCGATCCTTCCTTCCTTTGCCTTGCTCAATACGAATTCGCAAGCCCTCTAAATCAATATCCTTTATACGAATTCCTGATAATTCGGCGTTTCGGACTCCAGTGAATATTAATAGCTTTATCATAACTGTATGTTTGCGATTGCGCACTCCAAACACTGCGTCATAAAAAGCAGTTAGCTCCTGATTTGTCAGCAGTTCAGGAAGACGCTTCTCTTTATCTTTGGGCGTTACGTCCAGAATGGTTCTGATATGTTGAAACACCTGCTTCAGATATTGATAATCTGGTCTCTGAGAGCGAAGTTGCCCTGCCAATTTCTTTGCCATTTCCTTGGGTGGTGTCCTTTCCATTATTAGACCACCTCCAAAAATGAAGCCTTGTTAAGGTCTAGTTCAAATAACCCATAGGGATTCACGTGTTCATGGAAAAGCGGCGTCAATGCTCGCATATCTTCAGGGCTTAGTTTATCTAACATACTGCGTTCCTCAATGGTCCGCTCAAGGAGGAGTGTATTAACAAGGATCAGACAATTCTGGAGAAGATGAAGGGATAGCATGGATATTTCCATGTCCTGTGGGTCGTTTGTTTCAAATCTCCCCCGACGCCCATAGAAGATAAAGACGTTGGTCCCATTCCAATTTTCTATGACGTTCAACCCAGCTTGTGTCTCTTGCTTGGGTTCAAGGTATGGGAGGTAATTGCACAGGAAGATGGTCTTTTCCGCCTTGCCCAGTTCTATGAGTGCTTTATAGGTTGGATGAGTAGTGTTATCTGAACTATAGCGTCTCAAGATGGCTTCTGCTGTGGCATATCTATATCTCATAGCTACAGTGGCTTTCATCATCTCGTCATATTGCTGTTCTATCAGTTCTAAACGGATAGGGCGCGTCAGAACACTAGACAGATTTGGGAAGTTAGATGCCATACCTGTGTCAGGCAGATAAAGACTCTCATATTTGATACGCTTGAGTCTTGGCATAAGCTTGAAATCGTTAAGCAGACGGCAAAAAGCGAATGCCACTTCGCTCTGGCCTCGTGAATCCACGAAGTTTTTCTCCACACGCATTTCTGTATCATGACGGATCAGGCCCTGTATCATGGCCGCGGCTTCAGAAGATGAATAATTCTTTAGTTGAGAACTTTAACGTTGCATTTTTTGAAAAAATACGAGACATAAACCAAATATTTATAGGGTTTTAACATAGAAAAGTATCCTCATGCAACCAAAGGAATCTTTTCTATGAGCTTTCGTTCCAGTTCACTAAAACCCTTTTCATCTTTAAGATAACGTTTAAGATACTTAAGATTACTCAGCCTTAATTCATGTTGAAGAACATAACTCATCTGCAAAGTGCGAGAATATAGCCATCTTTTATCACCAGGATTCTGTTTAAGCTTGCAGATGCGCAGATGCTCAAGATACATAAAAGCCATGATAACACAATCTACATGGCGAATTATGGCTTTGAATGTCAGCATCTGATAGTTACCGAAACCCAGGTAACTCTTTAGCTCTTTGAAAAACAGTTCTATCTGCCAGCGATAAGTGTATATAGTGAGGATCTGACTGGTAGTCAAATCAAGCATATCTGTGAGAATATATCGCATATCTTTCAGTTGTACATTCTTACCTTCTTTGTGGGAAAAGACCACTTTTACTTCTCCCATTTTGGAGATAGTATGCTTTTCCGTGTATGTGATGAATGTCTTTGTTTCATATCTCTCTGCGCTTGAATGGTTATACCTAGACCTTTTACTAGGAACCCTTATGTCAACGCGGTCTTTAATATGTCCTTTTGAGATATGCTCTTCACAGATTTCATTCAATGGTTTACCAGTTTCTGAATCTACACGATTCTTCTTTGCGCTGCATACAAAGTGATACCCTTTTTGCTTTATCATGTCTATGAGACTTTTTGAAGGAAAGAAGCTGTCAAATACAACTACCACTTTCATATCTTTTGGCAGAACAGCGTATCGAAGCATCATCTCGGCCAGTTGGACTTGTGTTCTATATTTTATGTTATGTTTTCGGCAATATGCTTTTGTATGATACAGACGCCTTGGCAATGGAATTCTGACCTGGGTACCTGGAAAGTAGACCATACCCATAACGAAGAAGTGATCGCAGGTATATCCCTTTTTGTATATGATGGTGTTTTCCATCTTTTTACCTTGCTTCTTCTGAGCTGTGCTGTCGATGATAATATGTGCAGTTTTTCCAGATATGCTGGAAGCTTCTGTTAAGAGGCGTTCATATAGATGCTCCTGCATAACAAAGCCTGGAAACACAGAATCCGTAAAACATCTGGATATGCTGCTTTTGCTGCGGCTATCCAGGAAAAGCCTTGTAACATTAGCATAGTTTCTGGAGCCACGGATCAATATTATGGCTAATACCATGGCTATGGTATGCCTGTAAACGGCTTTGTTTATATATTTTCTTGAGAAACGAAAAAAGTATACAGCGGATTTAGGGAATTGGAAGATAATATCTATCATTAATGTGTCCTTTCTCTATTTTGTCTATAAATATGCAATACAAACACTATAACAAACCAAAAAGGATGCTATTTTGTTCCAATTCCTTGTGTAATCTGCATTCGCATATTCTATTTCTTATTTTTTTGCAACGTTAAAGGATAAAACTATCCGAATCTGGGATGTCAAAGATCAAAAACAAGTAGCTACTATAGAGGGACATTCATTAGCAACATCAGTTGCTTTTAGCCCGAATGGTAAATGGATGGCATCTGGCAGCATAGATGGCGTTATACTCCTCTGGGAAGTGAATCTCTCTGTTCCGGGGCATTCTGTAGAAACCACAGGAAAACTACCGGGAACCTGGGGAGATGTGAAAAAGACAGCATTGCTACAAAACTTCCCAAACCCTTTCAATCCTGAGACTTGGATACCCTTTAGTCTATCAGATGATACTGATATTAAGATTAAAATATATAACGCGGCTGGAAATCTTATCAGAATTCTGAATCTCGGAAATAAGCCATCCGGGGTATATATAAGCAAGGATAAAGCGGCTTATTGGGATGGTAGAAATGAAGACGGCGAATCAGTAGCCTCAGATATATATTTCTACGTGATGGAAGCCGGGGAATATAAAGAAAACAGAAAAATGGTAATTATGCGTTAGAACTGAGCCCCAAAATCTGGACACCCCTCTAAGTAGAATTTGCTCTCTGGGATAAATGAGGTTAGAATAACAAAAAAGAGCAAAATCTATGAAAAAGGATCAACCCAAAAGCCCTCAATTGAAGTTTCAACCAGCCATTGAGGCAGTCAAAGGCAAAATACCCCAGACAGAATTATCCAGACAATACAATACAGACCCAAAATTAGTGTCTAGATGGAAAACAGAACTATTAGAAAAGGGCTACCAAGTGTTTGAAAATAAAAAAGACAATTCAGAGAAACAGATAGAACAATTAGAACAAGTTATTGGCAAAAAAGAGATAGAGATACAGCTTTTAAAAATTCTTGAGTCATTACAACTCGCCCTAAAAGACAAGGTAAAGATAGCCAGACGGTTCAGCAAACAATTCACAGTTGACTATGCTGTAAGGCTCTGAACTTAGCTAAAAGCACATATTATGCATATCAAGATAAACAGGAAACATTTGAGAGCAAGTATTTGCGCATTAAAAATAAAATAAGAAAAATCATCAAAGACAACCCGGCTTACGGATATAGAAGAATACTTGATGAGTTAAAAGATAACCACAAGATATTATTAAATCACAAGACATTAACTTGACAATGTTAAGTTTAAATCAAGGCATACTTTGGCCTTGAATATGTTCAGCCGAATTAGTATCCTACCTGTGTATCGTTAATTAATAACAAAAAACACAGGTAGGTGATTAAAATGACTGAACATATTATAACAGATGAACAGAATAAAAAACAAGACCTCTTTAACCCCCAACGCTGGGGACTGCCACCGATTGTCATAACTGATCTGGCAAATCGGCTGAGAACCATCTGGTCTCGTTTTCGAGAGTGTTTCACCACCAGCACACATGACACTAGCGAATATGCCTTTGTGTATCTGAGGGGATTGCTGACTATGGATATTGAACGTAACTATGCCAATATTGCCCGACGAGTGATAGGCTTAGAAGATGATGGACAGAACATACAGCAATTTATGTCAGATTCCCCATGGCTTGCTAGTTCCGTTTTTTCTCAGATTCAGACTGAGATATGCCAGCGTCCTGAACTTTCTGGCGGGATGCTAACGCTGGATGAAAGTGGTGATGAACGTTCTGACTCATATAGTGCAGGTGCTGCCAGACAGATGATAGGCCGTCTTGGGAAAGTGGATATGGGTCAAGTTGGTGTAGCTTTAGGATATTACCAGAGTGGCATTTGGTCTATGGTGGATGCCAGGCTTTATCTTCCAGAGGAATGGTTTGATAAGGAACACGAGAAGCTTCGCCAACGTTGGCATGTCCCAGAAGAAACCATCTTCGCTACTAAGGCTCAATTGGGTCTGGAAATGATAAGACATGCTAAAGCAAAAGGTATCCCCTTTGAGATAGTAGGGACTGATGCTGCTTATGGAAGGGATAGTGAGTTTCGGGAAGCCCTGGACCAGGAAGGTATTCTTTACATAGGAGATATTCCTAAGAATCTCCACGTGTATACCCAAAGACCTACCCTGGGTATTCCAGCTAATACAGGTAAACGTGGTCGTCCTCATTCTCGATTGCAGGTAACCAACCGCGTCCAATCTGTGGAAGTGTCTTCTCTGGTTCACGAGACGACCCTGACACCAGTTTTTATACGCCACACAGAACGTGGACTTTTGACATACGATTGTGCTGCACGTCGTGTATGGACTGTCACTGATAAAGGAAAGGTTCGAGAGGAATGGCTTCTTTTAAGGCAAGAGAAAGAGGGAGATTATAGCTTTTCTTTGAGCAATGCCCCTGTGGATACTCCTCTGTCTCAGTTGGCTTACTGGCGTTGTGAACGGTACTTTGTAGAACGTACCTTCCAGGACGCTAAGACGGAAGCTGGTTGGGATGAACTGGTAGCGCGCAAGTATCGTGCCTGGGAACATCATACAGCTCTGGATGCATTGGCTCTATGGTTCATAGCTGAAACCAAGCTTGATTGGGCCAGGCAGTATCCACGGGACATGGATTTGGTTCATGAACTGGAATTAGCTGTTCTGCCTGCTTTGAGTATGTCCAATATAAGAGAGATCCTCAAGGCTGTCATGCCCCTGAAACAATTGTCGCCAGAACAAGCCATTGTGTTGGTTGTGAAGCATCTTGTGAATCGTTCCCGTTCTACCAGTTGCCGGCTGAAGGCTCAGTATAGAGAATTCACACAGCATCAGGGGTATGACCCATGAAATATGATATTGATGCTTTGATAGAGGAAAGATTATGGCTTTAAGAGATTATTCAGAAGAGGTGGCTTAGAATTAGTGTGCCCTTTTGCTATGGTCAAACCATTACAAAGGCTGGAAATCCAGTTTCTGTCATGACGACACCATAGTTAAAGACACAAACCCAGCTTTCCTAAGTTGAGTTAAAGGCGCCAAAGTCCAGATCAGTTTTTTGGGTATTGTGTCCTGCAAAAAGGTGGTCTGTAGACTGTTGATATTACTAACTTTGGTTTAAACTTAACATTGTCAAGTTAAGAAAGTTATTGAAAATCTGGAATTCGAACATTCTACAAGGGGAAGGTATCTGGTGAATATCTAAACAAAGACAAAGCCACGTATTGGATGGAAGCAACGAGGCTGGAGAAAGGGTCTCCAGCGGTGTCTATTTCTATACTATTCAAGCGGGTGACTTTGTGACTACCAAGAAGATGGTAATAAAAAAATAGTCCTAGAGACATAAACATAAAACCCAAAAGGCTCTCGAAATGAGAGCCTTTTTTATTTCTCTGCCTTCAAACACAACTTGCTTTTTATAGGGGTAAAAGCAACATAGCTGCATCCAAGTGCATGATTTTATAGGAACTGTTGCGCATAAGCTGTCCCGCCTCATTCCCACCCTAATTTTTCCAAACTATAACCACTCATGTAATCCGAAAAGTACCGTTTTCGTTTTTGGACTTGGTACTTTGCCCTTTTTGGGTATATTTGCGCCCAAAAATAACGTAAATCTATAATGCCTGGGATTGATAAGTGCCGGAACTCACTTTTATCGGCACTTTTTTTGTTTCCTCATAGGAGAAAAAAGTGAAACAGCGATGGACAGACGAACAACTGATTGATAACTTCACCCTTAACTCTGAAGAACTCGCACATCTTAAAGGTATGGTGAGTCATAACCGGCTTGGATTTGTCATTCTCCTGAAATTCTTCCAGCACGAAGCACGCTTCCCACAAGTGTCAATGGCATAATATAAATGATCATTTATGCCGAAATATAAATGAACTATTATGGCGGATAAAAATGTACATTTATGGCGTTAATTGTTTATACTATGGTTATCTATCAAAGGTATATAATATCAATTATGAGGATAACCATTATGATTACTTTAGAGGATTGGATTATGATAAAACATTTGCATAAAGAAGGCGTACCAAAATCCCGCATCGCAGAGGAGTTGGGATTGGACCGCAGAACAGTGGATAAAGCCATAAATGAAGACAAGACGCCACAACACGAAAGGCGAACCAGAAATTCCGTTCTGGACCCTTACAAAGAATACGTAAAACAGAGAATAGATAAATATGACCTAACTGCCACTCGGGTTTTAAGAGAAATCAAAGAGCGTGGATACCCCGGTTCATATACTATTCTCAAAGACTACGTTAGAGAACTTAAAGGAGCTAAACCAAAACCGGCTTTTGTCCGTTTTGAAACGCCACCAGGGGAGCAAGCACAGGTTGATTGGTCAGACTTTGGTTATATTGAGTTTGAAGGGAAAAGGTCAAAACTGAGTTGCTTCTCTATGGTCTTGGGATATTCACGAATGCTTTACATGGAGTTCACTTTCTCACAGAACTTGGTATCCCTCGGTCAAGCGCATATCAATGCATTCAGATATTTCGGTGGAATTACTGATACCATCCTGTATGACAATATGAAGACGATAGTGCTTTCCAGAGAAGGCAAAAACATTAATTGGAATACCCAATTTATGGATTTTGCCAGTTACTATGGTTTCGTTCCCAGATTGTGCCTTCCTGGTAGAAAAGAGACAAAAGGAAAGATAGAAAGACCATACTCATACATACAAACCAGCTTCTTCGATGGCACAGAATTCGTTAATATTGCAGACCTAAATGAGAAGGCAAGGATTTGGTTGGATACTATAGCAAATACGAGGATACATGGAACGACACAGGCAGTTCCTTTTGAACGCCTGAAAGAGGAAAACCTTAATCCATTAAGGGACGGAGATTATGTATTAGCGCATTCGGAGATGCGCAAGAGTTCCAAAGATTGCTATATCAGCTTTGAAGGTAATCGCTACTCTATCCCTTACCAATACAGTTGTCGGGATTTGACTATAAAGCTGGTAGGCGAGGATTTGCAGATATTCTATGGAGAAGAACAGATTGCAGTTCACAAACTGGGTCATCAGAAAGGACAGATGATAACCGACCCAAAGCATTTCGTTGGCATACCAAGACCTGCATATCCCACTGGCGTTAGAGCAATCAGAGAAACATTCCTTTCTCATTTTCCCAAAGCTAATCCATTCCTTGATGGATTGGTAAAAGCCAAGTATGGCAATGCCAGATATCATATGCAGGAGATACTGAGCCTTCTGGAAGATTATCCACAGGAAATTGTCCAGTCAGCCATAGATAGAGCCACTGAATATTCTGCTTTTGATTGTGGCACAGTTAGAAATATCTGTCGTCAGAAAGAACCGCCCGCGCATCATGTTGGTCATCTTATGGAAATGAGCTTATCACCAAGAACGCCTTTAATATCAGAGTCAATAGAGGAAAGGTCACTTAGCTATTACAGCGAATTGGAAGGATGAAGGTTATGGCGACAGAAAGTTATGGTCATTTAGTAATGGAGTTAAGGAAATTGAGATTGCCCGCGATAGCAGAGATGCTGGATAGCTATACCAAGCAAGCAGTTTCCAGTAATATGTCTTATGTGGATTTTTTAAGCGGATTGGTCTTTGAGGAGGTGAGAAGCAGGGAGCGTAATGGAATTGAGAGCAGGCTTAAAGGCGCCAAGTTTCCAGTTCTCAAAAGCCTTGATGATTTTGACTATGGTTTTCAGCCCAGTGTGAATAAGAAGAAATTGACTGAATTATGCAATTTACGTTTCATTGACAACAAAGAGAATGTCTTGCTGTTGGGACCGCCAGGTGTTGGAAAGACGCACTTGGCTATAAGCCTAGGGGTGAAAGCTTGTGAATCTGGTTACAAGGTTTTGTTTACCACCTTGAATGACATGATCGCCATCCTAATGGCGTCAATGGCAGATAACAGTTTTCCTACAAAGCTACGAACGTTTGTTCAACCAGCGCTGTTGGTAGTAGATGAAGTGGGTTATCTTCCAGTGCCAAAAGATGGAGCCAATTTTCTATTTCAGGTAGTTTCTAAACGATATGAGATAGGCTCAATTATTCTTACCAGCAACAAGAGTTTTACAAATTGGGGGGAGGTACTTGGCGACAACGTGATAGCATCCGCGATACTTGATAGGTTGTTACATCATTCCACAGTTTTTAATATTCGTGGAGACAGTTACCGGCTGAGAGAGAAGAAGGAACTGACTAAAGATTTGGATTCTGATGCATTTGGGAAGGAGGAAAAAGAACTAAAATAACATTATTGGGAATGTGTATTTTTCTCCGCCGCATTTGCGCGTTTTCCGGCGCTATAATTGTGTATTTTTAACTTGACATTAACACGATCAGAAGGCGGAGTTTATACAAGATTC
>Ga0194126_10007205_pt1 | contig 15571 bp, 22 predicted proteins | sample TA2KigC150mmetaG_FD_148641 | JGI IMG/M metagenome (GOLD analysis project Ga0194126, IMG submission 148641) | Freshwater microbial communities from Lake Tanganyika, Tanzania - TA2015035 Kigoma Deep Cast 150m | ecosystem: Environmental > Aquatic > Freshwater > Lake | place: Tanzania: Lake... | reverse complement strand
CCAACGCCATCGCTGATGACGCCACGATCGTGAATTTCTCGCAGCGATCGCAGCGATCTGATCTGCCCCCCAGGCAGGGCATCGAGATGCGCTACGCCATCAACCAACCGTTCAGCCCTGATCAGGTGGAAGACCTGTTGCACTACGCCCGCCAGGAGGTGAAGCAGCGGCCGGAACTTCTGCACAGTTTTGTGAGTGTGGAACGCCAGAGCGAGGAGGGGCTGGATCTGGTGTGCTTCGCCACCGTGGAACTGCACGGCTGGCAGGCCTACCTGGAGCTGCGGGAATCCGTGCTGTTGCGCATGCAGCAGATCGAGGATCAGGTGGCGAAATCCCGGGTGGTGGTTGGCGTGTCGTACGACACAACTGCCGAACAACTCCGCCAGATTCCGCTGTGGATCCGAGAGGTTGTGGAAGCAGACCCTGCCTTCAGGCTGCGCTCCTGCCGACTGATGGCCATTTCAGACTTCAGTTACGACTACGTGTTTGATTTCCGCAGCAGCCACCCCAACTACACCGCCTTCAAAGATGGGATCAACCGGATGAACCAAGACCTGCTGGCCAGCTTTGCCCGTCATCAGGTGGACATTCCCTTCCCCACCCAAATCGAGATCCAGAAGGATTAAGCGCTCAGAAGCGGCCCTCCCACGCCTCCCATTCCAACCAGTCCATCCCACACCACCCATCCCACGCCACACGGTGTTGGACAACACGGCACGGATGGACCAACGGATGTTGGAGTGATGCCGTTGCCTGCAGGGAGCCGCAGCGGTGATTCCAGCCGGATTTCTGATCCTGGTCAGAGCGCTGCCCTTGATCGCGCTCTGCGCGGTGCTGGCTGCGGCGGCAGCCCTGAGCCTCGAACTGCTTTGGTCCAGCTGGAGCGCGTAAATCAGCCCGAGCGGACCACGCAGCTCCCATCTTTATTAAGAGATGGGAAGGCCGCCTCGAGGGCGAGGCAAACAGGCGACAAACCCGCATCACCTGTCTTAAGATTTTCTCAAGGTCAGACAGGCTGCGTTGAACGAGAACAACCCCGTGCTCCACGCCATGCGCCAGGAGCTTCAAGAGCTGCGGGGTCGCTACCACCGCCAGCCCAGTGATTTCAACCGCTACCAGCTGGTGCGCCACGAGCAGCGCCTGGCCCAGTGGGTACCCTCTGAGCTGCTCAGCGCCTGATTGGCCATGCGGGCTCTGCCCATCCATCTCGACGCCGGCTCAGATTTGCGGGCCAGCCTCGAGAAGCTCGCTGCGCTCGAAGGGGCATCGGGCTTCGTTCTGAGCGTGGTGGGAAACCTCAGCCAAGCCGCGTTTGCCTGTCCTGGCCAGGACGAGCCCACCGTGTTGCGCGGTGAGCTGGAAATCATCACCCTGCAAGGCACGCTCTCACCCCAAGGGGTGCATCTGCACCTGAGCTTTTCCGACCCGGGCTGCCAGGTGTGGGGCGGACATCTCGAGCACGGCAGCCAGGTGCTCAAGGGTGCTGATCTGCTGGTGGCATTCCTGGAGCAGGGCAGCGCCCAGCCGCAAGCGGCTGCAGCGGATGGCCCCGTGCGCGTTCAGGTGGCTCTCGCCGAGGGATGCGCCTGGTCGCGCCGCGTTGAACGGCTGCTCCAGGGGCTGTCGATTCCCTATGCACTGATCGCGCCAGGGCCTGGCCCCCTGCCGCAGATTCAGATCGACGGCCACTGGATCGGTGGCTACGCCGAGCTGGCCGCCCTCCACACCCAAGGATCCCTGCAGGCGCTGCGCCATGGCTGAGTGTCAGCTCACAACCCTGGCGGGCTGTGAGCTTGTGATCGGCCGCTATCCCCGCTTTCGCTACAACGCCCGTGGCGGGTGTGCTGTGGGGCAGGCCAAGAGCAACGGTTCCGGGCCCATCGCCCTGCACTTTGCGGCTGAAACCACCACCATTCCGGCCTTGAGCGGGCACACCACCCGTTTTCTCGGCCTGCCGCTGCCCTGCCGCTGCCACCAGGACTCAGCGTGGCCATTCAGCCCATCCGCTTGAGCGGAACCTGGGAGCCAGCCACCGGCGAACTCGCGTTGGAGTTCTGTTCCCAGTTCCGCTTTCAGGCTGGGTTCGGCCCGAGCTTTCGCTACTGCGCACCGGATCTGCTAGTGAACACACGGCTCAGCACCGAAACGATCCAAAGCCGGCGCCACCGCCGCCAAGGCATCCGTCTGCAGGGCACAAGGCATCCGTCTGCAGGGCAAGAACCCGGGGGTGTTGGTGGGAGCCGCTGTGATCGAACCCACAGGCGAGGCCTGGTTCGACAGGTTTCTGGGTCTGCCGGATGAAGCGCTGGCGGTTCTGGAATGCCAGCTGAGTCTGGCGGGAGGGCCTGATGCCTGAAAGCCTTGGACAACGGCTCGACCGGAGCCTGGCGCAGCTTGGAACCAACCTGATCGTCCCGCCGCTGCTGCTGCTGATCCCCTGGGGCCAGGAATTGATCGATCAGCTGCTGTTTGGTGGCCGCTGGAACCTGCCGATGACGCCGCGGGGCCCGATCTGGGGTGTGCTCACCGCGCCCTTCAGCCACAGCGGATTTGGCCATCTGCTGGCCAACAGCCTGATGTTCCTTCCGCTCTCCTGGTTGGTGCTCGCCAAAAGCCGGCGCGATTACGTCGCGGTTTGGCTCGGGGTGTACGCCACCGCCATTCCTGTTTGGCTGTTCTGGCCGACGGCCAGCCATGGCCTTTCAGGCGTTGTGTACGGGTTGCTGGGCTATTTGCTGTTGATCGGATGGTTGGAAAAGCGGCCCCTGTCGCTGCTGCTGTCGGTGCTGTGCCTGGCTATTTGCTGTTGATCGGATGGTTGGAAAAGCGGCCCCTGTCGCTGCTGCTGTCGGTGCTGTGCCTGGTGAGTTATGGCGGCGTGTTGCCCAGCCTGGTTCCGCTGTTCTCACCAGCGGGCGTGAGCTGGATCGGCCACGCCAGTGGCTTCGCAGGGGGACTGCTGGCGGCCTGGGCTGTCCAGCGCGGCCGTGATCCTGCAGGCAGCAGGCGGTAAAACGGTCTGCAGGCACCCCTCTCAGGCATGCCCCGCTTCCGCCGTGCACTGGCACCACTGCTGCTCGCAGCGCTCGGCGCTCCGCTTCACTTGCGCGCCCAGCCCTGGGCTCCCGGCCAGGGGCCTCCACCAGGACTGAGCCTCCCCACCAAGGCAGAAGCGCAGCAACTCGAGCAGCTACGGCTCAACGGTGAGGCACAAGGGCTGAGGGAGCGGTACCTGCGCGAGGCCCATACGCTCTTGCACCGTTTCTGGAGCAGCACACAACAACCCAAGTTGCTGTTGCCCGGCGATCGCGCCGAGGGCTGCGGTGTGCAACGCATCGCGCACCCGATGGCCTACTACTGCCCGCCCAGCCAGGAGCTGGCCATGGCGCTCAACCTGCGCAAAAGCGTGCGCAGTGCCCGAGGCAAAACCGATCGCGAGTTGCTGTTACTGGATCTCGCTGTGTTGGCCCATGAATGGGGCCATCACGTGAACCGTGAGCAAGGCCGCGGACCGTTCAAAGGTGGCATGGGCCTCACGGTGAAGCAGGAGGAATTGGCGGCCGACTGGCGCACCGGGGTGTTTCTCGGCTGGATGCTCAATGCCGGCGCCCTCAGCGTTGACGACTTCACCCAGACGGCAAACCTGATGTTCGAGATGGGGGATTACGAACGGTTGGCGCAGCAGCACCACGGCTACCCCAAAGACCGTTTTGCCGCCCTCACCCGCGGCCTCACCAGCCAGCTGCAGGTGGGGCAGCACCTGGGCGAATGGCGGATCGACACCGCCGAAACCTTCAGTCGTCCGCTCCAGCGCACCGCCGAAGACCGCCAGTTGGAGCGGCGGCGCTATGAGGTGCGGCGCTTTGAAATTGATCGCAGCCAGCAAATTGCCACCAACCTGATCGGCGGCTTGCTCGGTGCGGCCAGCTGCGTGTGGGGGAACCAGCAGCAATGCCTCGGCATGGCCAGCCAACAGGGCAAAGGCCGCGCCGATGGCACCTACACCCAGCGGCGGCTCACGCTGCACTGCGCCTCACGCAGCTTTGACGTGAGCGACGACGACTTCGATCCCCAGCCCGTGGATCGCGATGGCAAGGGCCAGGCGGCAGTACTGCTGGAGCGCGATTGCCCGAAGCCCGGAGGCGTCAGCTGAAGGAGGTGTGGCGCGCTTCGAGCAGTGATTGCAGGAAGCGGCGGCGTTGTTGCCCGAAGCCCGGAGGCGTCAGCTGAAGGAGGTGTGGCGCGCTTCGAGCAGTGATTGCAGGAAGCGGCGGCGTTGAAAACGCAGCCAGAGATCAGCCGCGCTGAAGGCTGGCCGTTGCTGATAACGCTGCCACCAGCTCTGCAGATCCGCCCGGCTGAGCAAGCCCAGCTCACCGGCCATCGCCAAGCGTGAACACAGCACGGCCACCACCACATCGGCGGAGCTGATGCAAGCGCCAAACAACCAGCCGCTCGCCACCACAGGGGGCAGCGAGGCCAAATAAGACGACACCTGATCCCGTTGCTCGGCCAACACCTCAGCGGCCGGCCGGCCGCCAAACACCGCCAGCCGGGCCTGGTTCTGCCGCACCTTCGCCTGCAGAACCGCGGCCTGATCCCCGTGTTGAGAGGCCTCACGCTCCAGCTTGACGGCGGCCGGCCGGCCGCCAAACACCGCCAGCCGGGCCTGGTTCTGCCGCACCTTCGCCTGCAGAACCGCGGCCTGATCCCCGTGTTGAGAGGCCTCACGCTCCAGCTTGGCGTTGATGCCACTCAGCATCCGCACCATCACAGATTGAAACCAGGGACGCGTAGCCAGCAGCTTGCCGAAGGTGAGGGTTTCGATCGAGATGGCGTAGTGACCCGCCACCGCCTGCTGGATGGCCGCAACGCGGCTGGCATCGGCATCAGCCCAAGCCTGCTGCGGCCGACGGGCAGCCTGTTGGGCGGCAAAGCTGAGGATCTGTGCGCTGTCGGTGAGCAGGACCCCAGGGCCACGCAGGGTGGGCACAGTCATGTGGGGGTTGAGCGCTCGGTAAGCCGGGCTCAATTGCTGCTTGGCCAGATGGATATCCATCAGCCGACTCACGTAGGGCACCCCCGCTTCCGCCAGGGCCAGGCGCGCCACCATCGAGTAGTAGGAGGGCGCCGCGTGAAAGAGTTCCAGCATGGGGGCTCAAGTGAGATGCAGCAGCAACTCCAGCTGCAGCTTGTCGGCCAGGCCTGCATCGATGGCCCGGAACTGGGCTAAGGCACGGCAGCGTTGCTGGGGATGCAGGGCCAGCAGATCGGCCAGGGCCAGTTCAAGGCAGCGTTGATCGAGCTCGCGGTTCACAGGAAGGGCTCAGCGATCGGATCTCATCAGCCAGCAACGCCAGCGGCCAGGAACAAGGGCCAGATCAGCAGCCTGCCTGCAGCGACTTGCCGGTTGATTTGCTACGAGCTGTGTCCACATCCACCGCGATGGGCCGCCGATCTCTTATCAACAACCTTGCCGCAGTCCGGCGGATGGGCTTCTTCGTTCAACTCACTGAAGCCATCGCCGAGCGCCAGTCGCTCCTGATGACGGGTCTTGACCCGAACCCGGAGATGCTGCAGAGCTGGGCCCTGCGCCACGGCATGGGCAACCGCTCGTTTCTGAGCCAGGCGCGCCACTGGATCAAGGCGGTGGTGGAGGCCACCAGCCCCCATGTGTGCGCCATCAAGGCCAGCCTCGGTTTCTATCAAGCCCTGGGTCTTGACCCGAACCCGGAGATGCTGCAGAGCTGGGCCCTGCGCCACGGCATGGGCAACCGCTCGTTTCTGAGCCAGGCGCGCCACTGGATCAAGGCGGTGGTGGAGGCCACCAGTCCCCATGTGTGCGCTATCAAGGCCAGCCTCGGTTTCTATCAAGCCCTGGGCCCCCTGGGCCTGGAGCTGCTGCTGGAGGTGCGCGACCTGGTGCCGCGGGATCTGCCGCTGATCATCGATGCCAAGCACGGTGATCTCAATTCCTCCACGGCGCTGGCCCACTACCTGTTCAAGGATCTGGGGGTGGATGCGGTGACCCTCTCGCCCCTGGCGGGGCAAGACATTGCTGCACCCTTTCTGCTCTATGCCGATAAGGCGGTGGTGATCACCTGCCGCAGCTCCAACCCGGCCGCCAAACGCATCCAGTACCACCCCAGCGAAGCCGATCCGCTGTTTCTGCAGATCGTGCGCGAAAGCCAGCTGTGGGGCACACCCGATCAGCTGCTGCTCGAGGTGGGCACCAGTGATCCAGCCGTGTTGGCGCAGGTGCGCCAGGCAGCGCCCGAGCGGGTGTTGATGCTGCGCAGCATCTGGAGCGAAGAGGAGCGGCTCGATGGCTTGCTCGAGGCGGGGCTCAACCAGGCCGCCGACGGCCTGCTGCTGCCACTCCCGCAGAACCTGCTGGTGGAAGACGACCTCAGTGAGCAGGCGGAGGCCCTGAAGGGGCTGATCAACCGCCGCCGCCAGCGCTGGCTGGAGCAGCAACCCGCTGAGGGCAATTCCAGCTGCGATGTTTGGATCGCTGCACCAGCCGAACAAACGGGCCAACAGGACCCGATGGCCGACTTGATCCTGGATCTCTTCGATATCGGCTGCCTGCTGTTTGGCGAGTATGTGCAGGCCTCAGGAGCGGTGTTCAACTACTACATCGACCTGCGCCAGATCATCTCCGACCCGAATCTGTTCCATCGGGTGTTGCATGGCTACAGCGGTCTGCTGGAGCAGCTGCAGTTCGATCGCATCGCTGGCATTCCCTACGGCTCCCTGCCGACGGCCACTGGACTCTCACTGGCCCTGCACAAACCGCTGATCTACCCGCGCAAAGAGGTGAAAGCCCACGGCGCCCGGCGCCTGATCGAGGGTGATTTCAACGAAGGCGATCAGGTGGTGGTGGTGGACGACATCCTGATCACCGGTGGCAGCGTGCTCGAAGGGATCGCCAAGCTGGAGAGTTCAGGCCTGAAGGTGAACGACGTGGTGGTGTTCATCGACCATGGCGGCCGCAAAGATCGCAAAGCCCGCGAGCGGCTCCAAAACCAGGGCTATCAGGTGCATGCGGTGCTCGACATCGAACGGATCACCCAGGTGCTGCTGCAGGCCGGACGCCTCAGCCCCGAACAGGCGGCGGTGCTGGGCTGACAATGGCGGGCATGACCCACCGGCTCAAGCTGCTGCTGTTGGCGGCCCTGGCCTGCAGCATCAGCGCCTGCTCACCCAAGCCCAAGCCACCGGCCGAACCAGCCTCCATACCGGCGGTGCCCGCCGCGCCAAAGCCCAACCCCAACGGCGCGGCCACCACGCCGCAGCTGCAGCAAGCTGTGGAGACGGCGGCCGATCTGTTCAATCGCGGCGAGAACGACCTCGCCTGTGAGCAAGTGAAACGGGCTAGCGGGGTGAAGGGATCGGGCTCCGCTGCGGATCTCGAACTCAGCCAGCGGCTGGAGCGCTTCCGCCAGGCCTGCGAGCCCAGCGAATGAGCGCGGCCATCGTGCTCGCCGAAGGGCTGAGCAAGCGGTTCCGGGTCGCAGATAAGCAGCCGGGGTTGGCAGGCACCCTGCGCCATGCCCTGCGGCGGCGCTACCGCACTGTGGAGGCGGTGCGCGATCTGAATTTTTCGATTCAGCCCGGTGAAGTGGTGGGGTTTCTGGGGCCCAACGGCGCCGGCAAAACCACCACGCTGAAGATGCTCAGCGGCCTGATTCACCCCAGCGCCGGCCGGCTGGAGGTGGCGGGCTGCCTGCCGCAGCGGCGCCAGGAGAGCTTCCTGCAGCGCAGCGGCGCCAGGAGAGCTTCCTGCAGCAGATCACCCTGGTGATGGGCAACCGCCAACAGCTGATCTGGGATCTGCCCCCACTCGATTCGCTGCGGGTGAATGCTGCGGTGTATGGGATTGATCCCATCGCAGCGAAACGGCGCATCGCTGAACTGGCCGACATGCTCGAGCTCGGCGAAGAGCTGCACCGGCCCGTGCGCAAGCTGTCGCTGGGCCAACGCATGAAGGCGGAGCTGTTGGCGGCACTGCTGCATGAGCCGGCGGTGCTGTTTCTGGATGAACCCACCCTGGGGCTGGATGTGAACGCGCAGGCGCGGGTGCGCGATTTCCTGGCCGATTACAACCGCCGCACCGGTGCCACGGTGTTGCTCACCAGCCACTACATGGGCGACATCACGGCGCTGTGTGAGCGGGTGCTGCTCATCCACCAGGGCCACCTGTTTCACGATGGCTCGCTCGATGCGCTCACCAGCCGCTTAGCCCCCTGCCGCGAGGTGCGGCTCGAGCTGCGGCAGGTGCATCCACGCGAGGCGTTTGAAGGCTTCGGCACGATCGAGGCCCATCAAGGCCACCAGGTGCGGTTGCTGATCCCGCGCGAACAGCTCACCCAGCAGGTGGGATACCTGCTCTCACGCTTTGAGGTGGTGGATTTAGAAGTGAGCGATCCACCGATCGAAGAGTTGATCGGTGGCCTGTTCCGGCAGCAGGGCTGAGATGGCACGCCGCAGCCCTGTCCGCTCCATCCAACGCGCCTTGCGCATCGCCGCAGCGTTGCTTTCGAGCCAATACGCCACCATGCTCGAATACCGGGCCGAAATCGCCCTCTGGGCTCTCTCAGGGGTCTTGCCGCTGATCATGCTGGCGGTGTGGCAGGGCTCCGATGGGGCCGCCGCAGCGGGGCTCACACCTCAGGGCTTGGGCCGCTATTTCCTGGCTGCCTTTGTGGTGCGCCAGTTCAGCGTGGTGTGGCTGATCCACGTGTTTGAAGAAGACGCCCTGCAAGGCAAGCTCTCACCGCAATTGCTGCAGCCCTTGCAGCCCCTGTGGCGCTACCTGGCCGCCCATGTGGCGGAACAGGCCACGCGGGTGCCGTTTGTGGCGCTGATGTTGGCCGGAGTGTTGCTCCTGCAGCCAGGGTTGCTGTGGTGGCCTTCGCCGGGGCAATTCATCCTGGGGATCCTGGCGATTCAGGCGGCCTTTGTGTTGCGCTTCCTGCTGCAAACGCTGGTGGCGATGCTCTGTTTCTGGAGCGAGCGGGCAGCTGCTCTTGATCGCCTATTGCTGATTCCCTACCTTTTTCTCTCCGGATTGGTGGCCCCGCTGGAATCGTTCCCACCCGGGATGCGGCGCCTGGCGGAGTTCACGCCATTCCCCGTGATGGTGTCGTTCCCCGCGAAGCTGCTGGCGGGCGAGAGCGTGGATGTGGGGGCTGGTTTTCTCAACATCGCCCTGTGGTGCGCCGTGCTGTTTCCGCTCAGCCGGCTGCTGTGGCGTGCGGGCGTACGCCGCTATTCGGCGATGGGGGCCTGATGGCTCAGCGCCTTCGCCGTTACTGGCGCAGCTTGCGCTCCTTCTGGGCCACCTCCCTGGAGGCGGAGCTGGAATACCAGCTGAACCTGGTGATCGAACTGCTGGCGGTGCTCGGCAACCTGGCGGGCAGCCTGTTTGTGCTGCTGCTGCTGGCCGGGCCCAGCGGAGAGCTGGGGGGGTGGAGCTGGAACAGTGCCTTGGTGGTGCTCGGCATCTACACCCTGCTCGATGGCTTCACCAGCTGCGTTCTCCAGCCCAACCTCAGCAAGATCGTGAGCCACGTGCAGAACGGCACGCTCGATTTCGTGCTGCTCAAACCGATCGACAGTCAGTTCTGGCTCTCGACCCGCAGCTTCTCCCCCTGGGGATTGCCGGGGGTGGTGGCCGGCGTCGCCCTGATCGGTTGGGCGCTGGCCCGCAGCGGCGGAGCCCTCACGGCAGGGGGGGTGGCGCTGGCGCTGGCGTTGCTGGTGGCCGGCGGCCTGATCCTCTACAGCCTGTGGTTTTTGCTGGCGGGCCTCTCGATCTGGTTTGTGAAGGTGTGGAACGCCACCGAGGTGCTGCGCTACACGCTGGTGGCCGGTCGTTATCCGATCAGTGCCTACCCGCCGGCACTGCGGGTGGTGTTCACGCTGATGCTGCCGGTGGCCTTTCTCACCACGGTGCCCGCAGAAGCGCTGCTGGGACGAGCGTCTGCGGCCTGGGCCCTCGGCTCACTGGCGGCGGCGGCGATCAGCTTGGTGGGCACGCGCTTGTTCTGGCAGTTCGCGTTGCGGCACTACACCTCGGCGTCCAGCTGAAGCGCGATCGGCTGTGTTGTGAATGGCTATCAACAGCAGTTGCGCCGGCTCCTCACCAGACTGAGGCTGGATGCGCTGATCTCTTCTGCTCCGGAGCCATGCACAGCGCTGATGACCTGCGTGATCGCTACCTCCAGGGCACCAGCAGCCCCGGCGAGATCAATGCGATCGCGCGCACCTATGCCGGGTTGCGTCAGATCTCCTATGTGCAGGCCCTGGAGGAGGTGCACGACGCCCTCGGCAGTGACCTGAGCTGCACGGGTGATGCCAGCGGGCAAAGCTTCCCCTGGGGCGAGGTGAGTCGCTCCCTGGTGCCGCTCGGCCGGCAGTGGATCAACGGCCTGTGAGCTGGTGGCGCGCCGCAAAGCCGCGCTGGGCGCTTGGGGCCCTGGGCTTGATCCCGCTGGCCATCGCCTCTCCGCTTCAGGCCCAGATCACACCAAGTCAGTCGCTGCAGCAGCGGCTACAGGAAGACCAGCTGCGCCTGCGGCTGCTCGAGCTGGACGACGCCGATGCTGATGCGGCGCCCTTGCTCCAGAAGGCAGCCGAAAGCCCCGTGCCATGGGCTGGCTCCATCGAGCTGCGCAGGCTGGAGCTGGAGAGCACACTCCCCAACCTCACAGCTCTCAAGCAAGCCCTGCAGGTCTGGATTGGCCGCAGGATCGAGGCCGAACAGCTGGAGCAGATTCAGCAGGAGATTGCAGCCTGGTTCTGGCAGCGCGATCAAGCTGTTGCCGTGCAGCGCCTGGAGACAGAGCCTGAACAAGGGGTGCTCACCCTGGCGATCCTCCCCCTCACCCTGGCGGCAGTCACGGTGGATCCAGCCAGCGCGCACCGCTTCAGCAACGCCAGGGCGATCGGAGTCGTCACCGCGGCAGTGCCGCTCGGCACCGCCCTGAGGCCGGGGAAGCTGGAATCAGCCCTGCTCAAACTCAACGACCTCTGGGGCGTGCAGGTGCGCGGCCGCTTGCACAGGGCTGCAGAAGCCGAGTCGCGCGTACTGCTGCTGGAGATCACGGATCTCAAGCAGCAGAGCGTGCTGCTGGAGGTTGACAACGAACTCAACCCCTACGTGGGCAGCCTGCGCACCCTGGCCACCTGGACTTCCAGCAACAACCTCGGGCGAGGTGAACGCTTCTGGCTCAACCCGTCCTGGTGGGGCAGCGCTCAGGGCACCGGCACCGCACCGCTGCAGCTGGGGATCGATTGGCCGGTCGGGCTGGATGGTGCCACGATCAGCGCCTCCGCCAATGGAGGTCGCTACCGGCTGTTCAACACCGGTGATGTGCTTTACACCGGAGAAACCGCCGGGGTGAGCCTGAGCCTGCAACAACCCTTATGGCGCAGGGATCTTCGCAGCCTCTGGCTGAGGGTGAGCACCGAGGGCGTTCACTTCAGCGATGAACGCAACCAGCTCAATCTCGATGACAAGCAGGCCGGCGTTCTGCGGGCCTCCTTGGTGAGCAACAGCAGCGATCAGCTCTGGGGCCAGGGCAACACCACCGTGGCGCTGGGCGGCTCGTTCGGGGTACTGAATCTCAATGGCAATGGCGCGTTCAAGCGCTTTGATCAATTGAGCAGCCGGCTCCAGGGCAGCTACGGGGCGCTCAACCTCAGCCTGCTGCGCCAGCAGGTGTTCAGCCCGAGCTGGAGTGCCAGCTGGCTGTTGCTGGGGCAGCTGGCGGCCACCAATCTCTCGGGCTACGAACAGTGCGGCCTCGGCTGGCCCAACGGCGTGCGGGCCTACCCGCCCGGGGAAAACTCATCCAGCAGCTGCCTGGTGAGCCAGCTGGATCTGATTTACACCTGGAAGCCGTGGCTCAAGCTGGTGGGCTTTGCCGACCTGGGCTGGGGTGAGCGCTGGCGTCAGCCGTTTCCCGGCTCGCTCAAACCCAACCAATACACCCTTGCCGGGGCTGGTTTGGGGCTGGATCTAGGCCGCGTCAGCCGCTGGCTGCTCTCGCTGCGAGCTGCCTTTCCCATCGGTGGCAATCCGGCCCAGAGCAGCTTGATCGACCTGGAAGCCAGTGCTCCCAGTGCGCGGGTGTGGGCAGCGTTGCAGCTCTGGTTGTAATGGCAGGCCTCCTGCAGCACGGGCCAGTGCTACAGCACACGTGCATTTCCCCGGATCGGCCCCTGAGCTCGCTTACGGTGAGACAACCGCAACGCCGGGCAGGCCTCCGATGAGCGACAGCCAAGGACTCACGATCGCTGAACTGGAGGCCAAATACTTCCTGTATCGCAAAGCACTCAAACAACTGCTCCTGGAAGGAAGACCGGCAGCCAATATTGAAAAAACGCTCTGTTGGAGCCGGCTCGAGACACTGCACAACTGCCTGCCGCGCCAATACAAATCGCCCGATCACATTCGCCACCAGTTGCGGCGCGAAATCGAGCGCGAACAGGATGAAAAACTGGAGCGCGAGGCCCTCACCCGCTGAAGCCGATCGGCCCATCCACGGCAATCCACACCAACGACTGACCCTCCTCGCCCGTTCACCGCGGGGTGCACTGTCAGGTTGAAGACCTGCCGTGGTCCCCAACGTGCCTGCGCCGTCTCAGCCTGAGCTGATCGCCATCGCAGAGACCTTCCATGGCTCCGGAGCCGTGGAGGCCGTGCTGCCTCTGGGCAACGGCAATGTGAACGACACTTATCTGGTGGAGGCGGCCAGCGGCTCCACGGTGCTGCAGCGCGTGAACACCCAGGTGTTCACCAAGCCGCATCTGGTGATGCAGAACCTGCAGGTGCTTGGGGAGCACATCGCCTCCAAACTCGAGGGCGAGGCACCCCATCCCCTGCTGGAGCAGCGCCGCTGGCAGCTGCCCACGCTGGTTTGCACCCAAACCGAGGGCAAGGCCTGGCACTGTGATCCCGCTGGTGGGATCTGGCGAACGATCACCTATGTGCCCCACACCACCTGCGTGGATGTGGTGCAAGGAGCCGCTCAAGCGCGGGAGCTAGGGCTCGGCCTGGGGCTGTTTCACCTGTTGATCAGCGACCTTCCGCCAACTGCCCTGGCCGACACCCTGGAGGGCTTTCACATCACACCGGGCTACCTCGCGGCCTACCACCGCGCTCTGGTGAACACAACATGCCAACCCAACAGCGGCAGCGACCGCTGCATCACCTTCATCCGCGAGCGCGAATCCCAGTGTGATCGGCTTGAGCGGGCCAAGCAGCGCGGCGAGCTCCCGCTGCGGCCCATTCACGGCGATCCCAAAATCAACAATGTGCTGCTCGATCGCCAGAGCGGTGAAGCTGTAGCCCTGATTGATCTCGATACTGTGAAACCGGGCTTGGTGCACTACGACATCGGCGATTGTTTGCGCTCGTGCTGCAACCCGCTGGGGGAAGAAACCGATCAGATCGATGCGGTGCACTTTGACCTCAACCTTGCCGATGCCGTTCTCGAGGGCTATCTGGCCGTAGCCGGCAGCTTCCTGAGCGAGGCGGAGTTGCGCTACATCCCCGATGCGGCACAACTGATCAGCTTTGAGCTGGGGCTGCGCTTCTTCAGCGATTACCTGATGGGAAACACCTACTTCAAGGCCAGCCACCCGGAACACAACCTGCAGCGGGCTCTGGTGCAGTTCCAGCTCACCGCCAGCATCGAATCTCAGATGCCGGCGCTCAGGCAACTGGTGGAGCGCCATGCAACCGCTGCGTCCGTTTGAACCCAGGCCCGAGCTGGCGGCGCTCCAGCTCGATGGCGAAGCGATCTGGAGCGATGGCCTGCTGCAGGTGCGCTTCGTCTTGCGCAGTCCCGCCAACGCACTGCGCTGGCCGGAGATCACCCTGCCACCGGCGCGGCGCGACGGGCTCTGGCAGAGCACCTGCTTTGAGGCCTTCATCGCCCGGCCCGCTTCCTCCGCCTACTGGGAGGTGAACCTGGCCCCCAATGGGGATTGGAACGTGTACGCCCTCTCGGCCTACCGAGAGAACCTCAGGCCTGCAGAAGAGATCACGCGTTTGCCCTATGGGTTGCGGCGCACGCAAACGGCACTGGAGCTGAGCTTTCAACTGGCGCTGAACCCGTGGATCCCTGCTGAAGACCCCCTGGAGCTCTCCCTCACAGCCGTTCTCGAGCAGCCAGGCCACGGCTTGAGCTATTGGGCATGGCTACACAGCGCTGCCCAGCCCGACTTTCACAACCGCGCCAGCTTCCAGCTGCTGCATCCACAGGAAACGAGCGGTGGCAGCGCAACTTGCGGCCCCGAGAGCACCAGCAGCCTGTGATCCCAAAGCGGAAAGGAAACTGCAGTTTTCGGCATCAGCCTCCACACTCCGTAGCGTGCGCTACATCCACACCCGGTTCCTTGCGCGTTACCCACTGCGGCGATGAGCATCTGATCCAGCTCAGCAGCGCGGAAGCCGCGCAGCTGGTTGATGCCTGTGCCCTGCTGCTGCTGGCGTCCAACAGCGCCCCGGGCTGCACGCTCAACAGCGGCATGAGCCGGCTGCTGCAAACGCTGTTTGAACAGTTCAGCAGCCACAGCGTGTAGATCGGGCCATTAAAACGAGAGCATGCACGCGCTCTCTCTGCCCACCTGGTGGATTCATGTGGCCTCGGTGCTGGAGTGGGGGCTGGCGATGCTCGCCATTCAGCGCTGGGGAGAACGGCGCCAGGAGCCGGAGTGGAATTGGCTGGCCCTGGCGATGACCCCAGCCCTGATCAGCGCCATGGCGGCCTGCACCTGGCATCTGTTTGACAACGCTGCTGAGTTGCAAGGCCTGGTGGTGTTGCAGGCCGCCTGCACCGCCCTTGGCAATACCGCCATGGCCGGTGCCGCCTGGAATCTGGCGCGGCGCGCCCGATGAACCTGCTCAGCCCAACCGCCTGGCTGGAAGCCCTGGCAGGTGTGGATCCAGCCCCCTTCTTCGGGCTGTCGCTGCTCCCTTATCTCGCCTTCCTCTGGTGGAGCTGGCGCTCGGGGCGCATGCCCCGGCTCGCGTTCTGGGGCTTCTGCCTCACGCTGCTGTTTGTGGCCGTCACCATTGCGGCGGCGATCCTGGCCGAACGAGGCTATGGACGCCAGCTCGCCGATGTGGATCCGCTGCACGGCGGAGCGGAGCTGTTTCTCACCTTGAGCAACGTGCTCGTGTTGCTGGGCTTCAGCCGCGCACCAGCCAAAGATGAGCAGTGAACAAGTCTTAAGCGAGGCGTGCAGCGGGGCGGTGCCGCTCGGAAGATGAAGCGTCGCCCGTGAATTCGATGCTCGCTCCCCTGCTGGCCATCGCCCCCGCATCTGTGTCCTGGTCGCCCAAGGTGGGCCTGGTGATGATCGTTGCCAACGTGATCGCCATCGGCATCGGCAAGGCCACCATCAAGTACCCCAACGAAGGTGCTCAGCTGCCCAACGCCGCCATGTTCGGTGGCATGAGCCATGCTTCGCTGCTGGCCACCACCTCCTTCGGCCACGTGCTCGGCATGGGCGCCATCCTCGGCCTGGCTGCCCGCGGCGTGCTCTGAGGCTG